>Ga0335082_10003513_pt1 | contig 17063 bp, 17 predicted proteins | sample Lox_Sample_41_FD_206718 | JGI IMG/M metagenome (GOLD analysis project Ga0335082, IMG submission 206718) | Soil microbial communities from Loxahatchee National Wildlife Refuge, Florida, United States - Lox_Sample_4.1 | ecosystem: Environmental > Terrestrial > Soil > Wetlands | place: USA... | reverse complement strand
CTCCCGGACATCTGCGCGGAGAAAATTGAGCTGAGCAGTATCGTTCCACGGCATATTTGTCCCGTCGTTCCCGTGGTACATGTACCTCACATTTCCGGTACGCCGGTCAAACCGCTGAAACACCACCGCGGCATCCCGTCGAGTCCAATAGCCATCTTCTATATGTAGTTCGATGTCGGGATTCTCGGACAGATTTGGACCCGAGAACTGATATCCCGGAAAAGGTGAGACGTCCGACTGAATAAAATACTCCGGGTGTTCGATCACCCAGCGGGAGTAAATTCCCACGTGATTCGGAACCATATCGCCGGCAAGACGAATCCCTCGCACCCAGGCACGATGCCGCAGGTTTTGATAGGCCTCTTCCCCACCAAGATCGCGTGCGATATCATAATCAAAAAGAGAGTAGGCGGAGGAAACCGCCTCGGGATTGCCCGTCATCTGTTTGATCTTCTGCGAGGCGGAGCTTCGTTCCCAGATACCGATGAGCCACAATCCCGTAAAATTCCATCGGGCGAACTGATCAAGTTCCTCATCGGGGATTTGATTTAACGTCGTGATGGAACGCCGATACCTTTTCGAAAGCTGGTCGAGCCAGACGTACGTATTCTTGGCAATCAGCACGACGCTCGGCATCCAGTCGCGATCGTCGGTGAAGCGCTCGGGATCGAATCTGCCGAGCCCTCCACCATCCTTACCGTAATCCGGCACAACAGTTGGATCTGCTCCTCCGGCAAAGAGCGCCTTCGACTCCTCCTCGATGAGATCGTGTGCACCGAGAATCTTCCTCATGAACTTCTCGCCCAGGAGAAGCCCCCAGTGCGTTTTGATATACGCGAGCTGGCCTTCAAGACTTTCGGGTGAAGCACGCATCGGCGCTCGGAGAAGCTCCAGAACAGTGATCCCTTCGGGACCAAACGGTCGTTCAGACCGAAAGAAGGTTTCCAATTGCTGAAGGATCGTGGCGTAGCTTGTCGTCTGAGAAAGTTTCGCATCATCGAACAGTTCGACGAACGGCCGGAACGAAGGATTGAGATTTGCCAGATGGAGGAGAATCATTTCTTCGAGCACCATCTCCCGGTGAGGTTTGCCGGCCATGGAACCATGGAGATATTCCTCACCGGTTGCCCGATGGCGATAAACATCAAGCGGCGGAACCTCGTGGACGAATTCGAGGAGTGTCGAGCGGACTGGAGCCACTCCCGGAGTATGATGCAGATAGGAGAGTGCTCGCGCAAACACATTCGGATTTGCGGTCTCTTCGTAGAGCCGGAGGACATGATGGAGAATCTCATCGATCAATGCCATGGCGTTGAGCTTACCGGCCTTGATCGTACGTTCGGGATGATTCTTGAGATCGCGCTGTGCGTTCATTTTTTGAGCAAATGCACGCACGGCCCGAAAGTTCGGGAAGATGATATTTCCCGTGGATGTATAGAGAGATTCATCGAACCCATACTTCTGCCGCACTCCGGCACGGATGTGGAATTCAAACATCGGGAAGGATTTTCTTCCGGCGCCGGGTAGTTCGGGAAACCGTGTAAGACGGATATTCATTTGCGGAGATGATTTGCAATCCGGTCGGCGATCAGCTCTTCAATTCTGTGGACGACTGCATCCGGGGCACCGTTATAGTAGTTTGACTGAAGCCGCATGTCGCAGACCTCATTGACATAATCGACAACAATAAATTTCCTCTCTTCGGTCATGGCGATTTCCGATGAGAAGAAGTCCAGCTTGCATGCAAACTGAATAGTCCTGGCGATGACCCGAATTCCATCCAATCCATAGTGGTGTTCTTCTCCCGGGGTCAGCTCCGTGTACCGGTGTGTCGTGTCATCCCACCAGCAGACAATGGTTTCATCAAAAATACAGTACGCCCGGAACCAGGCACGTTTGCCGTCAAGTACTTTCGGGATGATCGTTTCCTGAATCAGGTATTTGTCGTCAACATGTGTCCGGCGTGCAGAGAGGACATCTTCAAGTGTCCGCGCGTTCATCACGACCCCGGTTCCGCCGCCGGTGGTATTTGCCGGTTTGATGACGAACGGGATGCCGATCCGATCGAGTGCACTCTGTTGCAGTTCGATTGTGCCATTCGTGCTGTACGGGGGAAGAATGATCGTATTCGGCACGTGGATACCGTTCGTGATAAGGACCAGATGCATGGTGGCCTTATCCACCGCGTGTACGACGAACGGATGGGGATTAATAACAAGAACCGACGAATTTGTCAGAAGAGAGATGAGCGGAAGAAAATCCTGATCTGCATCGGAAGCCCGATCAAACAAGGCGCGAAAACCGAGTTTCCCGGATTGAAGATTCGCCATGGTTTCATGGAGATTTTTCGGGTCGATGCGGTATGTCGAGATTGCCCGGCCCGAACATTCATACTCGATGCCGGCCACAAAATCGGCATCAAATTCCCAGTTCCACGCAATGGCCAGATCGAAGACATTCATCATGCTCGCAAGGCGACAAGAATTCCCTTTCAATATACGGCATTATCGGGGAATCTCAAAAGAAGCGGCTGATGACCACCGGAAGGGTGAAAGGAGAGGATCTACTGGGAAATTACTCTTTCATCCGGACATTGAGTTCATCTGCGATTTGCGACAGATCGATTTCTTTCTCCGCGAGCAGAACCAGGAGATGATAAAGGAGGTCAGCAGTTTCTTCGATGCACCGCTGTGTATCGGTGTATTGTGCGCTGATCGAGAGTTCTACCGCTTCCTCACCGACCTTCTGGGCGATTCTCGCAACGCCTTCAGCAAACAGTTTGGAAGTGTACGAATTCTGCGGCATCGTCTTTTTTCTCTCTGATATGATGTCCGACAGAGTTTTCAGTATCCGTCCAAGTGAAATCGTGCCCGCCGGAAAGCAGCTTCGCTGCCCCGTGTGACAGACCGGTCCTGCCGGACGCGCGCGTATAAGGAGTGCATCATGATCACAATCGACATCGATCGAAACCACACGGAGAACATTTCCGGAGGTTTCCCCTTTCTTCCAGAGTCGTTGCTTCGTGCGACTGAAAAAATGAACCATTCCATCCTGTTCCGTGCGCTCCAGTGCTTCGCGATTCATGAAGCCAACCATCAGGACCATACCATCTTCCGGGTCCTGCACAACAGCCGGAACCAGGCCATTCATCTTTTCGAAATTCAGATCTTCTTTCATATGCGCACCGGGAGTTGTTGTTCACGGAGAAAGGTTTTGAGTTGAGGGATCGAAATCTCGTCAAAATGAAACATGCTTGCCGCCAGAACGGCGTCGGCCTTGCCGAGGCGAAGCGCATCGGCAATGTGCAGCATGTTCCCGGCTCCACCGGAGGCGACGATAGGAACCTTGACGCACTCTGCGAGTGCAGCAAGCAGATCAATATCGTACCCGAACTTCATCCCGTCGCGGTCGATGGAGGTGACAAGAAGCTCGCCGGCACCATGGCGAACGACTGTCCGTGACCACTCAATGGCTTCCCGATCCGTCCTCTCGGTTCCGCTCTTCACGTGGATAACCCACGATCCGTTGCTGCGGTGAACATCGAGTGCGGCAACAAGTGCCTGTGAACCGACACGCACAGCGGCACGCGTCAGCAGTGAGGGATCCGTCAGAAGAACCGTATTGAGTGATACCTTATCTGCGCCGCAGCGAAGAAGGGCGAGAATATCCTCCATCGTCCGGATTCCTCCTCCAACGGTGAGCGGAATGGCTACTCTCTCGGCAACGCGGCGGACAATATCAAAAAAGGGTCTTCGTTCTTCCAGCGATGCAGAAATATCAAGGAGAACAATCTCGTCAGCCCCTTCATTGGAATAGCGCCCAGCCATTTCGACCGGGTCACCGACATCGATGAGTTCCTTGAATCGTCTCCCCTTGACAACTCTCCCATTGAGCACATCGAGACACGGGATGATTCTTCTCGTCAGCACGCCGCCTCCAGTGCTTCTTCCAGCACCAGCTTACCTTCATAGAGTGCCTTTCCGATGACGGCACCGGCAACGCCCGAATCTTTGAGTTTTCTGATGTCTTCCAGCGTGCTGATTCCGCCTGAGGCAATCCAGGCCGCTGTCGGATAGTTGCAGACGAGATTTTCATACAGCACAATGTTCGGTCCCATCATCAGCCCGTCTCTGCGGATATCCGTAGAAAGAAAATGCCGCACACCGGCTTCCAGCAGTCCCGGAACGACGTCATCGATCCTCTTAGCAGAGGTTTCCTGCCATCCTCCCCAATGTATCCGATCATCTCTGACATCAAGTGCTACACAGAATCGATCGGCGCCATAGCGGGCAATCCACGATTTCAGAATTTCGGGTGATAAGAGTGCAGTGCTTCCGACGACAATCCGGTCGACACCAATTCCGATCAGAAGATCAACATCCTCGTCCCGCCGTATCCCGCCCCCGACCTGCAGAACAAGAGATGGCAAACTCCTCATCTGGGTAACGATCTCTGAAACGAGAAACTGCCCCTTTTTTGCACCGTCAAGGTCCACGACGTGGATATGAGTTGCCCCTGCCCGCAAAAATTCCCGGGCCTGCTCGACCGGGGAGAGGAAATAGTTCTTCACCGACGCAAACGATCCTTCGGTGAGCCGTACACACAAATTGCCGAGGATGTCTATGGCAGGATAGATCAGCATAGCGAGGAGAAATTTTTCAGTACCTGAAGCCCATCCCGCCCGGATTTTTCGGGATGGAATTGGACGCCGGAATAATTTCCCCGGTTGACAATTGCAGAAAATTCGCCGCCGCAGCGGGTCACTCCGGTGGTCGATGCACTGACAGGAGCGCTATAGGAATGCGCAAAGTAGAAGTACGTCCCGTCGGCGATCCCTTTCATCAGAGGGCATGCCTGGCGCTGTTCAACGGCATTCCATCCCATGTGCGGAATTTTCTCTGCACTGCTGCCGAGTTTCATGACCTTCCCGGGAATGATTCCAAGACAAGGAATTTCTCCTTCTTCCGAATATTCAAAAAGAACCTGCATACCGAGACAAATACCGAGGAAAGGGCGATCGAATGATTTCAAGAAGTCGACGAGACCGTGACGACGGAGCGATTCCATAGCACCCGGCGCCGCTCCGACACCGGGAAGAATAATCCCACGGCATGTCGAAAGCTCCTCTGCGTTGCTGCTGGTACAATACGTCGCGCCCACGGCTTTCAGGGCATTGACAATCGAAGAAATATTTCCTGCCTCGTAATCAACAACACCGATCATAGGAGGCCCTTCGTTGAAGGAAGAACATTTCTCCGCCTCTCGTCGATTCGGATTGCCTGCCTGAACGCCTGCGCAAAGGACTTGAACGTCGATTCGATTTTGTGATGATCATTTCCTCCGCGGCACGAGATATGAATTGTTGCCTTCAAGCCATCCGCAAGCCCGCGAAAGAACTCACGCGTCAGTTCTGTTGGAAATTCGCCGACATGCTCACGCCTGTACGTACACCGAAATTCGAGAAATGCCCTGCCACTGAGATCAAGGACCACTTTCGAAACCGCCTCATCGAGAGGGGCTATGAATCCAAACCGCTGGATTCCCTTTTTCTCGCCGAGTGCCTGCCGAAGCACCTCACCCAGAACGATCCCCGAATCTTCAACCGTGTGATGTTCATCGATGTGCAGATCGCCCTGAACATTCAGCACCAGATCTATGCCGGAGTGACGCGCAAACTGGGAGAGCATGTGGTCAAAGAACCCGACACCTGTGGAAATCTTGTGAACACCGGATCCGTCGAGGACAACCTGTGCCCTGATATCGGTTTCCCGGGTCTTCCTGCACAGGGAAGCCGAACGAAGAGACCGGACAATATATCTGCATGCGTCCTTCGCATCCGGTGTAAAATATTCTGCACGCGATAATCTCTTCGATGTCAACTGCACCGACCGGAAGCCGAGATCTCCTGCAAACTCCACGTCGGTATCCCGGTCACCCAAAACAAATGCATGTTCAAGATCGATACGGTGTTTTCGGATGTATCCCGAAACAAGTCCGGTCTTCGGCTTTCTGCACGTACAGCGTGCATTCTTCTTGTGAGGACAAATGAAGACTTTTTCAAATCGAATGCCTTCGCCTTCGAGTAACCGAATGATCTTCCTCTGAGCAAGGCGGTAAGACTTGATCGGATATCGGGCAGTGCCGAGGCCATCCTGGTTGCTGACCATGATCAGCGAAAAGCCGGCGTCAACAAGCATTCGAAGGCCGGCAAGAATTCCGGGTATAAACTCAAGCTTTTCCAGTGAATCGATTTGTTTATCCCTCGGTTCCCTGATGATAGTTCCGTCGCGATCCACAAAGACCACTTTCTTCATCGGATTTCCTCCAATACAGAAAGCAGACGGGTATTCTCACTGGCTGTTCCGATTGTCAGACGGAGGCAGTTCCGCAGTCGCTCCTCGTATCTTCGACGCACGATGATGCCCTGCCCCAGCAGTGCGTTATACACAATCCCCGCGTCATGAAATTCAACCAGGAGAAAATTTGCTGACGACGGATAGATCCTCTGCACGGAGGAGAACTTCGGAAGCTCATTCTGCAGGCGCATGCGTTCGCCCGACACTGCAAGACATGCCTGGCCGACAAACTGCTCGTCTTTCAGCGCGCGAAGGGCCAGAGAGAGCGTCACCGCGTTCAGATTGTACGGGGCTTTCACCGACAGGAGGTAGGAAACAATCAGAGGGTTTGCAATGGCATAACCGAGCCGGATGCCCGCAAGTCCCCGGGCTTTTGAAAATGTTCTGAGAATGATAAGATTCGGATGTTGTCCGACAGCCTCGGCCAAACTCGATCCCGGACCTGCAAACTCGACATATGCCTCATCAACAACGACGATTCCGCGCCACTTCACGCAAAGCGTCAGTATGTCTTCACGCCGCAGCAGGTTTCCTGTTGGATTGTTGGGGGAACAACAGAAAAGGATTTTTGCACCGCTCTGCAAGTCTTGCAGAGTCGACGACAGATCAATCTGGAACTCCGGGTCGAGCTCTACTGTAGCGACACGGAGCGCATTGAAATTGGCTGCAACACGGTAGACCCCATAGGTCGGCTCAAGGATGGCCACCCGGTCGGTTGCGGGCTCGCAGAAAAGACGGAGAAGCAGGTCAATGATCTCATCCGAGCCGACACCGAGAAAGATCATTTCTTCTGGAAAACCCAACCGGATCGCGAGCTCATGCCGCAATTCATGCTGATAGGGATCGGGGTATCGGTTGAGGGAAACACCATCCCACGATACGGGGCTTCCGACCGATAACTCGTTTGCATCAAGGAGTATGGTTCCGGCCCGAGCTTCGGATCTTGCAGACTTATAGGGTTGAAAGCTCCTGAGGTGCTTTCGGATAAGTGACTCGATCATATGCTTCCTTCCCGAACAGAAACGGCATTCACATGGCCATCGAGACCCTCAGCACGGGCAAGCGTTTTCACGGCGGGGGCGAGAGCGGAAAACCCTTCACGGGTAAGCGACTGAAACGTCACCGGCTTCATAAACGATTCTACGGTAAGCCCGCCCATTGATGCGGCCGCGCCAGATGTCGGCAACGTATGGTTTGTTCCGGAGGCATAATCTCCAAACACTACCGATGCAAGCGATCCAAGAAAGACGGAGCCGGCATTGCGTATTTCCGGTATGAGCCGGGCAGGTTCCTGTGTCGAGACGATGAGATGCTCCGGCGCATACGCGTTCACGATATCGATGGCCGTCCGAAGGTCATCAACCAGAACCGCATAACTCTTGTTCATACTCTCCTGCAAAATTGCGGAGCGCGAAAGCGATCCCTTCTGCAGCGAGACGGCTTCCTCCACTTCATCGAGGAGTGTTGATGAGGTGGAGAGCAGAACAACGGGTGAATCGATTCCATGCTCGGCCTGAGAAAGGAGATCGGCGGCAATCCATTCGGGGTCGGCCAATTCATCGGCCAGGATCATGAGCTCCGACGGCCCTGCCACCATGTCGATGGAGACGCCGTACGGCGGAAGTGCAACGATCATTTTCGCTGCGGCGACATATTGATTTCCCGGACCGAAGATTTTGTGAACACGCGGGACAGTGGAGGTACCGAGGGCCATCGCAGCGATGGCTTGGGCGCCTCCGATCTGATACACATCGCTGATTCCGACCATCTGTGCGGCAACGAGAATCTCGGGAGGGATTTTTCCGAGCGTACGGCAGGGGCTGCAGAGAATAATTTTGCTGCAACCGGCAATCATTGCAGGGATCCCGAGCATCAAGACCGTTGAGACAAGCGGAGCGGATCCGCCCGGCACATAGAGCCCGACTGCGTCAATGGCACGCCATTCACGCCGGCAAAGAACGCCGTTGGTCACCTGAACCTCGACCGGATGAGGAACCTGGGCCCGGTGAAATTTCCCGATATTCGACGCAGCAAGGTGCAGTGCCTCGCGAAGCTCGTTGCCGACATGCCGCTCCGCTTCTTCGAATTGAGCTTCCGATACGCGGAGCTGATCCGGTACTGTGCCATCGAAACGACGTGCATACTTTATGATCGCCTCATCGCCACCGCCTGCAACTTCGCGCACGATATCGCGTGCACATACGAGGACGTCTTCTCTGAATTCACGCGAAGAACGGAGAAGTGCGAGAACGTCGCTTATGGAACGGGAGGACGTGGAAATGCGGTTCATGTTCAGGCAATGAATTTCTCGATGGGAAGCACAACAATGTCCGTTGCGCCGGTACGCTTGAGCTGGTCCATCACCTCCCAAAAGACATCCTCTCCGACAACCGAGTGGATGGCCACCATGCCCGGAGTTGCGAGAGGCATGATGGTTGGACTCTTCATACCCGGGGTCAGCGAGGTGATCTGATCGACCGCGGCAGCAGGGGCATTCATCATGACATACCGTTTGCCGCGCGCCTTGAGCTGGCTGCGAATGCGCCGAAGAAGGTCATTGATTTCGTTTATGGTTCCGCGGGCCGCGAGGACATCCGATCCCGCGATGAGAACGGCTTCCGACTCCAATACCGTGTGAATAATTTCCAGCCCGTTGGTCCGCGCAGTGCTGCCGGTAGAAACAATATCGCAGGTCGCATCGGCCACATCAAGCGTCGGCGCGATCTCCACCGACCCGCTGATTTCGATAACCTCTGCTGTGAGATCATTCTCCTCGAGAAAATGCCGGACGGTCAGCGGATACGAAGTTGCGATGCGCTTATTCCCAAGATGAGAGAGCTCCGTGATGGGGCTTCCTTTCGGGACGCAAATGACGAGGCGGCATTTTCCAAAGCCGAGGCGTTCGATGACGGCAACGTGTGCGCCTCGTTCCCTGACGAGATTTTCACCGACAATGCCGAGGTGGCTGACGCCGTCCTGGACAAATTCGGGAATATCGTCGTCACGGACGGCAAGAATATCGAGGGAAAAGTTCCTGCAGGGAGAAAAGAGTGCCCGCGAGCGGAAATCAAAATCCAGCCCGGCATGTTTCAGAAGGCCGATGGAATCCTCGGCAATTCTCCCTTCCTTCTGAACGGCAATTTTGAGTCGACCGTTGCGTGCAAGCATGCTTTAGTAGAATAAAGTAATGGAGGAAAAAAATTACGAAGTCTTCTGCTGCATCCGGCGCAACGCCATGCGGTACCCGCCGGTGCCTTTCTTGACCCATCGGGCAACACGTGCAACGGTTGTGGAACTCAGGCCGGTTTCTCCGATAATGCGCGTATACGGAACGCCCCGGGAAAGCATGCGGGCCGCTTTCCAGCGTTCCGCACATTCTTCGATTTCCGTCTGTGTCAGGAGGTCGCGGAAGAAATGCTTTGCCTCTTCGAGCGTCTCGAGGGAAAGCACCGCAGCATAGAGCGATTCAATATCCCGGTGTGTGACGTTTCTCATGGTACTTTACCCTACTAAAGTATACAAAACCCCCGGGGGATTGTCAAGTACTTTCTTCGCTACCGGGGGAAACTTCTAGCCGGCGTAGGCCGGCTGTTTTTTCAGCGTTTTCGCTATCCGGTCAATCGCCTTTTCCAGATTCGGAAGCGAATTTGCATAAGAGAGACGGAGAAATCCCTCGCCAAATTTTCCGAAGGCCGTTCCCGACAGGCACGCCACACCCGCGTCGTTCATCAGGAGGTCCGCGAGCTCCTTCGAGGGAATTCCAGTTCCGGTAATGTTCGGGAACACGTAAAACGCACCGTGAGGTTTGTGACAGCGGATTCCTTCGATCGCATTCAGTCCCTTCACGATAAGATCTCGCCGCCGTTCAAACTCCTTCACCATCCGCTCCACATCTCCACGCGGACCCGTGAGTGCTTCGATGCCTGCAATCTGCGAGAAACTCGCCGTGCACGACGTGCTGTTGATCTGAAGTCTTGTGACCGATGCGGCAAGCGCGTCCGGCATAACACCGAACCCGAGCCGCCATCCCGTCATCGCATACGTTTTTGAGAAACCGTCCAGGATGACCGTGCGCTCCTGCATGCCGGGCACGGACGCGATGCTCAACGGTTTCATCCCGTCATACATGATCTGGTCGTACACCTCATCCGACAACACGATGAGGTCATGTTGGCGCGCGAGGTCCGCGATGGCCCGAACATCACTTTCCGTCAGCACCCCTCCCGTTGGGTTCTGCGGCGAATTCAGGATGAGCAACCGTGTTTTTTTCGTGATCAACCGCTTCAGATCTCCGATATCGATACGAAATTCATTTTCTTCCTTCAACTGAATCGGAACGGCTTTCGCTCCGACAAACTCGATGGCCGATTCATAAATCGGAAATCCTGGATTCGGATAGATCACTTCATCTCCCTCATCGACACAGGCGAGGATCACAAAAAACATGATCGGCTTCGCGCCCGGCGTGATCACCACCTGGTCAGGACTTACCGGGATACGGCGCGTCCTGGCAATGTATTCTGCGACGACTTTTCGCGCCTGCGGGAGTCCGGCAGACGGACCGTAGTGCGTAAATCCCTCATCAAGCGCTTTCTTTGCAGCCGTCCTGATATTCGCCGGCGTATCAAAATCAGGTTCACCGATTTCAAGATGGATAATTTCCTTCCCTTGTGCCTCAAGTGCCTTGGCGCGGGCGAGGACTTCGAACGCGCTCTCCGTTCCGAGGCGCTTCATTCGTTCAGCGATGTGGATCATATAAAATTCCGGATAAAAGTGGGATATGCAAGAGTTTGTACGGTAATATACCAAACATGGAGACGAATCTCAAGAACTCCGGACGGCTCGATTCACCATTGTTTGAATGCGAAATAGACTGCACCGAGAACAAGGAGGAATGCGACAATGTAATTCCACTTCAGATCTTCACGCAGGTAGAATATCGAAAAGAGAGCAAAAACGACGAGTGTGATCACCTCTTGCATGACTTTCAGTTGTGCAGCAGAAAATGTCGCACTCCCGATGCGATTTGCAGGAACCTGGAAACAGTATTCGAAGAACGCGATTCCCCAGCTGATGAGAACGACTTTCCACAAGGCAACATCCTTGTATTTCAGGTGACCGTACCATGCAAACGTCATGAATGTATTCGAAATGGTCAAAAGGAATACCGGCTTCACAATACTCTCCAGATAGTGACGGACAAAATGAAAAGCGGGCGAAGAATTTCCTCACCCGCTCAAAAAGTCAGCAGTGAATCAGCTATGGGAGCAGAGTTGCATTGAGTTTGATCGCAACTCCGGCAAGGGCCTGCGAGACCGGACAGTTCTTTTTCGCCCCTTCCGCAATCTCCTGAAACTTCGCTTTATCGATTCGCGGAACACTCCCTTCTGTCACCAGCTCGATCGTCGTTATCTTGAATCCCTCGCCGACCTTTTCGAGAGAGGCCTTGGCCGTCGTCTGCACCCGCGTTGGGACAAAGCCCTCCTTGGCCAGCGCGTTGGAGAATGCCATGGAAAAACATCCGGCATGCGCCGCTGCAAGCAGCTCTTCGGGGTTGGTCCCTGCCCCGTTTTCAAAACGCGAACTAAATGAATATGCACCCTCGAATGCGGAAAATTTCATGCGGCCTTTCCCGCTTTTCAAATCTCCTTCCCAAACTGCCTGTGCTGTGCGAACCGGCATAGAACGACTCCTTTCATGAATGATGATGAATTCTACAACTTCGTAATCAGAACAGAATAACGGCTATCAGTCGAACAAATGAAATGTCCTTTCACATCTGACGGGAGTAATTGCTACTGAACCAATGCTCTTCCCGCATCGAGAATCTTCCGGAGCAGTTCCGGGCTACCCGCTTCGGAATAGATCCGTACCAGAGGTTCCGTTCCGGAAAAGCGGATGAGGAGCCAGCTTCCATCCCTCACGGTAAACTTGAAACCGTCCAGATGGTTGGTGCTCACGACCTGTTGAGCGGCAATCTCTCCGGGAGTGCGTGATTTCAAATTCTTCAGAAGGTGTTCCTTCCGACCCGGCTCCAGAACAAGATCTATGCGATCGTAGTAATGCTCCCCCACTTTATCAAACAACTGCCCGAGCAACTGCGACGGTTTCTTCCCCGTCTTCACCATGAAGTCGAGGAAAAAGAGATTCGCCAGAATACCGTCTCTCTCAGGAACGTGGCCGCGGAATGCATACCCCCCGCTTTCCTCACCTCCGATGAGCGCATTCGTCTCAAGCATTTTTGGTGCAACGTATTTGAATCCGACCCCCGTTTCATATACCGGGACATCGTAGAGTTTTCCGAGCGATTCCAGCATGGATGTTGTGGAAAGCGTTTTCACAATTGCACCCCGCTGGCCGCGGACTTCGAGGAGATAGAGCGCAAGAAGTGCGTACACTCTCAGCTGGTCCAGAAATTGTCCCTTTTCGTCCGCAATTCCGCAGCGGTCCGCATCCCCGTCCGTAATCAGGATGACATCGGCGCCGGCCTCAATTCCCTTCTTCAAACCCGCATCAATATTCGGATGAATTGGTTCGGGCCTGTGCATTTCAGGAAACGACGGATTCCGGTCACTGTGAATTTCCATGATCTTTGTGGCCCCACCGCCGATGAGGCGGGAAAACCATCCCGCTCCGTTTCCCCACATCGGATCAACCAGAATTTTCAATCCTGCATTCCGGATCGGTTCGAGATCGACGAGCCTCCTGATCTGCGCGATATACTGGGCATCCGCATTAAACTCCATGATCTGGCCGGATGATGTTCCGTCGGAGTATTTCAGGCGCTTGACGCTCTTCGCATCCCTGGGAATGAGCCGCTCGATCTTTTTCAATCCGTCGGGGGCGATAGCGCCGCCGTTTTCATCGCGCACCTTATATCCATTATCACCGGGTGGATTGTGACTGGCAGTAATGTTGATTGCGGCGATGGCGTTTCGTGATTTGACGCTGAAGGAAATGACGGGCGTTGGAACACCGCCGCCGCAAAAATGGACCGGAATGCCATTTGCGGCAAGTACTTCTGCCGCGGCTGCAGCAAAATATTCGGAATTGAACCTGCGATCTCCACCCACGACAACGCCTCGGTCCAGCTCGGAAGCGCGGTGTTCACCTTTAAGGTACCGGGCAAATCCCTCCGTACACCGACGCACATTTTCGAATGTGTAGTCTTCGGCAATCTTTCCGCGCCATCCATCGGTTCCGAAAAGGATATCCTGTTGAGGGGAATGACCGGATGAGTGAATACGTGAAGTTTTTCGCGGAGCGGCTTTTCTTTTGGGATTTGAGCGTTTCATGGGGACGATTTCAAAAATAGGAATTTTTCAGGGAACTCCAAAATGAACTGTTAGACGACGAACATCCGGTCATGGAGAACCTTTCGGAGGAAAAAGATGATCGCAAACGAAATGATCAGGAGCACCACCGCGAGTGTGAGCGCTACTGAAAAATCAATCTCAAATCCAAGATAAATTGCCAGCGGCATAGTTTGCGTTCTTCCCGGAAAATTTCCCGCAAAAATAATGGTTCCGCCAAATTCGCCCAGAGCCCTTGCCCATGTCATCAACAATCCGCTCGTCAGCGATGGGATCGAAAGCGGGAGTGTGATATCCCAGAAGATGCGGAAAAACGAAGCCCCATCCATTGCGGCTGACTGTTCCAGTTCCCGGTCAACGGCCATGAATCCCTGAACTGCCGATTTCACGTAAAACGGAGAAGCGACAAAGAGCTGTGCAAGAACGACCGCTGTTCGGGTAAAGGGAATTGTCAGTCCAATGCTCTGAAGCGCCGGTCCGAAGATTCCCTGCCGACCGAATGCCATGAGAAGCGCAACGCCAGCTACTGCAGGAGGCAGGACAATCGGGAGGTCAATGAGCGTATCGACCAGCGAGCGGCCCCGGAAGGGATATCGGGCGAGCAGATACGCCACGGGCGTTCCAAAGATCAACGTCACGGCAGTGGCGATCAGCGTAGTTGAGATGCTGAGAGTAATCGCCTCGGCGACACGTTCTTCGAAGAGGGAACGGAGAAGCTGAGACGGAGCAGTGCGGACAAGAACCGCGATGAGCGGGACGGCAAGAAAGAGCAAAAGCGGAAGACTGGCAAGAAGAATGTAGCGGAAGGAACGAATCCGCACATCTGGGTTCCGTTTCGGATCAACTCCATCCGTCATCAACGATCTCCCGTCCGGCCGGATGCCGGCTCGATGCAGGGATAAGGAAGAACCATCTGATATTGCGATTTCACAATTACCTGCCCCACCGGTTGCACTTCGAAACACAGGTGGCTGAACGCATGACATACGGCATTTTCCCGAAACCGGAACTTCCATTCACCCCGATTGCAGAAGAACGGAAGAACTCAAAATGCGGCAAGGCCCGGGTATATGCCCGTAGCACTCAGCTCTTCCTCAATGCGAAGAAGCTGATTGTATTTTGCGATCCGGTCAGTACGGCTCGCCGAACCGGTCTTGATCTGTCCCGCATTTGTTGCGACCGCGAGGTCCGCAATGAACGTATCTTCGGTTTCGCCCGATCGGTGACTGATGACGGTTGTGTACCCGGCACGCTTGGCCATCTCGATACAGTCGAACGTCTCCGTTAACGTCCCGATCTGGTTAACCTTGATGAGAATGGAATTGGCAACACCTTTCTCGATCCCCTTGCTGAGAATTTCCGTATTCGTCACAAAGACATCATCTCCGACCAGCTGGATTTTCTCTCCCAACACTTCGGTGATAAGCTTCCATCCATCCCAATCATTCTCCGCCATTCCATCTTCAATAGAGAGAATAGGATATTGATTCACCCATTTCTCATAGAACTTCACCATTTGTTCAGGTGATTTTGCGGACTTATCCGATTTTTTGAAAACGTATTTCCCCTTTTCGAAGAATTCACTCGAAGCAGGGTCAAGTGCAAGATAAACATCCTTCCCGGGTTTCAGACTTGCTTTCTGTATTGCTTCGAGGATAACTTCAATCGCTTCCTCATTGGATTTCAGGTTCGGGGCAAATCCGCCCTCATCCCCCACTCCGGTATTGTGTCCCTTTTTGGTTAACACGCCCTTCAGGGAATGAAATACTTCCGCTCCCATCCGGAGCGCCTCGGCGAAGTTCTCCGCATCGACGGGAACGATCATGAATTCCTGGAGATCCACATTATTATCCGCGTGTTTCCCGCCGTTCAGGATATTCATCATTGGCACGGGAAGAACCTTCGCATTCGGACCGCCGAGATAGCGGTAGAGCGGCACGTCAAGTGCAGCGGCAGCAGCGCGGGCCACCGCCATGGAAACGCCGAGGATCGCATTGGCACCGAGCTTCCCCTTATTGGGAGTCCCATCCATTTCGATCATCAGCCTGTCGATACCGGTCTGATCGCTCGCTTCAAATCCGATTACCTCTTCGGCAATTTTATCATTCACATTCTCGACGGCATTGAGGACCCCTTTGCCGTTATAACGCATTTTGTCGCCGTCGCGAAGCTCAACCGCTTCGTGTTCGCCAGTCGAGGCGCCGCTCGGAACCGCCGCGCGTCCTTTTACGCCGGATTCGAGCTCGACATCAACTTCTATCGTGGGGTTGCCGCGGGAATCGAGGATTTCACGTGCATAGACATCAGTAATCGTTAACATGCTTATCTCCGTGGGAATTGAAATCTAAGTCAAAAAGATGATTGTGGTAACAACAGTGAACAATTTAAAAAAATAACCCATCAAATGAAACATTCATGAAACAAGATGGTAGGTCACTTAGTTAGTTGTTCCGCGAGAGAAGAATTGTGAGGACAATCAAGACGAGTGAGAAGACGAAATATGAAAAGAGAATTCTCTTGCCCTTCAGAACCATCGTCTCACTATAAGTGAGCCCCTTCAATTCCCCTTCCTTGATGATTCGACTCAGGAAAAAGTATCCCGGCAAGAGAACGAGAAGCAAGATCTCAAGCATCTCGATTGACCCTTTATTGTTCCCGATGTCAAATAGTGAACCTGACAAAACGTTGAAGTGGAATAGTCGAACAAGACATAAAAAATTGATGTAAATGGCTGCCACAAAGATCAATAACGTCTGAAAATATGCAACGTCTCTGTTCTTGCCAGCAGTACTGTAGTACCTGTAGACAACGAAGAAAACTAATCGGATCCAATCCATATTGATTTATCGACCCTCGCTATATTCCTCATAGAAGTATTCCCCTCATCTCAACCCTTCTGTATGAGATCCTGTACGTCCCGAAGAACTTCTCCGACAGTCAGGAGTTTCATACACTCCATGTATCCATCTCCCGATCGATTACAGAAATCAAGATGGCAGGGATGACACGAAACGTCTTTTCGGAGTGCGCGATGATCATTCGAGGGATAGATTTCCCGCGAAACATACGGAAACCAGATTTCTTCTTCTCCCGGACCGAAGATGCCGATCGTTTTGGCGCCAACTGCTACGGCAATATGCATCGTGCCGTTATCGTTCGCAACATATGCGGAAAGATGCGATAGCACCGCTGCAAGCTGACGGAGGGGAAGTACCGGAAGGATTTTGATCGAACCGACACATCGCTTCGATATTTTTTCCACGACTTCCCTGTCACCCGGCCCCTGTGTCACAACGACTTCACATCCAAGTTTTGCGATGAGCATATCGGCCAGATCTGCAAACCGCTCCCAATCCCACATCTTTGCAGGCCACGTTGCACCGGGATGAAGCCC
>Ga0335082_10003510_pt1 | contig 17065 bp, 17 predicted proteins | sample Lox_Sample_41_FD_206718 | JGI IMG/M metagenome (GOLD analysis project Ga0335082, IMG submission 206718) | Soil microbial communities from Loxahatchee National Wildlife Refuge, Florida, United States - Lox_Sample_4.1 | ecosystem: Environmental > Terrestrial > Soil > Wetlands | place: USA... | reverse complement strand
CGGCACCGCCGCCGGCCGGCCCGCCTCGTCTATCGCCACGAACGTGAGGTAGCAGGTGTTGGTGTGCCGCCGCTCGCCGGTCAGCAGGTTCTCCGCCTCCACGCGCACGCCGACCTCGACCGAGGTGTGGTGCGCGTAGTTCACGCTGGCGTACATCGTCACCAGCTCGCCGAGGTGGATCGGCTCCCGGAAATCGACCCGGTCCACCGACGCCGTGACGCACACCCGCTGCGCGTGCCGGATCGCGCTCACCGCGCCGACCCGGTCGAGCATCCCCAGGATCACGCCGCCGTGCACGTTGCCGAGCTGGTTCGCCATGTGGGGCATCATGACTTCGGCGATGGTCGTGTGCGACAGGCGCGGCGGCCGGCCTTCCATCAGAAGTCCACCGGCCTGAGGTAGGACTCGCCGATCGCCGTCGGGCTCACCATCGCCACCGTGGGCAGCCGCCGCTTCCAGTGCGTCGTGGCCAGCCGGCGCGCCGTCACGCCGATCTCCTGCTCCGTGAAGCCGAGCCGCACGATGTCGGCCGGCTTCACGCCGGCCAGCAGCGCGGCGAGGATCCGGTCGGCCTTCAGGTAGGAGACGCCGAGGTCGCCCTCGTCGGTCTGCCCGCGAATCAGGTCGGCGCTGGCGGGCTTGTCGATGATCGGCTCCGGCACGCCCAGGTGCCGGGCCAGCGCCCACACCTGGGTCTTGAACAGGTCTCCAAGCGGGTTGATGGGCGGCGAGTCGTCCGCGTGCCAGGTGAAGTACCCGAACAGCCGCTCGGTCTTGTTGCCCGTCCCGAGCGGCAGCGCGTGGAGCTTGGAGGCCTGGTCGAACAGGACGGTCATCCGCACCCGCGCCATCACGTTGCCGCGCCGCGACCCGTCCGCGTCCGGCTCGGCCTGCGCCACGTAGCCGTCGACCGCAGCCGAGATGTCGACCGTGCGGGAGTGGATCTTGAGCGCGTCCGCCACCAGCTTGGCGTGGTCCAGGCTCTCCGGGCTCGACGTCCGGTAGGGGAGCAGGAACGCCCACACGTTGTCGGCCCCGAGCGCCCGCGCCGCGAGGAAGGTCGTGACCGCGCTGTCCACGCCGCCGGAGAGGCCGACCACCACGCGCTCGAAGCCGCGGCGCTGCTTGACTTCCTCCCGGAGGAACTCCACCAGCCACCGCTCGACGAGCGCGCAGTCGATGGCCAGCGGATCCGCGGCGGCAGCCGTCGCGCGCGCCACGCCGGCGCCGCGGGCCGGCGGAGCCGTCGCCGCGCGGGGGCCGCCGCTGCCCTTCTCCCAGTCCGCTCCCGCGGTGACCGGTCGGTCGAGCGAGGCCAGGAGGTGCGGCAGGTGCGTCTCCAGATCGGCCAGCAGCGGCTGGTCGGCGCGGGCCCGCGCGATCTCGCCGAGGTCGATGCGCGCCTCGATCAGCGCCTCGTCCCACAGCGGACCGCGCACCGCGATCTCGCCGCGCGGGGTGGCGACCACCGAGCCGCCGGCGAAGCCCTTGCCTCCCTCGAAGCCCACGAGCTGCGCGACCACGACCCACACCCCGTGCTCCTCGGCGACGTCGCGCGCGATGCGCTCCCACCGCGCCACGTTGGCCGGCCGCGAGAGCCGGCCCTCCAGCGGCGCCGCGCCGCGCGCCGGCGATGCGGACGGGATGATCACCAGCTGCGCGCCGCGCAGCGCCGCGACGGTGGGCGTGAGGGAGTGCCACGCGTCCTCGCAGATCAGGATCGCGCCCTTCCCCCACCGGGTGGCGAACGTGCCGATCTCGTGTCCCGCCTCGACGAACCGCTCCTCGTCGAACACCCCGTAGGTCGGCAGGAACACCTTGCGGTGAACGTGGAAAATCTTCGGGTCGCTGCCCAGCGAGGCGTAGAGCGCCGAGTTGTAGAGCCGATCCCGCCACCGCTCGTAGAAGCCGAGGGCCACGTCCACGGGCGGGGCGCCCGCGAGCCGGTGCTGCGCGACCAGGTCGTCGAGCAGCGTGCCGGCCGTCACGGCGACTTCCCGGACCCCGCCCTCCACGAGGTACCCCGTCATGGCGGCCTCGGGGAGGATCAGGAGATCGGGCGGCTCCGGCCACTCGGCGAGCTGGGCGAGCAGGGTGCCGACGCGCCCGACGTTGCCGGCGTAGTCGCCCTTCGCAGGCTTGAACTGCCCGACGGCGAGCCTGAGCATCGTGGGGGTGAAGTATAGTGGCCCGGACCTCCGGCGCGAGGCGGACCGGGCCGCGGTGACCGACCTCACCGACGCGTCGGCCGCCAGTCCCCAATATCGGCGGCGTTCCGTGCCGCCGGCCGGACCGCGACACCCGGGAGAGCCACCATGACCCTCCGCGCCGTGACCCCCTCCACGACCGCCGGTGGGCTTCCCGTACACGTGTACAACAAGCTCGAGGCCGGCATCATCGTCGGCGGCCTGGTCCAGTTGATCCTCGACCAGGGTCCGGTCGAGGTGCGGCTGCGCACCTGGTACCGGGAGGACGGCACCCACTTCGTGGAGGCGCGCCGCCGCGACAGCGGAGAGCGAATGGTGGTCCGCGTGGACGAGGTCCGGGACGTGAGGGCCTACTAGAGGCACGGAGCGGACGGGGTTACATTCGAGCGGTGGCGCGGCCCCGGCCGCGGGGTGATGGAGTTCACCCGCAACCGCGAGTTCCTCGCTGATGACTCCTACCCGAACCGTCGTGGGTGGGAGTCTTTTTCATGCCGCTGAACCTGTGGGTTGCCATCGGTAGCGCCGCCGGAGGGGTCCTCCGCTTCCTGCTCGGCACGCTCATTCAGCAGAGAACCGGCTCCACGTTCCCCGTGGGGACCCTGGCGATCAACGTCACCGGCTCGCTGGTACTCGGCTTCGTCCTCCGCTATGCGCTGGCGACGCCCGCCATCGGCCCGGAGGTCAGGGCCCTGCTCACGACGGGACTGTGTGGCGGCTACACGACCTTCTCCACCTTCAGCTTCGAGAGCGCGGCGCTGATCGAGGATGGCGACTACCGGCGAGCGGCCTGGTACGTGGGCCTTACCGTGGCGCTGTCGCTGGCGGCGACGTTTCTCGGCATCGGTCTGGCGAAGGAGCTCCTCAACCTGCGGCGGAGGCTGTAGCCCATGCACGGCCTGAAAGGCGAGCGCGTCCTGATGCGCATCCACATCGGCGAGCGGGACAAGTACCGGGGCAAGCCGCTCTACGAGGCGATCGTCGAACTGCTGCGGGCGCGTCAGTACGCCGGCGCCACCGTGCTCCGGGCCGTCATGGGATTCGGCGCCACGGCCCACCTGCGCACCGACCGGATCGAAGTGCTGTCCCTCGACCTGCCGATCGTCGTCGAGTGCGTGGAGACGGAGGAGAAGATCGCCGCCATTCTGCCCGAGATCGACGGGATGATCGAAGGCGGGTTGATCACGTTGGAGAGGGCCAAGGTCATCATGTACCGGGCGAACCTGCCGCCGTCGCAGCGAGGCTCGAGCTGGGAGATGGACACGACCGGCCTGTGGGACGCCGACGAGCGGGGCAAGGCCTAGCGCGCCCGCGCCTCAGAACATCACGTAGGTCGCCACGCCGGCCGCCGCGCCCGCCACGGCCATGGCGCCGAGCGACACGGCGGCGTACCGCCGGAACCGCCCGGCTCCCATCCCCACCGCGATCCCCAGCTTGACCAGCGTATTCGTCACCGCCGCCACGGTCACCGCGGCCGCCGCCGTCTGCCAGCCCGTCGCGCCGGGCCCGAGTCGCGAGAACGCGATCGTCACCGCGTCCACGTCCGCGACGGCCGAGAGGGCGGCCGCGGCATAGGTGCCGCCGGCGCCGAAGTACTCGCCCGCCCCGCGCACCAGAATCAGGACGACGCCGTAGATCGCCGCGAAGCTGAGGGCGGCGGTGAGGCTGAACGGATTGCGGATCCGGCCGCCCGCCTCGTCCGTCTCGTCGGGCCGGCGCCGCGACAGCGCCCACGCGGCCGCGAGCCCGGCCAGAGTCATCGCGCCCACCATCGGCAACAGGCGCGGGATGATGCCGGCATTCACCGCGCCGGCCAGCACGGCCATCCGCAGCGGCATGATCGACGAGGCCACCACCGCCGCCGTCGCGGCCGCCCGGCCCAGTCCCTGGTCCGCCCGCGTCCGCTCCGCCATCGCCATGGTCACGGCCGTGCTCGACACCAGGCCGCCCACCGCGCCCGTGACCTGCATCCCGCGGCGCTCCCCCAGCAGGCGCATCGCCACGAAGCCGACGAACGACAGTGCCGTGACCAGCACCACCACCAGCCAGATCTCGCGCGGATTCAGGACGTGCCACGGCCCGTAGCCGCGGCTCGGCAACAGCGGCAGGACGATCACCGAGATCACCGCCAGCTCCAGCGCGGCGGTGAGCTCTTCGGGTGTCAGCGCCCGGGAGAAGGCCTCCAGCTTCAGCTTCGCCACCAGCAGGACCGCGACCGCCACGGCGGCGGCGCCCGCCACCACCAGCTGCCCGGCCCCGGCCAGCGCGCCGAGGAGGAAGGTCGCCACCGCCGCCACTTCGGTCGTCGCGCCGATGTCGCCGGAGGCCGAGGAGCGGACGTAGGACGCCACGGTGATGGCCGCGATCGCCATCAGGCTCATCGCCAGGAGCAACGGGCCCACCTGATCCACCAGCAGGACCGGGATCGCGCCCGCGAGGGCCACCAGGGGGAAGGTGCGCACGCCGCCGAGCATCTGGCGTCCCTTGCGAACCTCCGCGCGCTCCCGGTCGAGGCCGATCAGCACGCCGATCATCAGCGCGACCAGCAGTCGCTCGAGCATCGCGGCGGCCGAGGCGCTCATGGCAGCGCCTGCAGGGAGTCGAACACGCCGCCGATCAGCCACGCCCGGCCCTGGTGGGCGTTCGCCGTCGCTCCCGCGGCCCGCAGCGCGGGCGGCGCCGCCGCCGCCCCGTACCAGCCCGCGAACACCGGGATCAGCAGCCGCTTGTCCACGAACATGTCGCCCCGCTCCTCGGTCGGCGGATCGGCCACCACCGCCGCCCCGACCGGCCGCTCCGATTCCCGCCGCGCGTGCCAGCTGACGACCCAGCAGGCGTGGCCGGCGATCACCGTGTCACGCAGATCGCGGTACGTGGTCACCACGCGGCCTCGCGCCGCTCCCGGTCGCGGCAGGTCGTCGAACTTCAGCGTATCCACCCACTCGTGTCCCTTGGGTGGCCACCACACCGGGAGCCGCGGGACCACGTGCCGCAGTTCCAGCGGCAGGTCCGAGGGGTAGGCGTTCGCGCACTCCGGGACCGTCGGGTCGCACGCCGCCTCCACGTGCTCGAACGCCCCGAGCCGGGTGAGCCGCAGGTAGTAGCGCAGCGTGTCCTCGGCGTAGAGCCGCCCGCCCGTCGGCTCGGCACCCGGCATCGTCAGCCGCTTGGTGATGCTGTCGTGCCAGACGAGATAGTGGTCGTCGCGGACCGTGAACTGCAGCAGCTTCTCCTCCTCGAACCGCGCCAGCACCTCGGTGTCCCGGTCGGTTTCGCTGACGGTCTGCACCCGGTAGGCGAATCGGTCCGGCCAGGCATAGCTGGTGGGATTCGGAGCGCGCGCGGACTCGTTGGTACATCCCGCGAGCAGAACCGCGACAAGAGCCACTGCACATCGACCAATCGAGTGTATGGTCGCTGTCGCGACAGCGTCTCGAGTGCCTGCCTGGCTGCTCTGGCGCGGGTCGCCCGGCATCCGAGACCGGGGCGCGCGCACAGAAACGGGGCCGATGGCCTGGGAGGCCCTCGACCCCGTCACCGTTCCCGGACCTTGGTCCGGGCCTGCTTCCGCACGGCCCACCGGGCGGCGGGCCAGATCGTCAAGAGGAACGTTCTGCTTGCGGAACCGGGACGCTGTTTCATCGTCCCTCTTCCAGATACGCACGACGCCCGTGGTTCGTTTCAGCGCCGGGGCGCGGCCTGGGGCGCCGGCTTCGCGTCGGCCGGCCGGCCGGAGTCGGACCGGAGGCGGGCCGTGTCGCTCAGCATGCCGGGGGTGTGTACCGGCGCGATCGGCTGGACTGCGGGCGCGGCGCTGCCCACGCCCCCGACCCACCGCCCGACGAGGAGCGAAGCGGCGACCAGGATCACCACGGCCACCGCCTGCGTTACGCGCTTGCGGGTGGACGGCACCATCTGGCGCAGCCGCACGTTCTCGCGCCGCAGGTCGAGCTTCTCGATGGCCCGCTCGACCGTCGCCACGAGGTGCGGCAGGTCCACCGGCTTGGTGAGGAAATTCTCGGCGCCGAGCTGCATCGCGCGCACGGCGGTGGGGATGTCGCCGTATCCGGTCAGCAGGATCACCATCGCCTTCTTGGCCCGCATGATCTCCAGCACCTGCATCCCGTCGATGTCCGGGAGCCGCAGGTCGAGGATCGTCACGTCGGGGTCCTGCGACTTGAAGCCCTCGAGTCCCTGCTTGCCGGTGGCGGCCCGGACCACGTCGTAACCAAGCCGAGCGAAATACTCGCTCAAGCCCTTGAGCACCGCCTCGTCGTCGTCCACCACGAGGAGCCGCCGGCCCTCGCCGCTGGCGAACTGCTCATACTCGGTCATGCGAGTCAACTTAGGGCGGGCCCGCCTGCTCCGCCAGATTGCTGCGCGCCGCGTCAGGCGGCGCGCGCCCGGCGGCGCCGATTGGCGCGCCGGGCCGGGATGCTGCAGTTTCTGCCAGGGCCCGGGCGCGGCGCTCCCCGCGTTCCGGGCGGACTCGCCGTCGCTGGTACGCCGATTGCTGACAACCTCGGCGACCTGTCGAATTCGGTTCTGAGGAGGAGCACATGTCCGCACCGTCTACGCGCTTGGCTCGCGCCGCGCTGTTGGCCGCCCTGCTGGCCGCCCCGACCGCCCTGTTCGGCTACGGCATCTGGATCCACGCGATCGTTCCTGTCGAGGCCCTCAAGGACTTCAAGTCCACGACCGCCCCCGCCGTGCGGACGCAGCTGGTGTCCTCAGGCGTGACGGACGCGGACCTGGTGACCTTCCGCCGCTGGTTCTACGATCGCGCGTTCGCGATCAAGAACCCGTCGATCCACCGGGAGTGGATCAAGCGCTGGCCGACGCCGGCGTCGTTCGACGCCGCGGCCTTCAAGACGTTGTTGATGATGAACCCGCAGGCCGAGGTGCTCGGCGTGGACTCGTTCGCCGCCGTGTACCGCGGCCGCGCCAAGCCGGACATCGCGCTGGACCCGACGACGCCCTACACGCCGGGCCAGCGGGTGACCATCGCCACGGCGCTGCAGATGGGCTCGGTCTACCCGGACATCGACCGGCGCAACCAGGACCGCCTGTTCCGCTCGGCCGACGGGCACGTGGTGCTCACGGCGAAGGGCGACACGGTGCCGATGGATCCGATGACGCTCAACTGGGGACGCCTGACCGGGCTGTCGAGCCAGGCGCACGCGCACATCGGCCTGAACCACGAGCGCCACTCCAGCGATCCCAGCACGCTCTCGATGGCACCGTGGAACTTCGTCGTCGCGGTGGGCTACCCGACCGACTCGGTGGAGTCGTTCGCCGAGCCGAACGCGCAGATGTACACCGACCTCAGCTACCTCGCGATGCTGAAGGGGGGCTCCGGCAGCGAGATGCTGAGCTACCTCTACGCCGGCAACGCGATGCACTACCTCGCCGACGTGGGCAACCAGATCCACACCCTCCAGGCCGGGATCGAGAAGTTCTACTCCGACGCCACGTGGGACTATTGGAAGAGCCGCCTGGCGACCGTGTTCGGCCTGTTCGGCTCCACACCCTCGCGCAACAGCATCGGGATCGACATCCTGACCAACCACCATACGCTGTCGGAGAAGCTGTTTCAGGTGGAGCTGCAGCAGGCCTGGCGCCTGGACTCGGCCGGCAAGAAGGACTCCATCCAGCCCTCCATGCGCGGGGTGCTGGAGTCGCTGCGCGGCGGCGACCCGCAGTTCAAGCGGGTCCTGGACGCGGCGGTGCTATCCAGCGCGAAGAAGTCGTGGTATCCGCCCTTCGGCGAGCTGATCGCGCACGCCATCATCGACTCGAGCTACCAGGAAGGCGCCACCATCTACCGCCTGGTCCGCGCGTTCGCGGTACCGCAACTGCACCAGAAGGGCGTGGCGATCAACTTCGACACCGTACCCGACGCCCAGGTCTGGAACTTCGTGAAGGACCGCAGCGACCCGGCCATCGTGGCGGCCATCGACACGTTCAACATCCTCGAGGGCCACGGCCTGGCGCGGGTGCATGACGCGCTCAACTGGTGGTGGGACCGCTACCTCTTCTACGGCCGCACGGCGGCGAGCGACAAGGGCCGGCTGATCGACGGCCTGGTCGAGCGGGTGGTCGTGAACCAGCTCAACTACCTGTTCGCCGCGGACCAGCGGCGCGAGGACTATGTCAGCTCCCACGGGGGCTTGAAGCGGTGAGGTCGTGAGCGCGCCGCCGATCCTCCCGGAGCTCGACCGGCTCGGCCTGGCGCGCGCGCTCGAGCAGCAGCTCGCCGGTGAAGTGGAGCTTGCCTTGTCGCTGCCCCCCCATCCCCACGACGAGGACGGGATGGGGGCGGCACGACGGGCCGAGTCGCTGGTGGGGGAGTTGGCGGCGCTCTCGCCCAGGCTTCGCGTGGTGACCGCCCCCGCCCCCGTCCTGCCCGATCTCGCCGAAGACGTTCCGTCCGTCATCACGCTCAAGGGGGCGGCCCTCGGCGGCGTCCACTTCGCCGGGGCGCCCGCCGGCTACGAGATCCCCATTCTCGTCGCGGCGATCGTCGCCGTCTCGCGCGGCGAGACGGGCCTGGCCCCCGCCACCGTGAAGGTCCTCGCCGAGCTGCGGAACCCCGTCGCCGTGCGCATGCTGGTGAGCGCGACCTGCCCGACCTGCGGCCCCGAAGCGATGCTCGCGGTCCAGATGGCGATCGCCAGCCGCCACATCGACACCTGGCTCCTCGACGCGGCGCAGGTGCCGCGGCTCGCCAGGCGGATCGGCGGCACCAGCCTGCCCTCCGCCCTGATCAACGACATCTGCTGGGCGCCCGGCGCCCAGCCCGAGCTGGCCCTCCTCGCGCGAGTCCTGTTCGCCGGCACGTGAAGCTGCCGCTGGTCATCGACACCGACCCCGGCATCGACGACGCGCTGGCCCTGATGCTGGCCGTGCGTGCGGACCGCGCCCGGCTGCTTGCCGTCTCCGTCACCTACGGCAACACCACGCTCGACCACGCGGCACGGAACGCCAGACTGGTGCTTGCGCGTGTCGCCGCAGCGGTGCCGGTCTTTCCCGGTGCGGACCGCCCGCTCGCGCGACCACTGGTGACCGCCAAGGAGACGCACGGACCGGAGGGCCTCGGCGACAACGAGGCCCCGCCCGCCGACCCCGTCGCGCCGTCCGCCACCGGCATGCTGGAGGCGCTGCGCGCCGCGGGCGAGCCCGTCACGCTGGTCACCCTGGGACCGTTGACCAACCTGGCGCTCGCCCTGCGCGCCGACGCCGCGTTCCTGCGCTCGCGGGTCGTCCGGCACGTCGCCATGGCCGGGAACATCGCCGCCGCGGGCAACTCGGGCGGACTCGCCGAGTTCAACGTGTGGTGCGATCCGGAGGCGGCGGCCGAAGTTCTTGCCGCCGGAATCGGAACCGAGCTGGTGGGCCTGGACGTGACGCGCCGGCTCGTGATCACGGCCTCGGCCGTCGAGCGGCTGGCGACGGCCCGGGACCCCGAGGCGCGATGGCTGGGGAGCCTGCTCGGTTTCTACGTCCGGTTCCACCATCACTTCGAAGGACTGCCGGGCGCGGTGATCAACGACCCGCTGGCCGTGGCGCTGGCGCTCGAGCCCTCCTGGGGGCGGGCGGAGTCATTGCGTCTCGGCGTGAACCTGGCTGCGGAGGCAGGCCGTGGCGAGATCACGGCCGGGTCCCCCGCGGCTCCGCCCGTCGCGGCGTACCGGGACATCGCCCTCCAGCCGGTGCACGCCCTTCTGCTGCGGCACCTGTTCGGCGCGTGGCTTACGGAGAGCGATTTCCGCCCGTAGCTTCTCGGGTATGACCATGCTCGAGGCCACCACACCCAGGGTGGCCGTCATCGGCGCCGGGGCCATCGGCCGCGGCTGGGCGGCCCTGTGCGCGGCGTCCGGATGGGCCTGCGCGGTGTTCGATACGGATACCCGGGCCATCGACCGCATCAGCGAGGCCATTCACCGGCGCGCCCGTTCGCTCGCCGCGATGGGACGCGCGAACGCGGACACGGTCGAGGTGGGCCTCACGCACTTCACGGTGGGGCGCTCGCTGCTCCAGGCGTGCGGCGAAGCGGACTGGATCATCGAGTCGGTACCGGAAGACCTGCACACCAAGCAGCGGGTGTTCGAGAACCTGGGCAGCGTGGCGCGGCCGGGAGCGATCATCACGTCGTCCTCGAGCGGCCTGCCGATCACCGCGATCGCCGCGCACGCCCGCGACCAGCAGTGCTGCCTGGTGGCGCACCCCTTGAATCCTCCCGAGCTGATTCCGCTGGTCGAGGTGGTGCCCGGCAAGTTCACGGCGGGACCCGCCGTCGAGAGCGTCCGCGAGTGGCTCCGCGGCCTGGGTCGCATCCCGATCGTCCTCAAGCGCGAGGTGCCCGGGAACGCGGTCGGCCGGATCGCGGCGGCGGTGTGGCGGGAGTGCATCGACCTGGTGTTGTCCGGGGTGATCGACGTGGACGACATCGACCGGGCGGTCTCGCTCGGTCCCGGGCTGGGCTGGGCGGCGGCTGGCCCCCATCTGACCTACCACCTGGGCGCCGGCGACGGCGGCGTCAAGGCGTTTCTGGAGCAACTGCTGGTGTCGTTCGAGGGCTGGTGGGACAGCCTCGCCCACTGGACCAAGCTGGAGCCGGAGCAGATCCAGGCCTTGACCACCCAGATCGAGCGCACCTACGGCGCCAAGCTCGACGAGATCGGCGATGCGCGCGACCGCCGCCTGGCGGCACTGCTCGCCGGCCTGGAGCGCTCCCGGAAGTCGCTGGGTTCCTGAGCCTCTTCCCCGATCTCAGGGGCCGGCGGTGGCCCCGAGCTGGTGCAGCACGCGCTCGGTCAGTCCCCAGATGGTGTAGCCTCTCACCACGATCGACTCGAATTCCCGGGTTTCGCGCGGGAGCGTGAGGCGGAACGGCCGGCGCAGGGATGGATCGAACAGGTCCTCCACCCCGAGCCAGACCGCCTCCTCGGCCTCCGGCCCGGGCCGCGCCGCCAGCTCACGCTCCACCCGGAACACGTACGGAGTCACGACCAGGGGCGGCAGGTAGGGCGTCCTGGGGCTGACGTCGTCCAGAACGCCGAGCAGGGCGCCCGGCTCGAGGGCGATGCCCGTCTCCTCCTCGGTCTCGCGCCGGGCCGTGGCTTCGAGCGAGGGGTCGGCGGCCGACGCGAAGCCCCCCGGAAGGGCCATCTGGCCCGACCAGGGGTCCCCGACGCGCTCCTTGCGCCTGATGAACAGGATGGACGGAAGGGTGCCGGCCGTGATCACCACCGCGACGGCAGCGCGCCTCGCCTCCGGTCGCCACACCCGGACCGGCGTGCGGGCCCGAAGGGCCGCGCGCACGCGCTCGGCGAAGTCGTTCAAGCCCGCAGGGCGCACCGGGGAGCCCGTTCGAGACGCGGCACTATGGGATCTCTCAGTCTCCGGATGCGATCCGTCTTGCACTCGAGTCCAAACACGGTCATCGACCGAGCGACGGAGAATCTTCGTGAAACTTTCCCTCTTGCGCGACTGTTTAGATTTGTAGGAACCCAGTCCGGGAGGGCATATCCGCATCTTCGGTGTCAGCCTGTTGGCGGTCGCAGCCCTGGCTGCGGCCGGCCTCCTGTGGAAGCGGCGTCGTGAAGAACTGCTGGCCCGCATCTCCTTGCCCGAAGACCGGGACCTCGAGGAGTTGAGGGAAGCCGGCTTCTAGACGCGCTCGTGACCACGCAGATCACGGCGGCCCGGGCACCGGCCCGGGCCGTCGTGCATTCCGGGCTCACCCGAGGGCGGCCGAGAAGAACTCCACCGTCCGCGAGAGCACGCGGTCGAGTTCCGGAGTGCTGCCGGCCCACGGATGCCGGGCGCCGAACGTGTGACCCGTCCCCTCGACCAGCATCAGCTCGGCGCGTCCCGTCCCGGACCTGGAGGCCTCGAGCAGCGTCCGGCCCTCGGCCGTCGGCACCGACTCGTCGTCCGACCCGTGCACGATGAGCCACGGGACCGCGACCCGGGCCGCGGCGTCGAGGATCGACAGCGGCCCCTTCTCGTTGGCCTCGAGATCGTCCAGCAGGTTCCGGAAGACCGGGAGCACCTCGCCGGTCCTGAGGTTCACGACGTCCAGCCGGCCATCCCGGCGCCACCGCTCGATCTCGTCCTCGGACCACCACAGGTAACGACACACGGCGGCCCACGTCACCAGCGCTCGCACCCGCCCGTCGCGGGCCGCCTCGATCACGGCCGTCCCGCCGCCGCGGCTGTGGCCCAGCAGCCCGATCCACGCCGCGCCCTCGGCGGCCACGTAGTCGAGCACTTTCGCCAGGTCGGCGAGGTCCCCCGTGACCGTCTGGCGGCCCCACCGCTCGAGCTCGTCGAAGGTCTGTCCGTCCTCTCCCACGCCGCTGCCCGAGAAGTTGAAGGAGACGGCGGTGAATCCCGCCAGCGCCAGCCGGTCGGCGGCAAACGGAAAGAAGCCCCAGTCCTTGAAGCCCTTGAAGCCGTGGCAGATGACGATCGCGGGCCTCCGATCGCCCGGCCGGGCCCCGCTCCGGACGTCGACGCGGAGCGGACCGCCGTCGCAGCCGGCGAGGCGAACCGACGCTAGCCGGGGGGTGCCCACCGGACTAACTTCCCTGCCCCGTGGCCACCCATCCGCTGAAGGTGTCAGCCCCTTCGCTCGTCGTCGTCGGGCGGCGGATCGGCTCGTTGCGGGATAGCCTGGTGGCCAAGTGGGCACGGTACCTCGCGGAACGCCAGACCGGCACCGTGATGCTGGGGCTTCCGGCCACCGAGCGCCTCCTCAGGATCATCGTCGATCTCCTCGCCCACATGAGTGGTCCGTTGCGCCGGGAAGCGGACGAAACCTGGTTCGCGGCCACCGAACTGTACGGCCGGCTGGCAGCGGTGCGGGGGCTCTCGGCGGGCGAGGTCGTCGAGGAGCTGCAGTACCTGCGGGAGCTGCTGACCCGCGACCTGGCGGACATCTTCGTCGCGCTGCCCGCCCGGCAGCAGCTGCCGACGCTGCTCAGAATCAACCGGGTGCTGGACCGCGGAGTGGCCAACGCCGTCGTCGGGTATACGGACGCGCTGGTGGCCACGATGTTCAGCCGCGAGGGCGTGCCCGTGCCGACCACCGACCACGTCCAGCAGCTGCTCGGGCAGCTGGACGGCATCGAGGCCGAGCTCCGGATGCTCGGCGAACGCTCAGCCCGCTGACACCTCCTCGCCTCCATCCACGTTGATCACGTTGCCCGTCAGCCACCCGGCGTTCGGGTTGCACAGGGCCACGAGGGCGCCCGCCACGTCACGGGGCGTCGTCAGCCGGCCCGCCGGGTTCTTGCGCGCCGCCCCCTCGAACAGCTTGTCGCTGCCGGGGATCTTCCGCGCGGCGGGCGTGTCCGTCACGCCCGCGCGCAGGGCGTTGACGGCGATCCCATGCGGGGCCAGCTCGTAGGCGAGCTGGCGGGTGTGCGACTCCAGTGCGGCCTTGGCCGCCGACACCGCGCCGTAGAACGCGATGGCGCGAGTCGAGCCGGACGAGGTCATGGAGAAGACGCGTGCGCCCTGCTTCAGCAGCCCGCGCCGGAACGCCTCCTGCGTCCAGTAGACGAGGCTGTGAGCCATCACCGTCAGCGTCATGTCCATCTGTTGTTCGTTCACGGCGTCGTCGCCCACGAAGGCCTTGAGGGCACCGAAGGCGAGCGAATGCAGCAGCACGCCTACTTCGGCGCGCTCGGCCTGCAGGCAGTCGAGCACCTCGGTGCGTTTCTCCGGGTCGGCGGCGTTGACGTTGAAGAACAGCGCCCGGCGCCCCTGCTTCTCGATGGCGGCCCTCACCGCCTCGACCTGCGGCAGGGAGGCCTTGCGGTCGAGGTGGACGCCGCAGATCTCGAAGCCGGCGCCCGCGAGCGCGATCCCGCACTCGGCCCCGAAGCCGCTGGAGACGCCCAGGATCAACGCCCAGCGCGGGGCGCCTTGTGCATTCGACACCGTGGAGACTCCCGTTTGGAGTGCCGTGAATCTCGCATTCGAGGCGGCCCCGGAGCAATCCTCCGCCCCCGGGCGCCGGAGCGCCCATGACCGCGCACACGCACTACCTCTGGTTCCAGACCAAGCAGCGGCAGGAGATCGTCGACGTCACCGACGAGGTGGCCCGCGAGGTCGACAAGAGCGGCGTCGCCGAGGGGTTCGTCCTGGTCTCCGCCATGCACATCACCGCCTCGGTCTTCGTCAACGACCACGAGAGCGGGCTGTGGCGGGACATCCTCCATTGGCTCGAGCACACGGTGGCCCCGTGGGATCCGGGCCGCTACCACCACAACGAGACCGGCGAGGACAACGCCGCGGCGCACCTCCGGAGCCTGACGATCGGCCACGAGGTCATCGTGCCCGTCACCAAGGGGGCGCTGGACCTCGGCCCGTGGCAGCGGATCTTCTACGGGGAGTGGGACGGGCAGCGGAGGAAGCGAGTCATCATCAAGGTGGTGGGCGAACCGTGAAAAGTGACGGGTCCCCTCTCGCTTCCCACGCTGCTGTCGGCCTTGTGTCACAATGATGTCATCTCCGTTCGGGGGCTTCATGACCGACGCCGAATCGACTGAGCCAGGCTGGTTCCACCCTTCCCGCCCGGCCTACCGCTACACCGTGCTGTTGTTCGTGGGTCTGCTGCCGTTCGGCAGCTACTTCGCCTACGACAGCATCGGGGCGATGGCGACCACGCTGATGAAAGCGTGGCACACCGACCAGAGCGCGATCGGGGGCCTGTACACGATCTACAGCGTGGCCGCGATCGTCTGCGTCTTGCTCGCCGGGCTCATGATCGACCGCATCGGCACCCGCCTGGCCAGCCTGATCCTGTCGGGCCTGGTCGTGGTGGGCGCCTGCATCGTGGCGCTGGCGCCCAGCATCACGGTCGCCGCCATGGGACGGTTCGTCTTCGGCGCCGGTTCGGAGTCGCTGATCGTGGCGCAGAGCGCGATCCTCGCGCGGTGGTTCCGGGGCAAGGAGCTCGCGCTCTCCTTCGGCGTGACCCTCGCCATCATGCGGCTCGGCACGCTGTTCAGCTTCAACGGCATCTCCTCCGTCTCGAGCCGGTTCGGCGTGAACGCGGCGCTGTGGGTCGCGGCGGGCCTGTGCGCCTTCAGCCTGCTGTGCAACCTCGTGTATTTCGCCATGGATCGGCACGGCGAGCGCGCGCTCGGTCTCGCGGAGGCGGGGGCGGGCGACAAGATCGTCTTCTCCGACGTCAAGAAGTTCGGCCACTCGTACTGGTACGTGGTGGCGCTGTGCGCGACGTTCTACTCGGCGATCTTTCCGTTCACCGCGCTCTCGACCGACTTCTTCCACGAGAAATGGGGCCTGCCGCTCACCGTGGACAGCGGCGGCAGCTTCCTCGGCGCCGTGTTCAACGACTTCGCGCACATGTTCTCGACCGCGGGCGGCACGACCTCGATCATCATCTTCGCGTCGATGTGCCTGGCGGCGTTCGCCGGCGGCCTAGTGGACCGGGTCGGACGCCGGGCGTCGCTGATGGTGCTCGGGGCGCTGCTGATGATCCCCTGCTACCTGACCCTCGGCTTCACGATGGTGCCGCCGTACCTGCCGATGATCCTGCTGGGGGCGTCGTTCGTTCTGGTGCCGGCGGCGATGTGGCCGTCCGTGCCGCTCATCGTCGAGAAGAACGTCACGGGTACCGCGTTCGGCCTGATGACGATGATCCAGAACGCCGGGCTCGCCCTGTTCCCCTACCTCAACGGGAAGCTCCGGGTCGCGACCCACTCCTACGAAGCGAGCATGGTGATGTTCGCGTCCCTCGGAGCGGTGGGCGTCGTCTTCGCTCTCCTGCTGCTCGGAGCCGATCGCCGTGAAGGCGGGGCGCTCGAACGGGGCGCCGCGACGGCGTAGCGCCGTCCGGGCGCGGCCGGCGAGGCCGCGCAACGTTTCGCCCCGACGTGCAACGGCCGGTGACCACGCCGGCCGTTGTCTTTGCCATCCTGTGCGCCGTTCCCGACGGAGCGCACCGGGTGGCCGTCACGCCGCAACTGCTTGCCCGTCTCGGCTCGCTGGACGACCTGTTCGAGCTGGCCACCGCCCTGGGCTACGCGCCCGGCGGCGACGAGCTGAACCCGGCGGCGCGCGTGAGGCTCGGCCTCGACGGGGCGGGCCTGGGCGTCCGTCGCGCCGCGATCGTCGGACGCCATGGCGGCTTCCTGCTCTACGGCCTGGTGGCCGCGAGCCCGGCCCGCCCGCAGGTGACCGTCGCGGCCGAGCGCCTGGCGCGCTCGACCCCGGGCAGCCACCACCTGCTCCTGGTGCTCGACGACCCGGCGACCACACTGGCCGTGGCGGCCGTCGCGCCGCGCGACCACTCGATCGCGGCCCGGCAGATGCGCATCGCGCTGCGGCAGCCGAGCCCCGTCAGCGCCGAGATCCTCGGCGGGCTGGCCGTCCGTCCCCGGGATACGCCGGTCTCGCTCGCGGTCCGGGCCGCCGGCGTGCTGGAGGAAGAGGGCCTCACCCGGCGGTTCTTCAGCGACTTCTCGCGGTTCCACGCCCTCGCCGCCGAACGGCTGACGGGCATGCCGCGCTCGAGCGGCAGCGAGCGCTCCGACCTCGCGCTGGTGATCCTCACCCGGCTCCTGTTCCTCTACTTCGTGCAAAGCCGGGGGTGGCTCGCCGGCCGCAGCGACTTCCTACCGTCGCTCCTCGACACAGCGCTCGGTCGCGGCCACCCCTTCCACCGCACCTTCTTCGAGCCGCTGTGCTTCGGGGCCCTGAACGCGCCGCCCGAGCGCCGCAGCCGCGCCGCGCGGCTCCTGGGCGACCTCCCTTTCCTCAACGGCGGCCTGTTCGAGCGCCACGCGATCGAGCGGCGGTTTCCGGCGGCGACGCTCGACAAC
>Ga0335082_10003509_pt1 | contig 17066 bp, 14 predicted proteins | sample Lox_Sample_41_FD_206718 | JGI IMG/M metagenome (GOLD analysis project Ga0335082, IMG submission 206718) | Soil microbial communities from Loxahatchee National Wildlife Refuge, Florida, United States - Lox_Sample_4.1 | ecosystem: Environmental > Terrestrial > Soil > Wetlands | place: USA... | reverse complement strand
GCCAGCACCTCCACGCCGGCGAACGGGCTCGGCACCGCACCCTCGCAAGGCATGGTCCGCATCTGTCTGTTCGTGCCAGGCTGCGCGGGCAACCTGCCCCTCGACGTCGGCGCGACGGTCAACGGCGTCGCGGTCGGCGGAGGCGTCGGCGGCATCCTGACGATCGGCCAGCTCGGCACGATCCGGATTTCGATCCTCGGCGCTCCGTACACGGTGAAGACGGTCGCCGCCTTCAACCGCACGAACAACGGTGGCATCCAGACGTTCACGGAGAAGGGCTTCGCACACGGTCCGCTGTCGAACACGTCGTCGACGGGTCAGACCTCGGGCGTGCTGCAGGTCGTCACCACGAACCACACCACGACGCAGGGTGTGCCGGGGAACAGCGACATTTCCGGTCAGTTCTCCCGCATTCTCGTGCACTTCATCCCGGAGCCGGGGCTGCTGCTCCTGCTCGGGTCGGGTGCCGTCGGGATGGCGCTGCTCGGCCGCAAGCGGATCCGCAAGTAGAGCCAAAGGCTCGAACGCCCGGAGTTCCGAGGCGGCGTCCCGCGAGAGCGGGGCGCCGCTTCTCTTTGGCGACGTCGTGCGGCCATCCCAGGCGTTGCCACCTATGCTGCGGCGCCCATGTCCCGTGAGTCCCGCGATCGCGCCACCGGGCTCGCAGCGGTCGCGCTCTGCGCGGTGACGGCGCTCTTCGTCGTGCTGATCTTCGCGCGGCTCGGGCATCCGCTCTTCTGGCACGACGAGGCGGAGACGGCGGCCTTCGCGCAGCGAGTGCTGCGCTTCGGCTATCCGAAGGTCCACGACGGCCACAACACGCTCTACTCGCTCTGGTCGGGCTTTCGCCGCGAGGGCATCGGCATCGACGAGAGGACCGACGCCTACACCGGTTCGCCCTGGCTCCAGTACTACGTAGGCGCGCTCGGCGTCGCCGCGGGCGCGGGCTCGCACGATCTTTACGCGCGTACGGCGTGGGTGCGCGGGCCGTTCGCCGTGATCGGCTGCGCGGGGCTGGCGTGGCTCTTTGCGGCGCTCTGGCCGTCGCTCGGCGCGAGCCGCTCGCGACGCCTCGGGCTCGCGGCCGTCTACGGGCTCGCGGTCTGCGGCTCCGCGCTCGTGTGGCTCCACCTGCGCGAGGCGCGTCACTACTCGCTGACCTTGCTCGGCGCGGCTGCTTTCTGCTTCGCGATGCTGCGGCGCCACGCGCAGGCGCGCCTCGGCTACGGCGCGTATGCGGCGCTCACGTGCGGCTCGCTCCTCTGGCTCTTCCACAGCTTCCATCCGGCGGCGCTCGCGCTCGGCGCGAGCGGCGCCGGGTGGCTCGCGTGGCGCGCCCGCGCACATGACGGCCCGCTGCGCGAGCGCGCCGGCTGGCTCACGCGTGAGGCGGCGCCCTTCGCTGCGGCAGCGCTGCTGACCGCGCCGCTGCTCGGCTTCTTCGACTTCTTCGCGCAGACGCAGGGCTGGGCGCGACGCTATGGGGAGCCGTCGCGCTGGCTCGACAACGCGGGCTTCGTCGCGTGGACCTTGCTCCGCCACGACTGGCTGCTGCCCGCGCTCCTGCTGCGACTCGCCGTGGAAGCGCTCGCGCGGCGCGGCGACGGGCAGGGCGACGCGGCGTTCGGCGCGCGTCTGGCCGCGGCGCGCTTCCTCTCGCTCGCGATCCTCGTCTACGCGCTGCTGATGACGGGCATCCCGTTCCTCTTCGAGCGCTACTTCGTCGCGCTCGGCCCGCTGCTCTGCGCGGTCGCGATCCTCGACCTCGCGAGCGTGCTCGACGCCGCGCGCGCTGCGGCGGCCGCGCCGCGCCGGATCGCGCGCGCGGCGCTCGCGCTCGCGGCGACGGTCTTCGCAGGCGGATTCCTGCTGCACACGCCCGAGCTCGCGGGGCGCGTTGCCGAGATCCGCCGTCCGGTTCGCGGACCGCTCGACTACGTGATCCCGTATCTGGCCGAGCGCTACCCGGACCCGAGCTCGCTCGTCGTGGCGACGAACTACGAGGAGCCTGCCTTCATGTTCTATCTGGGAAGCCGCGTGCTCGTCGGCTTCTACGCGCCGGACCTCGAGCGAGACCTGAAGGAGATCCCCGACGTGATCGTGCCGCGCCCGTGGCCCGATCACATGGAAGAGCTGCGCTGGCTGTCGACGCGGGCGAGCTACGCGCCTCACTCGTTCCCGGTCGGCAACCTGCGCTGGAACAACACGCCCTCGCTCTCCGCGCGGGTCGGCTCGAGCACCGGCCATCGCTTCCGGGACCCCGTGATTGGCAAGGACGGCCCGGAGCTCGTCATCCTGGAGCGGGTGCGCGATTCGACCGCGGAGTCGGAACCCGGCAGTGCGCCGGGAACGCATTGAGCTCGCGCAGCCGGCGCGCCGCGAGCATCGCTTGCGCCTCGGGGCGCGGGTGCCTGTCGTCGGGCGCGGCCCAGAGCCTCCGGTCCTTGCGGCCGGGGAAGTCGTCGATCGCCCGCACCATGAAGAAGCCTCGCTCGCGCGCCGCGCGCTCGATCGCGTCGTAGTGCGGGTGCGACGCCCGCCCGCCATGGCCCGCGCGCTAGAAGTACCCGCGAAGGCCAGCGACTCCTTCCACCCAGCCGCGGCCGAAGTCGCGCTCGTAGCTGCTGCGGAGCTCGAGGGCGAGGTGGTGCGTGAGGCTGACGCGCTGCGCGAGCCCCGCGGAGACCGCGGTCGTGACGTCGCCGAGCGCGTAGCGGGTGGCTCGCGCGAAGAGCTCGCCACGCCACCGGTCGCCGGGCGTGGAAGCCAGGATTCCCGCCGAGCCGCCGGCGCCGAGCGCGCCGTCGTGGTCGAGCTCCGCACCGAGCTCTCCGGTCGCCTCGGCGAGCGCATAGAGGAGCGCTCCGCCCCCGAGGTCGAACGAGAGACCGAGGCCGCCGCGGTTCCGGAAGACCGAGGCCTGCTCGATGCCATCGCCGTGGCGTGCGGGCGCGACACGCGTGCGCAGGCCCGTGTCGATGCGGAAGGAGAGCGGGCGGAAGAGCGAGTCCCACGGCGTCAGCGAGACCAGCTCGAGCGGCACGAACTCCTGCACGCGCGCGCGGCCCGACGTGGGGTAGACGCGCACGGCCGTGTCGAAGAACTGGATCTCCGCGCCGCGCACGTAGCCGCCCTGTGGGTCGAGCTGATCGTGGAGCGCCGGCCGGAAGCGCAGCTCGAGATAGGGCACGTCGCCGAGCGCGCCGGCGGCGAATGCGGCGCGCATCGTGTCGTGTCCCTCGTCGGGACGCCACGCCGGACGCGGCGGCTCCGGCGCCGCGCCGCGGACGCCCGCCTGGCTGCGCGCCAGCAGGATCGCGCGCGCGCGACCGGCGCTCGCCTCGCGCTCGACGTCGTGCGCGAGGTAGCGATAGCGGAGCACCTCGTAGGCGACGTCGAGCGTCTCCGCGCGCGCGGCCGGCGGCAGCGCCTGCAGGGCCGGCGCGTCCGGCGCGACGTCGCCCGACGCGACCGAGAGCGCGAGTCCGCGCTGGTCGCGCGACAGGCGCGACGCGGCGTCGCGCAGCCGCGTCGCCGCAGAGGGGCGGTAGCGGACGTCCGTCACGAGGTCGTGGCGGACCGCGGCTCGCACCGTGTCGGCGGGGATCACCCAGGCCGGGATGAACTCTCGCTCGCGTAGCGCCGGGCGCGCGGCCTCGAGCAGCGCGAGCAGCTGCTGCGAGCAGTTCTCGTCGAAGTAGTAGTAGTCGAAGGCGATGCCCTGGAGCTCCCAGAGGTGCGCGAGCAGCAGGTCGAGCTCTTCGGGTGAGAGCGCGAGCTGGTACTCCCAGATGTCGCGATTCTCCCAGTCTCCGTAGGACTTGACCTTCTCGTAGTAGGGGTCGACGGCGAAGAAGCCCTGGTAGCCGCCCGTGAGTCCGCGGGCGGCGTAGACGATGCCGCCGTCGTTGCCCGTGGCTCCCGAGAAGTTGACCGCGAAGCCGAGGAGGTCGCGTCCGCGCCGCGTGTCGATCCGCAGGAGTGTATGACCAAACATCGAGGCTGGGTTGTTGAGGAACGCCTCGGCGAAGACGAGCGTCGCGCTGACCGGATCGAGCGCCGCGCGGAACTGGTCGTAGGCGGGGCAGGGTGGCTCGGGCAGCGGCGCGAGGCCGAGCTCGCGGGCGAGCCAGGCGCGGCGCGCCGGGTAGCGGCAGCGGGGATGGGCGTCGGGCGCCGTGGGTGCGTCGGCGAAGAGCGCGGCGAGCGTGGCCTCGAGCTCGGATTCGGGGCTGCGCTTGCCATCGGGTGCGACGAAGAAGGCCGGGCCGTCGGCCTGGCTGGTCCAGCCGCTGCGGAACGGCGTGTGGTGATAGTGGAGGAGCGCGCGCCACATCGGCGTGTCGGCGAGGCGCTGCGCGCGGGCGCGCGCGATCGCGGCGGCGAGGTCGGGGGGCGCCGGCTCGGCCGTGGCGGTGGCGGCCGCGCAGAACGCGGCGGCCACCGCCACGAGAACGACACGAGAGCGGTCAGCCCTGCGAGGCGTAGACCGCAAGCTGGGGCTCGTCGGCCATCAGCTTTTCCAGCGAGGCGAGCACCTGGAGCTCCGTGGTGTCGTCGGTCGCGAAGATGCGCGCGAAGTTTCGCTGGGTGAAGGCGTAGAAGGCGGCGCGATCCGAGTCCTTCACGCCGATCAGCCCCGCGAAGGTCGACAGCACCTCGCCGTCGCCCTGCGCCATGTCGTGGGCGAGCGCGTCGAGGTTGGCCGCCGCGAACTCGCGCACGCGCGCGTCCGCCACGACCTTGCCGCCCTGGTGGCAACCGAGGGTTCCGAAGGTGATGCCGAAGGTCTGGAGTCCGAAGGTGCCGTTGGTGGTCGCGCCGAGCACCTTGGGCGCGACCCCCGAATTTCCAGCCCAGATCTGCGTGCCCGGGCCGCAGCCGATGTCCGGATCTGCCATTGCTGCGACGGGGGCCAGAACGAGCAACGCCACGAGGGCGAAGCGAGCCATGGGATTCTCCTGTGATTCTCCGGTTGCGAGTCTCGTAACCGCGCAGCTCGGGAAGAACCGGGCCGGGCCTTCCGTCACTGCGATCCGCTGCGTGGTCGGACTCGCGACCGAATGTGAGTCAGGGCGGCGATGGACTCAATACGGTGAAAACACCACGCCCCGTCGCGAATTCTTTGCAACTCGATCGGTAAGGGTCTTGCGCATCGACTCGCGATGCTGTCGATTTCCGCTCGCGATCGGTTGCGTGGCATGCGGGGTTCGCATCCACGGGGGGAGATGCGGAGAGGGCGCGATCGCGAACGGTGCCCTCTTCGAACCTTTGCGAAGAAGGAGAAGAGAATGCGAAAGCTCGGTGGGCTCTTGGTGCTCGCGGCGTGTCTGCCGCTGGCGGGATGTCTCACGGTGCAAACACCGGCACTCGGCATCCTATTCACGGACGTGAAGTACGGCGGCGAGAGCAACGGCGCCATCGGTGCCAAGGAAGGCCGGGCCTGCGCGCAGTCGATTCTGGGTCTGATCGCGCAGGGCGATGCGAGCGTCGAGGCGGCCGCGAAGAACGGTGGCATCAAGACGGTGTCGACGATCGATCACACCGCCAAGAACATGCTCGGCATCATCGGCGACTGGTGCACGATCGTTCACGGCTCCTGAGCCGCGACGAATCGGCGGCTCCCGGCCGCGAGGCCGGGAGCCGCATCGCAGCCTCGGGCGCTACAGCGCGTCGAGGGCGAAGCGGCCGCTCTTCACCACCGCGTGCAGCTTGCCCGGGTCCTTCAGCACGCCGATGTCGACGGACGGATCGCCGTCCACGACCACGAGGTCCGCGAGCTTTCCGGGCTCCAGCATGCCGAGCTCGCGACCGCGGCCCATCGCCTCGGCACCGTGGCGCGTGGCCCAGCGCAGCACGTCGAGCGGCGCGACGCCGAGATCCTTCACGTAGAACTCGAGCTCCGAGGCGTAGTCGCCGTGCGGCAGCGACAGGACGCCGTAGTCGTCGCCGACGAGCAGTCGCACCCCGGCCGCGTTCGCGCGCGGGACCATGCGGCAGGCGTGATCGAACTCGCGGCGCACCACGTCGATCTGCTCCGGCGTCGCGATCGGCACCTCGCCCACGTAGTCGAGCAGGCGCTTCACGAAGAAGAGCGCCGGACACAGGAAGGTGCCGTGCTCGCGCATCGCTTCGATGCAGGCGTCGTCCATCTGGTCGCCGTGGTCGATGATGTCGACGCCCTCGCGCGCGCACTCGAGGATCAGGTCGCGCCAGGCGCAGTGGGCGCGCACGCGGCGGCCGCGGTCGTGCGCCGCGTCGAGGATCGCGCGCAGCTCGTCCGGAGCGAAGCCGCGCGTGCCGGTCTCGTCCGCGACCCCGTGCCCGCCGCTGGCGAAGATCTTGATGATCTCGACGCCGCGCTTGATCTCCTGGCGCACCGCCTTGCGGAACTCGTCGGGGCCGTCGCAGAAGCGCTGCGCGCCGAGGTTGCCGAGCCGCCACCAGTACTTTCCGGTGTCGTTGTAGTCGCCGGTGGTGTCGAGCCCGACGCCGCCGGCGAGCAGGCGCGGGCCCTCGACCAGCCCGTCCTCGATCGCGAGCTTCAGCTCCGCGTCGATGTTGTCGTTGACGACACCCGCCGAGATGATGCTCGTGAAGCCGGCTCGCAGCGCGGTCAGCACATTGCGCGCCGCCACCAGCATCAGGTAGCCGGGCGGCTTCTCGAGCCCGAGCGGCTCGGGCATGATCGTGATGTCGCGGTAGGTCGAGTGGAAGTGCGAGAGCACCATGCCGGGCATCAAGGTGCGCCCGCGCAGGTCGATCCCGCGGTCGCCGGGCGCCGGCGCGACGGGCGCCGTGCCGACCGACGCGATGCGCGAGCCCTCGACGACGAGCGTGGAGCCGGCGCGCGCGGGGTGGTCCCCGTCGAGCAGGTTCGCGTTCCGGAAGACGAGTCGGATCATGCCGCAGCGCCGCTCTTCAGGCGGAACGACGCGAGCAGCTCCTCCTGCTTCGCCGTCACCGCCTCGAGCGCCTGCTCCTTCACCGACTCGAAGCCGCGCACGTGCTCCGGCAGCCGCGCGATCTCGATCGCGACGTCGAGGTTGTCGCGCGAGAGCCCCTCGCAGAGTTCCTCCACGCGCGCCTCGTAGTCGCGCGCGAGCTGCCGCTCGAGCCTCCGGTGCGCGACGCGGCCGAAGGGATCGAAGGGCGTGCCGCGCAGGAACTTCAGGCGCGCGAGCACGCGCAGGAACGAAAAGATCCAGGACCCGAAGGCGATCTTCTTCGTGCGCCCGGTGGAGGCCTCGCGGCGGTCGAAGAGCCAGTCGATCACGGGCATGTGCGGCGGCGCGAGGTGGAGCACCACGCGGTAGTCGCCCTCGAACTCCGCGTCGATCTGCTTCCGGAACTCACCGTCGGTGTAGAGGCGCGCGACCTCGTACTCGTCCTTGACCGCGAGGAGCTTCGCGTAGCTCTGCGCCACCGCGCGGGCGAGTGGACCGGCCTCGCCGCTCTGCTCGCGCTCGCGTGCGGCCACGCGCGCGACGAGCGCCTGGTAGCGCTGCGCGTAGGCGGCGTCCTGGTAGTCGGTGAGGAAGGCGCTGCGGCGGGCGACCAAGGATTCGAGCGTGTCGGTCTCGGGCGTGGCATCCCGACCGGGCGCGCGTGCGGCGCGCTCGACCGCCGCGAGGTCGTGCGCGGCGAGCCGGCCCCACGCGAGCGCGCGCTTGTTCGCGTCGATCGCGCGGCCGTTCAGCTCGATCGCGCGCTCGAGCGCCGCGAGCGACACCGGCAGGCGTCGCTTCTGGAGCGCGTAGCCGAGCAGGAACGGGTTGGTGAAGATCGCGTCGCCGAGCAGCGCCGTCGCGAGCCGCGTGGCATCGACGAAGTGGCAGGCCTCCGCGCCGGCGCGCAGCGCCGCGCGCATCGGGTCGCCCGAGAGGTCGAGATCCGGGTGGGTCGCGAACTCGAAGGTCGGAGCCACGTGGCTGTTGACCACCGCCGCGCTCCGCGCCGGAGAGAGCTTCGCGAGGTTCTCGGGGCTCGCCGCGACGACGATGTCGCAGCCGATCACGAGGTCCGCCGATCCCGCGGCAATGCGCGTCGCGTGGAGCTGGTCGGGGCGCGCCGCGACGCGGACGTGGCTCGTGACCGGGCCGTTCTTCTGCGCGAGCCCGGTGACGTCGAGGACCGACGCGCCCTTGCCCTCGAGGTGCGCGGCCATCCCGAGGAGCGCGCCGACCGTGATCACGCCGCTGCCGCCGATGCCGGTCACGAGCACGTTCCACGGCTCGGCGAGCTCGGCCTCCGCGGGCGCGGGCAGGTCGCGGAAGAGGGCGTCGCCGCCGGCGTCGCGGCCGCTCTCGGCGCGCCGCAGCCGGCCTCCGTGCACCGACACGAAGCTCGGGCAGTGCCCGAGCAGGCAACTCCGGTCCTTGTTGCACGACGACTGGTTGATGCGGCGCTTGCGTCCCCAGTCCGTCTCGACCGGCTCGATCGCGATGCAGTTGCTCTGCACGCTGCAGTCGCCGCAGCCTTCGCAGACGCGCTCGTTGATGACCACGCGCTCGTCGGGATCGGGGAACTCGCCGCGCTTGCGGAGGCGTCGGGCTTCGGCTGCGCAGGTCTGGTCGTAGATCAGCGCGGAGACGCCCTTCACGAGGCGGAGCTCCCGCTGCACGGCGTCGATCGAGTCGCGGTGGTGGAAGGTGACGCCGTCCGGGAAGCGCGCCGTCTCCGGGTACTTGTCGGGCGCGTCGCCGACTACCGCGATGCGCGCGACGCCCTCCGCGCGCAGCTGGCGCGCGATCTCCGGCACGGTGATCTCGCCGGAGAGCGCCTCGCCCTCGATCGGCTGGCCGCCGGTCATCGCGACCGCGCCGTTCACGAGGATCTTGTAGGTGAGCGTGACCTTCGCCGCGACCGCCGCGCGGATCGCGAGCAGGCCCGAGTGGAAGTAGGTGCCGTCGCCGAGGTTCTGGAAGATGTGCGGCGTGTCGGTGAAGGGCGAGGCGCCGATCCAGTTGGCGCCCTCGCCACCCATCTGTGTCACTGCGAGCGTGCGGCGCTCGGGCAGCCACACGGCCATGCCGTGACAGCCGATGCCGCCCTGCGCGAGACTGCCCTCGGGCACGACGGTCGAGCGGTTGTGGGGACAGCCCGAGCAGAAGGCCGGCAGCCGCACGAGGCTCGACGCCGCGGCCGGCGCCGCGGTCGCGACCGACGGGCGCAGCCGCGACGCCAGCTCGGGCGCGCAGCGCTCGAGCCAGCGGCGCAGCACCGCAACGACCTGGCCGGGGGCGAGCTCGCCCTCGGAGGGCACGAGCGGGCGGCCGTCGAGGTCGCGCTTGCCGAGCAGGCGCGGCCGCGACGGCTCGTCGTAGAGGAGCCGCGCGAGCTGCTCCTCGAGCAGCGGCCGCTTCTCCTCGACCACGAGCAGTTCCTCGAGCCCGGCGGCGAACTGACGCGCACGCTGCGGCTCGAGCGGCCACACCAACGCGACCTTGTAGATGCAGAGCCCGAGCGCGTCGGTGAGCGCGTCGTCGATCCCGAGCTCGTCGAGCGCCTGACGCACGTCGAGGTAGGCCTTGCCGGTCGTCGCGATGCCGAGACGCCGGCGCGCGCCGCCGAGCGCGACGCGGTCGATGCCGTTGGCGCGCGCGAAGGCCTGCGCCGCGGGCAGCCGCTGCTGGTAGAGGCGCGCCTCGACTTGGAGCGGGTAGTTGGTCCAGCCGATGTGGAGCCCCGACGCGGGCCGCTCGGGGTCCGTCGGGATCACGATGCGCGCGCGCTCGGGACCGACCTCGACCGACGCGCCACTCTCGACAGTGTCGGTCACGCACTTCATGCCGACCCAGCAGCCGGCGTAGCGCGACATCGCGAAGCCCAGAAGGCCGAGGTCGAGGTAGTCCTGCACGCTGGCCGGATTCAGGATCGGGATCCCGCAGTGGATCAGCGCCGGCTCGCTCTGGTGCGCGATCGACGACGATTTCGCGCCGGGGTCGTCGCCCGCCAGCACCAGCACGCCGCCGTGTGGCGACGAGCCCGCGTAGTTGCCGTGCTTCAGCGCGTCACAGGAACGGTCGACGCCGGGCCCCTTGCCGTACCAGATGCCGAAGACGCCGTCGTAGCGCGCGCCCGGGTAGAGTGTCGCCTGCTGCGAGCCCCAGACCGCGGTCGCGGCGAGGTCCTCGTTGATGCCGGGCTCGAAGCGGATGTCGTTCGCCTCGAGCAGTGACTTCGCCTCCCACAGCGCCATGTCGTAGGTGCCGAGCGGTGAGCCGCGGTAGCCGGAGATGAAGCCCGCCGTGCGGAGGCCGGCCTGCGCGTCGCGCTCGCGCTGGAGCAGCGGCAGGCGCACGAGCGCCTGCACGCCGGTCAGGTACACGCGCCCCGACGCCCGCGCGTAGCGGTCGGCGAGCTGGTAGTCGGGATCGCGGAGCGGGGCGGACAACGGGCGGCGGGACCTCGGCTTCCGGGGCCTCGACGGACCCGGTGAAACGCGTTGCAGCGTATCAAAGGAGAGAAGAAGCCTGGAGGGAGTGGAGGACGGCCCGATCGGCGCCGCCGACCCGCCCTCGGGCTTCGATTACGGCTGCTTCTTCTCGCCCGGAACCTTCGCCGGGTCGATCAATCCGTGCCTCCGCCAGCCCATGCGGAGGAGCCAGGTGCGAGCGGCTGCGACAGGGGGAGGTTCGCCCGAAGAGAGCGGCTGGGTCCTGCGGATCCAGCCGTCGAACCACTCGGCCGATGACGCTTCGTCGAGGATCACCGGCAGAGCGGTTCCTCGCCGGTGCCGCCAGTGCTTGCGAGCGTTGAGAAGCACATAGGCGAGCGCATTCCTGACTGCTTTCGGAGTGCGTAGTGCGCGGACGTGATAACGCCCGAGCAGCACGGCGCCCGCGCGCCCGAAGACGCGATTCACCGCGCGCGCGACGCGCGCAGCGATCGACTTCATGCCGCGCCCGAGTGCGGGCTTGCCTGCCGTTTCGACCAGCAGGTGCACGTGATCCGTCTGGACCGAGAACTGGACGACGCGGAAATACCCGCGCTCGCAGGCTTCGCGGAAGCTACGGCGCAGCTCCGTCACGAAGGGTCGCCGCCGGAGCGACGGGAATCCCCGGCGAACTCTCAGCGTCACGTGCGCAGGGCACTCGCGCGGCATCGGCTCACGCCTCACGTGATGGACGATCGGACGCGGGCCGCGCGTCCGGCCGGCACCCGGACGCGGCCCGCCACGTCGGCTGCGACGGCGATGATCGTCGAAGGTGAGCTGCTTCGCGGGCCGCATACCCACTCGCATGCCGGACGGCCGAGCCGGCGACGCAGGTCGGTGAGCTCGTCGCGCGCGAGGCGATCCTCGAGATACATGCGCAGCTCGAAGCGCGCGCCGCGCTCCTCGAGCAGCGCCTTCGCCGCGCGCTCTGCTTCGTCTTCGATGGCGGCTGGCTGCACGTCGCCGCGACACAGCACGCGAGCAACAAGAGGGAGAGGGTCGTCGAAGGCCTCGTGGTCATCGACTCATGCCTTCGTTGGCCGCTCTTCAGATCGCGCCCTTCTCGCGCAGCGTCGCGACGCGGTCCCAGTCGTAGCCGAGGAGCTCCGTCAGGATCAGCTCGGTGTGCTGACCGAGCTCGGGTGCGGGCATGCGCACGGAGCCCGGCGTCTCGGACAGGCGCACCGGGACTCCGACCATCGGAGTCTTGCCGAACTCGGGATGGTCGAGGTCGACGATGTAACCGTTGACGCGCATCTGCGGATCCTCGGGCAGGTCGTCGACGCTGTTCACGATGGTGAAGATGAAGTCGCCACCGTCGTGCAGGATCTTCATCCAGTGTGCGCGCGGCTTCGTGGCAAAGATCGCATCGAGCATGCCGACACAGTCACCCGCGTTCTCCGTGCGCTTCTTGAACTCCACGAAGCGCGGATCGTCGCCGAGCTCGGGACGCCCGAGCGCGCGGCAGAGATCCTTCCAGTAGCGGTCGGACTGAAGCATGCCGAGCGCGAGCCACTTGTCGTCGGCGCAGCGGTAGTGATTCCAGAGCGCGTTCGGCGCGCGCGAACGGAACGTGCGCGGGAAGGCGAAGCCCGCCATCAGCTTGCAGGAGAGCGACAGGCCCTGGAGGAACGACATGGACCCGAGGTGTGAGGCGTCGACCTCCTGGCCCATGCCGAAGCGCTCGCGCGCGACGAGCGCGGCGAGCACGCCGTAGGCCATCACGACCGCGCCCATCTGATCGGCGATGCCGCCGGCGATCGGCAGCGGCGGCATGCCGGGCTCGCCTGCCGCGAGCATGAGTCCGGAGCGCGCGAGACCGAGCTGATCGAACGACGGCTCCGCGCTGTCGGGTCCCTCGGGCCCGTAACCGGTCGCGTTCGCGTAGATGAGCCGCGGGTTGCGCCGACGCAAGCTCGCGTAGTCGAGTCCGAGCCGTGCCGCGACGCCCTTGCGGAAGTTCTGCACGAATACGTCCGAGAGCGCCGCGAGCTCGTAGACGATCTCGCGCGCCTCGGGGTGCTTCAGGTCGAGGGTCAGGCTCTTCTTGTTGCGGTTGTTGGCCTCGAAGTAGAAGTTCGGGCGCTTCGCGAGTCCGGCCCCGCCGATGCTGACGAGCCCGCGGCCCGGGTCGCCGCCGTCGCGCGACTCGAGCTTGATCACCTCGGCGCCGAGGTCGGCGAGCATGGCCGAGCAGACGGGGCCCTGCTGCCAGATGGTCCAGTCGAGGACGCGCAGACCTTCGAGCGGCATCGGCACGGGTTTCCCTCCTCAGCGCAGGTAGACGCCACCCGAGAGTCGCGTGGCCTTCGGGTCGACGCGCACGTGGACGACCGAGACGCGCCCCGACGCGAGCGCGCGCGCGAGCGCGGGCCGGATCTCCTCGGGGCGCTCGACGCGCTCGGCGTGGCCGTCGACGAGCTCCGCGAGCTTCTCGTAGTGGGCCGGCAACAGGCTCGCGATGCGCGGCGCGCCGGGTGGGAACATGCCGTCCTGGATCGCGTGGCCGGCGATGCCCTCGTTGTCCGAGACGACGAACACGACCGGCGCGCCGACGCGCGCCGCCGTCTCGACCTCGAGCGCCGCCGCGCCGAAGGCGTAGTCGCCGAGCAGCGCGACACTCGGCGCCTCGGGATGCGCGAGCTTCGCGCCGATCGCATACGGCACGCCGGTGCCCATGCAGCCCGTGGTTCCTGCGTTGAGCAGGCCGCGCTCGACGTAGCAGGGAAGGATCTGGCGCGCGATCCCCATGATCGTCTCGCCGTCGACCGCGATGCGCGCGTCGCGCGGCAGCGCGTCACGCAGCTCGCGCACGAGGCGGTGCGGGTCGATCGGGACGGCGTCGGAGGTCATCGCGCGCGCGAGCAGCGCCTCGTTCTCGTGCCGTTTCGCAGCGAGCTTCGCGAGCCAGCGGCCGTCGGCGGAGCGGAGCTTCCGCCCCGCGAGCGCCGCGAGGAGCTGCTCGCAGGCGGCGCGCGCGTCGGCCACGAGGCCCTCCTCGAGGTCCGCGCCGCTCCACAGCTCCTCGGCGGCGACGTCGATCTGCGCGATGCGCGCGGGCCGCGCGGACCTCCGCGCGCTGCCGAAGCCGAAGATCCAGTTGAAGCGCCCGCCCACCATCAGCATCGCGTCGGCCTCCGCGAGCGCCTCGCCGCGCGCGCCGTTCGCGAAGCTCGGGTGGTCGTCGGGAATCGTGCCGCGCGCCATCGGCGAGCAGACGTACGGGATGCCGAGGTCGGCGAGCTTGCGAAGCGCGTCGCCCGCGCCGGCCCAGGCGGCGCCCTTGCCGACGAGCAGCAGCGGCCGCTCGGCGTTCGCGAGCAGCGCCGCGACGCGCTCGATCGCGTCGGGATCGGCGTGCGGCACCGCGATCCGCGGCCCGCGCGCGCGCGTGCGCACGCGCTCCTCGCCGACGCGTCGCGAGACCTGGTGGCCCGGGAAGTCGAGATACACCGCGCCGGGTCGCCCGCTCGCTGCCTTGCCGAGGGCGAGGTGCATCCACTCGGGGATCCGCTCGGTCGAGTCGATCTGCTGCGTCCACTTGCAGGCGGGCTTTGCCAGGGCGGTCTGGTCGGCTTCCTGGAAGCCGCCGAGCCCACGCGTCGGCCCATAGGTCGAGCCGCCGAGCACGACGAGAGGCATCGCGCTCTCGGTCGCGACGTACATCGGCGTCAGCGCGTTGGTCATGCCGGGGCCCGACCCGACCACGCACACGCCGGGCTTTCCCTTCACGAAGCCCCAGGCCGACGCCATCAGCCCCGCCGAGACTTCGTGCCGGCAGTTCACGACGCGCATTCCGGCCTCGACCGCGCCCGAGAGCACCTCGATCATCGGCCCTGCGACCACGCAGAAGAGCGTGTCGATGCCTTCCGCCGCGAGCTGCCGCGCCGCGAGCTGACCGCCGTTCCACTCCGCCATCGGGGCTCCTCCTCGGACGCGCGTATCATAAACGTCTCGCGGTGGCGCGGCGCGCCCAACCGCGAACAGGAGGACCCCCATGGCGCTTCAGCTCGGTGATGTGGCTCCGGACTTCGAGGCCGATACGACCGAAGGACGCATCCGATTCCACGACTGGATCGGCAACGGCTGGGCGGTGCTCTTCTCGCACCCGAAGGACTTCACGCCCGTCTGCACGACGGAGCTCGGCGCCGTCGCGAAGCGCAAGAGCGAGTTCGAGAGGCGCGGGGTGAAGGTGATCGGGCTTTCGGTCGACCCGGTGACCGACCACAAGAAGTGGGCCGCGGACATCGCGGAGACGCAGGGCGCGGCGCTGAACTTTCCGCTGATCGGCGACCCCGATCGCCGGGTCTCGCAGCTCTACGACATGATCCATCCGAAGGCGAACGAGACCTTGACCGTGCGCTCGGTCTTCGTGATCGGCCCGGATAAGAAGGTCAAGCTGACGATCACCTACCCCGCGAGCACTGGGCGCAACTTCGACGAGATCCTGCGCGTCATCGACTCGCTCCAGCTCACCGCGAAGCACTCGGTGGCGACGCCCGTCGACTGGAAGAGCGGCGAGGACGTGATCATCGTGCCGTCGCTCTCGGACGAGGAGGCGAAGAAGAAGTTCCCCGGCGGCTGGAAGACGCTCAAGCCGTACCTGCGGGTGGTCAAGCAGCCGAGGTGATCGGCCTGAAATACGGCAGGGTGATGTCCTCGGACATCTTCCGGAAGGTCACCTCGACGCGCATGCCGATCTCGATCGCGTCGGGCGGGCAGTCGACGAGGTTCGTGAGCAGGAAGGCGCCCTCGTCGAGCTCGACGATCGCCACCACGTAGGGCACGTCGAATTCCGGCCGCTGCGGCCGGTGCACGACCGTGAAGCTGTAGACCGAGCCGGTGCCGCTGCACTCGACCCACGCGAGATCGGCGCTCTGGCAAGTCGGACAGAGCGGCTGCGGCACGAAGACGTGTCGGCGGCAAGCACCGCAGCGCTGCACGAGCAGGTGGCCCTCGCGGCAGCCGTCCCAGTGCGGCCGCGAGAGCGGCGTCGGGTGGGGCAGGGGGATGCCGCGCGCGCCGCTCATGCGCGGTCGAGACCGAGCAGCAGCACGTCGGTGAAGAGCGCGCCGGAGCCGCCGTTGCTGGTCATCGCGACCGACGCGCCAGGCACCTTCAGCGCGTCGGGCACGCGTCCCTGCAGCTGGTGGACGCTGTGGATCACCTTCTGGAGGAGCTGCGCCGTGCCGGCGTGGCTGAACGACATCAGGCCGCCGCAGGTGACGAGCGGGAACTCGCCGCCGATTTCGATCCGATCTCCGAGGACGAAGTCGCCGCCCTCGCCCTCGCCGCAGAAGCCGTAGGCCTCGAACTGCCGGATCAGCTCGAAGGAGAAGGGGTCGTAGAACTCGCACACGTCGACGTCGGCCGGCGAGAGCCCGCAGGCGGCGAAGGCCTGCTCCGCGGCCCAGCGGCCGACCTGGCCGCAATGATCCCACACCGGCGCGGCCACGTAGGCCATGCCGAGGCGCTCGAGCGCGCCGCCGAGCAGATACACCGGGGTGACGTCGAGATCGCGCACGCGCGACGCGTGGGTCAGCACGAGCCCCGCTCCGCCCTCGGAGTTGATCGCGCAGTCGAGCAGATGGAAGGGCTCGGCCACGAGCCTCGAGGCGAGAACGTCCCCCGGCGTCACTTGACGTCCGTAGTGCACCGCCTCGGGGTGCAGCGCGCCGTGGTTGCGGATCGTGGCGGCGACGTGGGCGAGCGACTCGGGCCGGGTGCCGTAGAGGTGCATGTGGCGCTTCGCGCAGAGCGCGAACTCGGCCGCCGTGTAGAGCCCGAAGCACTCGACGAACTCGGAAGAGGGCCGCGTCCAGGGCGAGGTGGCGGCGCGGTCCACGTACTCGCCGGCCTGCGCGTCGGCGATCAGCACCGTGTGACACTGTCCCGTGGCGATCGCGCCGGCGGCTTCGAGCACCCCCTCGATGCCGAGTCCGAGCCCGGTCCAGCGCGGGAGGCCGCCGAAGAGGTGCGCGGCCTCCCGGGAGTGGAGCCGCGAGCGGGCGCCGCGCAGGTTGAGGCCGTCGACCTGATCCCAGCCGAGACCCGCGGCAGCCAGCGCGCCACGTGCCGTGTCGAGGATCAGGTCGATCTCGCGCACGCCCTCGAGGACCCGCGCCTGGCGGGTGTGGTACGCGCCCACGATTGCGACGTCGTGAAGAGGATTGCGCGCCACGGGCGGGCCCGTCGTAGCATGGGGCTTGCGGGTGGCGCAACGCGGCGCACGGTCCCGACCCTGGGAAGGGTGAAAGACGTGCCGACGCGGGGCGCCACCCGCTTCTTCCTCGCCGGGCTCGTCGTCTACTGGAGCGCGCAGTGGCTGCTGGTCGGCGTGGCCTTCCACGTCGATCGCGATCAACGCGCTCGGCACGGCCTGGTTCGTCTCGATCTTCGCGAATTGGAGCGAGGTCCGATGGCGCGCGCGACGCCGAGCTCGACAACGGCCAAGACCTCGACGGCCCGTCGCAGATGCTCGGCGCTCGCAGCCAGTTCGTTGGTCTGTGCGAGTTTCGAGCCGATCATCTCGTGTGTCTCGTGGCATAATCGCGTCTACAGAAGCAAATGAGATCCTTCCGAGTGGCTTCGGGTTAGGCTCAAACCTGTGACTTGCATCAGATGTCGG
>Ga0335082_10003508_pt1 | contig 17068 bp, 13 predicted proteins | sample Lox_Sample_41_FD_206718 | JGI IMG/M metagenome (GOLD analysis project Ga0335082, IMG submission 206718) | Soil microbial communities from Loxahatchee National Wildlife Refuge, Florida, United States - Lox_Sample_4.1 | ecosystem: Environmental > Terrestrial > Soil > Wetlands | place: USA... | reverse complement strand
CAGCCGTCCCCAAGGAGGGACACACCACCGTGCCGACCCGACACGCTCCGGCGCCGCTCGATCTGGGCGCGTCCCTGCTCTCGGCGCTCGCCACCAGCGAGCGCATCACCCAGTACCTGCTCGACGCTCTTCCCGCCGGGGTCTGGCGCGCCGAGACGCCGGGCGAGGGCCGCACGGTGGCGGCCGTCGTGGCGCACCTGCACAACGTGCGGCTGATGTGGCTCAAGGTCGCGGCGCAGGGGGCCAGGCTGCCGGCGCAGCTCGACAAGGCGAAGGTGACGCTCGCTCAGGCCCGGAAGGCGCTCGCGGCCAGCCACGCGGCGATCGCGAAGCTGGTGGCGGCGTCGCTGGCCGGCGACGGCAGGATCAGGAACTTCCCGCCCGACGTCGGCGCGTTCGTCGCCTATCTCGTCGCCCACGACGCCCACCATCGCGGCCAGCTGTGCATGCTGTGCCGCCAGCTCGGACACCGGCTGCCCAACGCGGTCACGTTCGGGATGTGGGAGTGGAACAAGCGGAGGCAGGAAGCCCCTACTGCAATCTCTCCAGGCGCTGCCTGATCCTCGGGTTGCCCGGGTTCTCCGCCGCGAGCTTCGCCAGCACCGCCCTCGCCGAGTCCTTCATGCCCGCCGCGACGTACACGTCGGCGCGGGTGAAGGCCACCCGCAGCTTCGTGAACGGCTCCGAGTCCGGCACCACGATGCGATCCAGGGCCGCGAGCGCGGCGCGCGGATCGCGGCGGTCGGTGACGAGCGACTGCGCAGCCACGAGCTGCACCTCGACGCTCCCGGGATCGCGCCGCGCCAGCTCGGTGATGAGCGAGTCCGCTTCCGCCGCGCGGTGCGCGCTCCGTGCCAGCATCGCCTGCTCGAACAGCCCCGCGGTGAGCAGGCGGTGCACGTCCGCGGTGTCGCCCGTCCGGAGGCCCGGGCCGCCCACGTAGGAGTAGACCAGGTCGCCGCCGCGGTCGGCGGCCCTGGTGACCGCCCCCACCGCCGCGAGGCACGCCACGCCGGAGGCGATCTCCGCCCAGCGGCGCCACGCCGCACGCCGGCTCAGCGCGAGGCCCACGAGCTCGAGGCCGCCCACCACCAGCAGGGCGTCGCGGGCCCACTCGCCCGCGCCCTCGTGCGCCTGCACGGCGGCGCGCACGCCGGGGATGCGCTCCGCGCGGTCGTGCGCCTGGCTGCCCGACTCGGCCGCCGCGACGGCGGCGCCGGCGGAGAGGATCAGGAGCGTCGCCGCGGCCGGCCGGGTGAAGGCCGGCCTGCCGGTGAGCGAGATCCAGCGGAGCAGCGCGCCCACGATGGCCAGGGCGACGACGAAATGGACGATCTGCGGATGGAAGGCCGCGATGTGAGGCATCGGTCGTTTCCGTTCGGGAACGGCGGAATGATCACGGGGGCGGCCACCGCGAGGCAACCTTGACACCCGTGGTGCGGGCCGCCCAAGCTTGCCCCATGCCCATGAACGCCGAATGGCACCGGGAGCACCCCATGCCGACCCGCGCTTCGCTGGCGCAGCGGGTCGCGTGGCACCAGGCGCACGCGAAGCACTGCGGCTGCCGACCGATTCCCCCCGACATCCTGATCGAGCTCGATCGCCTGGAACGCTCCAGGGGGAAGAAGACCTACCGGCCACGCTGAGCCTGGTGAAACCGGGGGAGGCCCTGCCCTCGTCGTGAATGGTGTGACCCCGGTCGACGAGCGCGTCCGCGAAGCCCTGGCGGGCCGGTACGCCATCCGGCGGATACTCGGCTCCGGCGGCGCCGCCACCGTGTACCTGGCCGACGACCTCAAGCACGGCCGCGAGGTGGCGCTCAAGGTGCTGCGCCCGGAGCTGGCCGCGTCGCTGGGCCGGGAGCGGTTCATCCAGGAGATCGGCGTCGCCGCGCGCCTCAGCCACCCCCACATCCTGCCGCTGCACGACTCCGGCGACGCCGACGGGCTGCTGTACTACGTGATGCCGTACGTGCCCGGCGAGTCGCTGCGCGACCGCATCGCGCGGGAGCGGCAGCTGGCGCCCGAGGCGGCGGTGGCGATCGCGTGCGACATCGCCGAAGCGCTCGACTACGCGCACCGGCGCGGCGTGGTCCATCGCGACGTCAAGCCCGAGAACATCCTGTTCCAGGAGGCGCACGCCGCCATCGGCGACTTCGGGGTGGCGCTCGGCGTCACGGCGTCGGCCCGCGAGCCGCGGACCGAGACCGGCCTGCTGATCGGGACGCCGGAGTACATGAGCCCCGAGGCGTGCGCCGGCGACGCGGAGCTCGACGGCCGGAGCGACCAGTACTCCCTGGGCTGCGTGCTGTACGAGATGCTGGCCGGCTGCCCGCCGTTCCGGGCGGCGACCCCGCAGGGCGTCGTCGCGCGCCATCTCGCCGACACGGTCCCGCCGCTCGGCACCGTGCGCCCGGACGTCGCGGCCCACGTCGTGCGCGCCGTGATGCGCGCCCTGGCCAAGGCGCCGGCGGACCGCTTCCCCACCCTCCAGGCGTTCGCCGAGGCGCTGCGGACCGCCGCCGCCGATCCCGACGTCGCGGCGGGGCGCTCGGTGGCGGTGCTGCCGTTCGGCAACTCGAGCGGCCTCGCGGAGGACGACGTCCTGAGCGACGGCATCACCGACGAGATCATCGGTGCGCTGTCGCGCCTCGAGGGCCTGCGGGTCGCGTCCCGCACGTCGGTGTTCGTGTTCAAGGACCGGCGCGAGGACGTGCGCACCATCGGGGCCCGTCTCCGCGTGGGCGCGGTGCTCGAGGGCGGCCTGCGGCGGTCCGGCAACCGGCTGCGGATCTCGGTCCAGCTGGTGAACGTCGCCGACGGCTACCTGCTGTGGTCGGAGCGCTACGACCGCGAGCTGGCCGACGTGTTCGCCATCCAGGACGAGATCGCCCAGAGCATCGCCGGCGTCCTGCAGGTCATCCTGAGCGACGACGAGCGCGCCGCGCTGGCGCGGGTCCCGACCCGCGACGCGCGCGCCTACGAGTACTACCTCAAGGGGCGGCAGTTCTTCCGCCAGTCGCGGCTCAAGACGCTGGAGTTCGCCCAGGAGATGTTCCGGCGCGCCATCGCCCACGATCCCGGCTACGCGCAGGCCTGGGCCGGCCTGGCCGAGAGCGCGGCGATGATCCAGATGTACTACCCGGGCGCGGGGCCGGAGCCGGACCTGGGCCTCGAGGCGAGCGCCAGGGCGCTCCAGATCGATCCGCGGCTCCCGGAGGCGCACGCCGCCCGCGGCTTCGCGTTGTGGCAGGCGCAGCGGGTGGACGAGGCCGTGGCCGAGCTCGAGCGGGCGCGCGGCCTCGACCCGCGGCAGTTCGAGGCCCGCTACGTCCTCGCCCGGCTGCGTTTCGGCCAGGGCGCGATCGAGGAAGCGGCCGGGCTGTTCGAGGAGGCGGCGCGGGTGCGCGAGGACTCGCAGGCGCGCTTCTTCGCCGCGCAGTGCTACACGGCGCTCGGCCGGTCCGCCGACGCCGAGGCCGCCTACCGGCGCGCCCTCCACGTGGTCCGCCAGCACCTGGAGCTGAACCCGGACGACTCGCGGGCCGCCACGCTGTGCGCCGTCGCGCTGTGCCGCCTCGGCGAGCGCGACGAGGGCCTGGAGTGGGCCCAGCGCGCCCGCCGCATCGACCCGGACGACTCGGGGATCCTGTACAACGTGGCCTGCCTGTTCGCCCTCGAGGGCAGGCGCGAGGAGGCCCTCGGCTGCCTCGAGGAGGCGTTCAGCGGCGGGTTCGGCAACCGGGAATGGATCGCCCACGATCCGGACCTGGACAGCCTGCGCGGCGATCCGCGGTTCAAGGCGCTGCTCGGGTCGCGGTGAGCGGACGCGACCCGGCGAGCCCCGCGGCGCCCGAGCGCCCGCCGTTCGCGGCGCGCATCGTGCTCGGGCTGGCGGCCGCCGCCTTGCTGCTCCACCTGGTGACGAACCTCGTCACGCCCTACGGCATCCAGCGCGACGAGTTCCTCTACTTCGCGATGGGCGATCACCTGCGGCTGTTCCGCATGGACTTCCCGCCGGGCATCGCCGTCCTCTCGGCCGCCTCGCGCTTCCTGCTCGGTGACTCGCTGATCGCCCTGCGGCTCCCCTCCGCGCTCGCGGCGACGGCGATCCTTGTCCTGGCGGCGCTGATCGCCCGGGAGCTGGGCGGCGGACGTTGGGCGCAGGGCTTCGCCGCGCTCGCCGTCCTGGGCAGCGTGTTCTTCCAGCGGGCCGGCAACCTGTTCCAGCCCACGGTCCTGGACGCGCTGTGGTGGACCGCCGCCTGCTACGCCCTCGCGCGCCTGTGCCGCGCCGGGGAGCCGGCGGGCCCATGGTGGATCGCGCTGGGCCTGGCCGGCGGCGCCGGACTGTTCACCAAGTTCAGCATCCTGTTCCTGGGCTTCGGCGTGCTGATGGCGCTGCTCGCCACGCCCTGGCGGCGCGCGCTCCTGACCCGCTGGCCGTGGCTGACGCTCGGCATCGCGCTGGCGCTCGGCAGCCCGAGCGTGATCGGCCAGATCGCGCTCGGCTGGCCCCTGGTCGGCCAGATGCGCGAGCTGCAGCGCGGCCAGCTGGAGCACGTGTCGGTCGCCGGCTTCTTCCTGACGCAGCTGATGTTCGGACCCGCCATGCTGGCCGGCGCGGGGGGCGTGGTCGCGCTCCTGTTCGCGCCGGCGCTGCGGCCGTTCCGGCTGCTGGGGTGGACGTGCCTGTGGGTGTGGGCGCTGCTGGTCGCGCTGCACGGCAAGGCGTACTACGTCGGGGCCACCTACCCGACGCTGTTCGCCGCGGGAGGGGTCGCGCTCGACCGGCTCCGCGGCCGGCGGCTCGGGCCGCAGCTGCGCGGCTGGGCCGTGGGGCTCACCGCCGCCTACGGGCTGCTGGTCCTGCCCATCGGCGTCCCCATCCTCGCCCCGCCGGCGACGGAGCGCTACATCCGCGCCATCGGCGCGACCGAGGCGATGAGGGACAACCAGGGGCACCCGCTGCGGCTCCCGCAGGACTACGCGGACATGCTCGGCTGGCCGGAGCGCGTGGCCCTGCTGGCCGCGGCCTACCGGGCGCTGCCGCCGCTCGAGCGCGCGCAGGCGGTGATCATCGCCAACAACTGGGGCGAGGCGGGCGCGGCGGACTTCTACGGCCCGAAGATCGGCCTGCCGCCGGTCGTGTGCGCCCAGGGGACCTACTGGTTCTTCGGGCCCGGCACGCGGCCCGGCAACGTGGCGATCACGATCGGCGAGAACCGCGAGCGGCTGCTGCAGTTGTTCGACTCGGTCGAGACGGCGGGCCACCTGGTCAATCCGTGGACCGTGCGGGAGGAGCAGGACCTTACCGTCTACGTGGCCCGGCACCCGCGAGAAACCCTGCAGGCGATATGGCCGCGGGTGGCGGGGCGGTACTGAGACGGTGCAGGCGTGAGAGGCGAGACGTGAGGAGTGAGACGTTCACGTGAGCGGTGAGACGCGAAGGCCGTGAGAGGTGAAGCCTCGCCTCTCACTATCTAGCGCAAATCCACCGCTTCCCGGATCACCAGGGCCCACCCGCCCGCGACGATCGTCGGCCCGAACCTCCGCGCCACCCCCACCTCCGTCACCTCGCCGCGCGTCGAGCGCGTGCTGCCGAGCCGCAGCGCGAGGCCCGCGTCGCCCGCCGCGCGCGGCCGCTCGTCCGCGAACCACGCCCCGCCCCACTCGACGAACGGCGCGAGCCCCAGGCCCACCAGCCCCAGGAAGTCGCTCGCGACCAGGATCCGGTCCTCGGCCACGACCCAGTAGCGGCGCGTCCCCGTGAACGCGTGCGCCGGATAGGCTCGCGGGCCGTCGAGGTTGAGCCAGGTGTCGAACTCCGTGCCGGGCGCGATCCGGCGCGCGGCGCCGCCCTCGACGTGGACCACCAGCGTCTGCCGCGGCAGGCGCTGGGTCGCGACCGTCATCGCCACGTCGGCCCGCCCCGAGTCGAGACCCGCCGCGCCCAGGACGCCGTCCGCGCCGGCGCGCAGCCACGCGAAGCCGTCGCGCCACGCCGTGCCCCACCGCGCGCCGAGCGTCGGCCCGACGCCCGCGCGGCGGGCGCCGTAGCCGAACGGCGCCGGCGCCGCCCACACGCCCACGAACAGGCTGCTCGAGACGTCCACGTCCTCCGGGCGGTCGTACTGGTCGAGGCTCCGCGCCACCACGAAGCGGCTGCGGCCGATCTCGAGTCCGAGGCCGGCCGCGACGCTCAGGGAATCGCCGGGCCGGCTTCCTCCGGGCGGCGCGAAGCTCTCGCGCCGCAGCTGGGCGAACGCGTCCAGCCGGGCGTAGTCCCGGTCGGTCGCGCGCAGCGCGACGCCGCCGGAGAGCGAGAACCGCAGCGCCCGCCGCTCGAGGCTGTCCACCAGCGCGCCGTCGCGGAAACCGAGCACCCGCGTCGTGCCGGCCTCGCCGCTCGTCACCAGCGCCGCGGGCGCCCCCGTGGCGTAGAACGGCACGCCGTACGACCAGTACGCGGCCCGCCCGTCGGACAGGTCGAGCAGCCACAGGTCGAGGCTGGCGCGCCGCAGCCCGAGCCCCGGCGAGTGCGTCACCAGCTCCCACTCGCTCCGGTCCGGCGTCCGCTGGTACAGCGCCTGCACCGCGTTGGCCGTGCCCAGCAGGTTCTTCTCGACCAGCCCGACGTTCCAGATCACCGACCCCGCCGAGGAGGAGAACCCGCCCTGCGGCCGGGTGCTCCACCCGTCCGCCGTCGCGGCGACGAGGGCGAGCCGCCCGTCCACCCGCGCCGTGTCCACCGCCACGTCCCGGAACACTCCGAGCCCGCGGAGCGCGCGGGCGCTCTCCAGCACCCTGGCCGAGTCGCAGCGGTCGCCCGGGTCGAGGAGCAGGGTGCGCCGGATGACCCACGCGCGGGTGGTGACGTGCAGCGCGTCGCCCAGCCGCGCCAGCAGGCGCGGCGAGTCGCCGAGCGGCTCGAAGATGTTGCGGTTGAGGACGACGACGGTGTCGATGGTCTGCGCCGGCAGCGGCGGCGCGAGGCTGGCGGCCAGCGCCGCGGCCGCCACCAGCCGGAGGGGAAGGCTCAAAGACCGGTCATGCCGGTCACGAGCAGACTGCGCGGCGCCCCCTCGTTCCGCTCCAGCACGTCCACGTACCTGGCCTGGAGCAGGTTGGAGATCCTGGCGAGGAACACGATGCCCCTCACCCGGAGTCCGAGCCGGAGATCCACCAGGGTGATGTCGCGGCGCGGGTCGAGCGGGTACAGCAGCACCTGCTCCAGCCGGCTCCGGTAGCGCAGGTCGACCCCGGCCAGCCCGCCCAGCAGGTCCAGCGAGGCCGTGGCCGTGTGACGCGAGCGGTACGGGAGCGCGAGGCCGGTCGAGTCGTCGCGCGTGTCGAGGTACAGGTAGTTCAGGCTCAGGTCCACCCGGCGCGGCGCCACGCTCAGCTTCGCCGTCGCGTCCACGCCGCGCACCACCGCCCGCTCGACGTTCTGGAAGCTGAAGGCCAGCAGCTGCCCCGACACGCCCGCGGGGCCGATGAGATCGCGGTACCACGACTGGAACACCGAGCCGTCGAGCCACAGCCGCCCCAGCGTCGCGGTGCCGCCGATCTCGCCCGACCAGGCCGTCTCGCCGTGGAGCCCGGGGTTCGGCAGCACCTGCACCCCCTGCTGCGCCGTCCGGACGAACTGCTCGATCGCGCTCGGCGCCCGGTAGCCGCGGCCCAACGACGCCCGCAGCGACACCGGCCCCTCGGGGCTCCAGGCCAGGCCGAGCTTGGGATTCACCGTCTGCTCGGCCTTGCCGCCGTCCACGTGGTGGTAGTCCACCCTGAGGCCCGCCGTGGCGTGGAGCGCGGGAGCCGGCTCCCACTCCTCCTGCGCGTACGGCGCCGCATCGGTGGTCCACTTCTTCCCGTAGTACGAGGAGCTGAGCGCCGTGCCCGCCACGTCCAGCCCGAACGTGACCGCGTGCGTCGAGCCCGGGTTGAAGACCAGCAGCGTGTTGACGCCCGACCGCGCCGAGTTGTGCCAGTTGTTGCTGTCGTGCATGTGGTCGCGCACCGCGGTGTAGGTCACCGACGGCTCGATGCGCAGCATCGCCTCGCTGCCGGCCAGCGCCGCGTACCGCCCGCCCGCCAGCACGTGCACGTTGTGGTTCCAGTCGCCGAGCGCCGTGTCCGGCACCTGGTAGGGCTGCGTCGGCGACCGCCAGCTGCTGAACTGGCCGTGGTCCAGGTCGGACACCACCAGGTAGCCGTCCCAGGGATGGCGGCTGCCCGGCGACGACGCCACCTTGGCCCGCAGCAGCCACCGGGTGGACTCGCCGTTCTGGGTGAAGCCGTCGGAGCGCTCGCTCCCCAGCGCCAGCCGGATGCCCACCGTGCCGACCCGGCGCGAGTGCTGGACGTCGAGGCCGAAGTAGTCGGGGCGGCCGGCGCCGTAGCGGAACTCGCTCGGCTGGTCGTACACGCCGTAGTGCACCTTGAGGGCGCTCGCCGGCCGCTCGCCGATCGGCGCGGTGATCAGGTTCACCACGCCGCCCATCGCCGAGCTGCCGTACAGGGCCGACTGGCCGCCCTTCACCACCTCGACGCGGTCGAGGTCGAGGATCGGCAGCGCCTCGTAGTCGATCTCGCCGCCGTCGCCGGTGAGGACCGGATGCCCGTCGAGCAGCATCAGCACCCGGCTGCCCACGCCCTCCGAGACGCCGGACGCCCCGCGGATGTCCACCTCGCCGTGGTTCATGTCGATGCCGGGGACGAACGGGAGCGCGTCCTGCACCTCGATCGCGCTGTGCGCGATGATGTCGGCGCGGTCCTGGATGGCGACGCTCACCGGCGACTCGCCCACCTTCTGCGCGGAGCCCGTCGCCGTGACGTCGATGCCCGACAGCTGCAGCGCCACCGCGTCGAGCGGAATCCGCAGCTCCAGGGTGTCGCCCGCGGCGACCACGATGCCCGCCTCGACCGCCGGCGCGTAGCCGAGGCACAGGACCCGCAGGGTGTAACGGCCGGGCGAGAGGCCGGCCAGCGCGAACTCGCCCCGCTCCCCCGTCCTCGTCGCGAGCGGCGTGCCCACCAGCAGCACGTGCGCGCCCGCCATCGCGCTGTCGGTGGCGCGGTCGGTCACGACGCCGCGGATGGCACCCTTCGCCGCCGGCTGCTGCGCGGCGAGGCGCGGCCCCGCCGCGAGCGCGGCGGCGAGGGCCGCGAGGACGGCGCGGCGCCGGACCATCAGGCTACGAGGTCTTGGTCCATTGGCTGGCCACCGCCTGCCCGGCGGCGGTGCCCGTGACGGTGAGCGTGGTGCCGCTCAGGCTGAAGGTGCCGACGAACTGCGGGTTGCCGTTCAGCGAGCTCTGGCTGATGCACCGGCTGCCGGTGATCACGTAGCTGCCCGTGTCGGCCACCGGCTGGCCGGCCACGGTGAGACTCACGCTGTAGGCCGACGGGTAGAAGCGCAGCGTTCCCGACGCCTGCGGCGGCGTGAGCGTGCTGATCCCGATCGTGTACGACTGCAGGCTGTAGCTGCCCACCAGCGACGGCGGCGTTCCGCTGCCGCAGTTGTTGTCGGTCGACGACGTGCAGGCGAAGGCGATGGCGAGCGCGGCGGCCGTGGAGCCGGCCGCGGCCAACCAGGTGCTGAGGCGCATCGAGCCTCCCGGGTCGAGGAGCGGGCGCGGGCCTGAGCGGCCGGGACCCTGCCTAGAATACTCGCCCGTGCGGAGCGCCGCCACGGCGCCCCGCCGCTACTTGACCCAGACCCAGTGGACGACGTGGGTGCCGTCGCTCCCCGTCTCGCGAAACGTCGTGATGCCGTTCGCCATGGAGAGGGTGAAGGTGCCGCTGAAATGCGTGGTGTCGACGGAGGACGTCAGGGTGATGCAGGCGGCGCCCGTGATCGCGTAGGTCCCCGCTCCGGTGACCTGATGCGTCGGCGGCGTCCCCGTGTCCAGCGTCACGGAATACTGGTACGCCGTGCCGGTCATCTGCAGCTGCCCCGTGGACGGCGGCGCCGTCCACGTCGTCGTGCCGAGCGTGTAGGAGGAGAAGCTGTAGGTGCCCGACAGGCTCGGCGGCGCACCGCTCCCGCAGCTGGTGTCGGTCGAGGTCTTGCAGGCGAAGGCGATCGCGAGCGCGCCGGCGGAGGCGGCTGCCGCGGCCATCCAGGCGGTCACACGCATCGTGCCTCCTCTGGGACCCGGTCGGGACGAAAGGGATTGCCTGCGCGCCGGCGCCGCCGCGGTCGCGCGCGCCGCCGGCATCGCTCAACGATATGCGCCGGACCCGCGGTCCGCCAAGTCCGCGGCGCGCCGCCCTGGCCGCGCCGGTCCCGCCCCGCTAAGCTACGACGCGTGCACAGCTCCCGGAGCCGGCGATGGCGATGGTGGATCTCCTGCTGCCCGAGTTCGACGAGGAAATGGCCGCCACCCGGCGCATCCTCGAGCGCGTGCCCGACGCCAGCGCCTCCTGGCAGCCGCACCCCAAGTCCATGACGCTCGGCCGGCTCGCGACCCACATCTCCGAGATCCCGGCCTGGGTCGTGCGCTCCCTCACCGCCGACGAGCACGACTTCGCGCCTCCCGGCGGGCCGCCGTTCCGGCCGAGCGCGCTCGGCAGCACGGCCGAGATCCTCGGGCAGTTCGACCGCAACGTGGCCGAAGCGCGCCGGGTCCTGGCGGCGGCGCGGGACGCCGAGTTCGCCCGGCCGTGGACATTCAAGCGCGCCGGCCAGGTCGTCTGGACCCGGCCCAAGCACGACGTGTTCCGTCGCATGGCCATCAGCCACCTGGTGCACCACCGCGCGCAGCTCGGCGTCTACCTCCGCCTCCAGGAGGTCGCCATTCCCGGGATGTACGGTCCCTCGGCGGACGAGCTGCCGCCGCGGCGCTGAGCCGCGGCGCCGGCGCCCGGCGCCCTACCCGGAGACGACGCACAATGGAAACACGGAAGCTCGGGACCCAGGGCCTCGCGGTGTCGGCCATCGGCCTCGGTTGCATGGGGATGTCGGAGTTCTACGCCGGGATGGACGACGCCGAGTCGATCGCCACCATCCATCGCGCCATCGAGCTGGGCTGCACCTTCCTCGACACCGCCGACGTGTACGGCGTGGGGGACAACGAGGCGCTGGTGGGGCGCGCCCTGAAGGGCCGCCGCGACCGGGTGGTGCTCGCCACCAAGTTCGGGAACCTGCGCGCGCCCGACCGGTCGTGGGCCGGCGTGAACGGGCGGCCCGAGTACGTCACGCAGGCGTGCGACGCCTCGCTCAAGCGCCTGGGCGTGGACTACGTCGACCTCTACCAGCAGCACCGCGTGGACCGCACCGTGCCCATCGAGGACACCGTCGGCGCGATGGCCGACCTGGTGGCCGCGGGCAAGGTCCGCTACCTCGGCCTCTCGGAGGCGTCGGCCGCGACGATCCGGCGCGCCCATCGCGCCCACCCGATCAGCTCCGTGCAGACCGAGTACTCGCTGTGGAGTCGCGAATGCGAGGCCGAGATCCTGCCGACCTGCCGCGAGCTGGGCATCGGGTTCGTCGCCTACAGTCCGCTGGGCCGCGGGTTCCTCACCGGGCGGTTCCGCGCGGTCGCCGACATCGCGCCCGACGACTACCGCCGCTTCCTTCCCCGCTTCCAGGGCGCCAACCTGGAGCGCAACCTGGAGCTGCTGCGCCGGGTCGAGACGCTCGCCGCCGAGCGGCGCTGCACGCCGAGCCAGCTGGCGCTCGCCTGGCTCCTGGCGAAGGGAGCGGACGTCGTCCCGATCCCCGGCACCAAGCGGCGGACGTACCTGGAGGAGAACCTCGGGGCGCTGCGGGTCGCGCTCGGCGCCGCGGACGTGGCGCGCATCGACGCGGCGCTGCCGCCGGACCTCGCCGCGGGCCCGCGCTACAGCGAGCCGGCGATGCGGTCGGTGAACGGCTAGGCGGCGCCCGACACCGGCAGGCGCACCCCGAACACCGTCCGTCCCGGCCGCGACTCGACCTCGATGGTCCCGCTGTGCCGGTTCACCAGCCGGCGCACGATGTCGAGCCCGAGGCCGGTGCCCTCGCCGACCGGCTTGGTGGTGAAGAACGGATCGAAGATCCGGTCGCGGATGCCGTCGGGGATGCCCGGGCCGTCGTCCGCGATCCGCACCTCGAGCGTCCCGGCGTCCCGCCGCGCGCTCACCGTCACGTGGCCGCCGTCGGGCACCGCGTCGAGCGCGTTCTCGATCAGGTTGAGCCACACCTGGTTCAGCTCGCCCCCGTAGCCCTCCACCCGCGGCAGGCCCGGCTCGACGTTCACCTCGACGGTCGCGGACTTCTTCTTGACCTTGTTGCGCAGCACCATGAGGGTGTCCGCGAGGCCCTGCTCCACGTCGATCGGCTGCGCGACGGTCTCGCGGTCCATCTGGGTGAACCCCTTCACCGCGGCCACGATGTCGTGGATCCGCGAGGCCGCCGCCTCGATCTCCCGTGCCAGCGAGCGCGCCGCGCAGCCGTACGCCACCCAGCGCAGCGCGGCGTTCAGCAGCTCGCCGTCGAGGCTCGCGGCCAGCTCCTCGAGCGCCGGCGGCGTGACCGCGGTGTCGGCGAGGGGTCCGGCCAGCCCGGCGTCGGCCCCGTGGTCCTGCAGCCACTCCGCGATGGCCTCGACGCGGTCGGCTTCGTCGATCGGCGAGTGCGCGCCGGACTGGCGCCGCGCCAGGCACGCGTCGCGCACCGTCTCGACCGCCGCGCGCTGCGCCGGGGTGAGGCCGGCGGCGCCCAGGGACCGCGACGCCGCGTCGGCCGCCACCAGCCCTTCCGACAGCGACTTCGCCGAGCGGATCACGGCCGACGCGGGGTTGTTCAGCTCGTGGGCGAGGCCGGCGGCCAGCCGTCCCAGCGACTTCATCTTCTCGTCGTGCAGGTCGGCGCTGGTGAACGTGCGCGCCCGGTCGAGCATGACGTGCACCAGCCGCGCCGTGACCTCGGGGCACTCGCGCAGCATGTCGGGGAAGTGCTCCTTGTAGACGGTGAGCACCTCCGAGCGCTCCTCGAAGATCACGTCGCCCGGGCTGGCCTTCATCCGGGAGTAGGGCAGCATGCCCGACACGTCCCCGGCGCGCCACTCCATGACCTTGTGGCGCCCCTCGCCGCGGTCCACGTAGATGGCCAGGTGGCCGGCCAGCAGGACGTGCAGCCCCTCCACCGCCCGGTCCATCCCGTCCCTCTGACCGGTCGCGACGAACAGGGTGCCCTTCCCGAACCGGCGCAGCACGCCGTGCGCCGCCAGCCAGGCCAGCTCGGTGTCCGGGGCGGTCCCGAGCGTCCGGTGCTCCTTGAGACGGCGGACGATCTGCGCCAGCGTCGCGTCCAGGGTCTCGACCGCCGGCTCGCGCTCCGGGCTCATACCGTCTCCAGGTATTTGTGCACCATGCCGACGACCGACGAGCCCTCGCCCACCGCGGCCGCGACCCGCTTGCTCGAGCCGTGACGCACGTCGCCGGCGGCGAAGATGCCCGGCACGCCGGTCTCGAGCAGGAACGGGTCGCGGTCCAGCGTCCACGAGGCGGGCAGCTTGCCGTCCACCCGGAGGTCCGGACCGGTGAGGATGAAGCCGCCGGGGTCCAGCGCCAGGAGGCCGGCCGCGAGGTCGGACCGCGGCGCCGAGCCGATGAAGATGAACATCGCCGCCGCCTCGAGGCGGCGGGACGCCCGCGCCGGCCCGGCGGCGATCTCCACCGCCTCCAGCCGGTCCGTGCCGTGCACGGCCGTGACCTCGGCGTCGCTGAGCACCTCGATCGCGGGCGCGTCGGCGATGCGGTCCTGCAGGTACTGGGACATCCCGGCGGCGAGCGACGCGCCGCGGACCAGCATCGTGACCTTGCGCGCGTGGCGGGCGAAGCTCAGGGCCGCCTGGCCCGCCGAGTTCGCGCCGCCCACCACGACGACGTCCTGGCCGCGGACCGAGCCCGCCTCGGTGAGCGCCGCGCCGTAGAACACCCCGGCGCCGGTGAGGGTCTCGATGCCCGGCACCTCCAGCCGGCGCACCTGCATCCCCGGCGCCAGCAGCAGCGCGTAGCAGCTCAGCTCGCTGCCGTCCTCGAGCGTCGCCACCCGGTAGGGGCCGTCCGCGCGGATGCCCTTCACCTCGCGCGCCGCCAGCACCTCCGCGCCGAACCGCTTGGCCTGCGCGGTCGCCCGCCGCGCCAGGTCCGCGCCCGACAGCCCGCTCGGGAAGCCGAGGTAGTTCTCGATCGCGGCGCTGGTGCCGGCCTGGCCGCCCGTGGTCTCGCGCTCGACCAGCACGGTCCGCAGGCCCTCGGAGCCGCCGTACACCGCCGCCGCCAGCCCGGTCGGCCCGCCGCCGACGATCAGCAGGTCGTAGAACGGCCGCGCCGCCGTGGTCGCGAACCCGATCTTCTCGGCCAGCGCCCGCGTGGCCGGCTCCACCAGCGCGGTGCCGTCCGGGAAGAAGACCACCGGCAGCCGCTTCAGGCCCGGACTCAGGGCCTCCACCTCGGCGCGCGCCCGCGCGTCGCTCTCGACGTCGAGCCACTGGTACGGCGTCTGGCTGCGCGACAGGAAGTCCTTCACCTCGTGGCTCTTCGGCGACCACCGGGAGCCGGCCACGCGGATCCCCTCGAACGGCGGGCGGAACGACGCCGACCAGTCGTCCAGCAGGTCGTCCAGGACCGGGTACAGCCGCTCGGCCGGGGGATCCCACGGCTTCATCAGGTAGTGGTCGAGCTGGATCTGGTTGATGCCCGCGATGGCGACGTCGGTGTCGGCGTAAGCCGTGAGCAGCACCTTGCGGGCGCCGGGGAACAGCTGCTTCGCCTCGATCAGGAACTCGGTCCCGCTCATCTGCGGCATCCGCGCGTCCACCAGGAACAGCGCCACCGGGGCGTTGCGCTGCTTCAGCTGGCGCACGGCGTCCAGCGCCTGGGCGCCGGAGCCCGCCTTGAGGATCCGGTACCGGGGCGCGTAATGACTGCGGAGGTCGCGCTCGACGGCGTTCAGCACCTCGGGCTCGTCGTCCACGGCGAGGATCGCCGGCTTGGTCATCGCGGCTGGTCCCGCAGGACCGGCAGCACCAGGTGCGACGCGAGATCCGCCGTGCGGTACACCCGCTGCGTCGTGGCGCGGAAGTCCGCGTCCTTCGCGTGGTAGATGTCCATGAACCGCCCCGGGTTCCGGTCGATCATCGGGAACCAGGTGCTCTGCACCTGCACCATCAACTGGTGGCCCGGGCGGAAGGTGTGGTACACGTCGTTCATCGTGAACCGCACCGGGGTCGGCACACCGGGCCGGAACGGCTCGGGCCTGGCGGTGCTGTTCCGGAACTTGCCCCGCATCACGTCGCCGCGCACCAGCATCTGGTAGCCCCCGAGCTGCGCCGCGCTTTCCGGGGGGCCGAAGTTGAACGGCTGCGACCTGCCGTAGTCGTCCGGGAAGACGTCGATCAGCTTGACGACGAAGTCCTGGTCGGTGCCCGTGGTCGAGACCACGAGATCCACGGTGATCGGTCCCGCCACCGTGAGCGCGGAGTCGAGCGCCGGGGTCCGGTACACCAGCACGTCCGGCCGCCGCGCCGCGAACCGCTGGTCCCCCACCATGAACGCCGGATCGTACCACTGCGTGATCTCGTCGGTGTACGGCACCGGCTTCGCCGGATCGCTCTGGTACTGGTCGAACAGGCCGCGGCCCCGCGCGCGCGGGGGCTCGAACGACAGCGCGCCCTGCGAGTGCAGGTACAGGCTGCGCGCCTCGGTCGCCGGCGGCCACGCGTCCACGAAGTGCCACGCGTTGCGCCCGGTCTCGAACACCGCCGCCTCGAACCGGCGCGGCGCCGGCTGCGAGTCCAGCAGGTAGTAGTTGAAGAACGGGATCTCGATGCTGTCCGCGTAGAACCGGGTCGTCGCCGATCCCCAGGCGATCTTGCCCAGCGAGTCGCCGGGCACCCCGTTCCACTGGCCGTGGAACCACGGGCCCATCACCAGCCGGTTCTCGGTGGCGGGGCTCTGCCGCTCGGCCGCGGCGTACGCGTGCAGCGCGCCCCACAGGTTCTCGGTGTCGAACCAGCCGCCCACCCACAGGATCGCGGGCTTCAGGTCCCGGAGGTGCGGCCGACCGCTCCTGGCCGCCCAGAACGCGTCCCACGTCGGGTGCGCCACGATCGAGTCCCAGAAGGCGATGCTGTCGTGGTAGACCCGCGGGTTGAGATTGCTGAGCGCGCCGAGCCTGAGGGCATAGGCGTAGCCGTCGGGCGTGCCGAAGTCGGGGAACGGCCCGGAGGAGGCGGTGGGCTGCGGCCGGGGGCGCCCGAAGAAGCCGAAGAAGAACGAGTGCGCCTCGAGCAGCGCCCCGTTGTGGAAGAAGTCGTCGCCGCCCATCCACTCGGTCACCGGCGCCTGCGGCGAGACGACCTTGACCGCCGGGTGCGCGCCGATCGCCGCCATCTCGGCGTAGAAGCCGGGGTAGCTGGTGCCGCGCACGCCCACGCGACCGTTGTTGAACGGGACGTTCTTGATCAGCCAGTCCACCGTGTCGTACGCGTCGGTGGTCTCGTCCACGTCCTTGCTGGTGCGGTGCTCGACCACCGGCCGCACGTCCACGAACTCGCCCTCGCTCATCCACCGCCCGCGCACGTCCTGCAGCACCTGGATCATCCCCTCGTGCGCGTAGGCGTTGGGGATGTAGGGCAGCGCGCGCGGCATGCGGTCGGCCCCGTACGGCCCGACGCTGTAGGGCGTGCGGGTCATCACGAACGGGTGCAGGCGGGTGGTGTCCCGGGGCGCGTAGATCACGGTGAACAGCCGCACCCCGTCGCGCATCGGGATCATCACTTCCCGCTTCGTGTAGTTGGCGCGGAACCAGCTGGTGTCGGGCGGCGCGGCCTGCGCGGCGAGCGCCGCGGGCGCGAGGGACAGGAAGGCGGCAACGGCGAGAACCGTTCGAGCGCTCATGAAGCCTCCGGGAGTGCGCGGAATCTAGCCCCGCCCCGCCGCACCGCCACCGGCGGGCGGGTGGGGCCCGGGGAGTGGGGGTTGGGGAGTGGGCAGTGGAGAGAACGTGGGAGTGAGAGGGGCGCAGCGGCCCGGGGGTGGGGGGGTGGGGCCCCAACCCCCAACCCCCCCCC
>Ga0335082_10003507_pt1 | contig 17069 bp, 7 predicted proteins | sample Lox_Sample_41_FD_206718 | JGI IMG/M metagenome (GOLD analysis project Ga0335082, IMG submission 206718) | Soil microbial communities from Loxahatchee National Wildlife Refuge, Florida, United States - Lox_Sample_4.1 | ecosystem: Environmental > Terrestrial > Soil > Wetlands | place: USA: Florida... | reverse complement strand
CACTTATGGCCAAGAGCAAAGTCGTAGCCGATGTGCTGGAGCAGTGTGTGGCCATGGGCGACTTGCATCACGCCATCGAGGCAGGGTTGCTCAATTGCAGCGAGGTGCATGCGGAGTTGGGCGAGATCGTGGCGGGCAAGCGGCCGGGCCGCGAGTCCGACAGCGAAGTCATCGTCTTCGATAGCACCGGTATGGCATTGCAGGACGTGGCGGCGGCGGCACTCGTGTACGAGAATGCCATAGGACGTGGAGTAGGGGCACGATTCAGCCTTGCCGCATGAGTTCACCCAGCCACGAACCCGATGGGACTGTGAAAGTAATTGTCCCACCCCATACGGCACCAGGAATCTCGCTCCCTCGCTTCGTCGGCTATTTCCTCCGGCTGGGGACACTGGGATTCGGCGGTCCCATCGCGCTCGCCGGACACATGCAGCAGGATTTGGTCGATCAGCGTGCCTGGGTCACCAAGGAAGAGTACCTTGAGGGATTAGCCCTGGCCCAGCTCGCGCCGGGGCCCCTGGCCGCCCAGCTCGCCATTTATCTCGGTTACGTGCGTGCGGGAATACTGGGCGCCACCGCAGTCGGTGTGGCGTTCATCCTTCCCTCGTTCCTGATGGTCCTCGCTCTCTCGGCTGCGTACGTGCGCTTCGGCGGGCTTTGGTGGATGCAAGGAATGTTCTACGGCATCGGGGCAGCCGTGATCGCGATCATCGCCCGCTCGGGTTTCAAGCTCACCAGGCTCACGCCTGGTAAAGACAAGCTACTCTGGGTAATCTTTGTCGTTTTGGCTTGTACCACGGCCTGGACCTCGCGGGAGATTATCTGGCTCTTCCTGCTGGCGGGAGTGGTGGCATTGCTGGTCAGGGGTTTTCCGGCAGGGATGCGAATTCCAGGGGTTCTTCCACTACTCTTCGTGGCCGGAGGGCCCGCAGTCGGCGGCGCCAGCCTGGAGATCCTGTTTTTTTTCGCAAAGGCAGGCATGTTTGTTTTTGGCAGTGGCCTGGCCGTTGTCCCATTTCTTTATGGAGGTGTGGTTCAGGGTCATCATTGGCTTACGGATCACCAGTTCGTCGACGCGGTAGCCGTGGCAATGATTACTCCCGGGCCAGTAGTCATTACGGTGGCGTTCATTGGATACCTGGTGGCGGGCCTGCCAGGGGCGACGGCGGCGGCGATTGGCATTTTTCTGCCGGTGTACCTGGTGGTCGTTATCCTGGCGCCGTCCTATAAACGCTGGGCGCGAAATCCGCAACTGAATGCCTTTGTCCGGGGGGTGACGGCGGCGGCGACGGGCGCCATCGCGGGAGCCGTGTTCGTGCTGGCACGCAGATCAATCTACGATCTGCCCACGGCGCTCATTGCACTTGGCAGCCTGGGAGTACTTTTTCGCTGGAAGGTCCCGGAACCGGTCCTGATCTCTTGCGCTGCCGTTCTTGGTTTGTTCCTGCGCCCGGGTTAGATTTCGCGAGGCAGCCGGGCGGAGATCCTGCCGAGCGCCGCGGCTGCATAGATTTCGTGCGCTCATAGAGCCTAATTACCCTATTTTGTGCGTTTTAGTCGTTGACGTAGTACTGCCGATGGCAGTAGATTCCCCTGTGGCTAGTCTTCTCTGGCGTGCGCGTCGCAGACAGCAAGAGCGAGGGCTCTGCGCAAGTGGAACGCGGTCAGAGCCAAAGTCATAAACCTGGAGTGCTGTCTGTGAAAGTCCCTAGGGCCACGGAGTTGGCCGGGTTGTTTTCATACTTACTTGGCCTTCGCGCGGTGTTCATCAGGCCACGATTCTTCCTCGGCCTCGTGCTGACCACCTGCGTGGCGATCGCATGCCCGGCCCAGGAGGACGCGGGTGCGGCCTCGGGCGCAACCCCTGGTGCAACCCCTGGCGCTCCGTCGAAGGAGAAAGTAGTCATTAAGGTTGGCAACCTGCAGCTCACCCAGGCGGAGTTCGAGTCGGTTGTATCAACTCTGGAAGCACAGCAGGGTCCGTCGAATTTGAGCCGGCGAGCGATCGCCGAGAACTATGCGTCCCTGCTCATGCTGGCTCAGCAGGCGGTCGCCAACCATCTGGACACCTCCCCAGAAGTCTCCCGCCAGTTGGCCATTGATCGCAATCAGATCCTTTCCAACGCTCAATTTGCCAGCCTGAAGGAACAAGCCAAGCCCACGACGGAAGAGATCAGCCGCTATTTCTCCGCCCACGCCGAGGAGTACGACGTCGTCGACCTGCGCCGGCTCTTCGTATGGCAGAACAGCAGCGGCGCCAAGGATAGTAAGGGGATGAGTCCCCAGGATGCCCAGGCATTGATCACGGCAGTTCGGCAGGCCTTCGTGAATGGCGGCGATGCCGCCAAACTGGTTCAAGGAAAGGCCGACGTGTTGCTCGATGCCCAGCCGAGCCCATTTCAGCGCGGAGAACTCCCGCCCAAGATGAACGAGATGGCATTCTCCCTTGCCCAGGGTCAATGGGGGGTTGTGGAACAGACCCCAGATGCCCTGGTGTTGATCTATGTTGTGCGTCGTTACCGCCGGGATCTGAAAGAAGTATCGCCCGTGATCGAAAAGCAAGTGCAGAATCAGAAGTTGCGCAGTGCGTTGGACGATCTGAAAAAATCTGCGGGTATCTGGCTGGATGACCAATACTTCGGAGCAGCCATGCCGGCATCCGCAGCCAGCAACGAATTAAATCCTTCCGCCCCGACCGATTCCCTAAGAAGAGAGGACAAAGACAGAGATGAAACCCAAAAGTAAAGTGTTCTGGTCTGTTTTACTTCCCGGTCTGATGCTTGCGGCTGTCGTTCTAGGGCCAGCGCCGGTTCTGGCCCAGATGACCTCCACCGGCATCGACTGCTCGCAGATTGCAGCGCTTCACCTGCTTAAACAGGACAACATGCGAGCAGGCCTGGCACTGATGGAGTGCGGTGTAGTCGCCAGGCCCGTCGCCGAAGCGCCCGGCAAAGGATCGGGTGATGCGGACAGCATCGAGGAACCTGCTCCGCCCAATATTCTGGTCAGCAACCGTACCTGCACCTCGGGCAGCACCTGCACCAAGAGCGAGAGCTTCGTTTTCCACAGCACGAAGGCCAACGATCACACCATGGTGGTCAACTACAACGACCACAATTTCAACCAGTACTCGGGCACGTCCTACTCCACGGATGACGGCGCCACCTTCACCGAGATTTCGCCGCCGCCGTTTGCCAGCGGCCACGGCGCCAATTTTGGCGATCCCATCGTGGTGTACAACCAGAAGCTGGGCAAGTGGTTTGGCGGCGACCTGGTGGGCTCCTGCGGCAGCCAGGGCATTGGGCTGTGGACGTCCAATGACGGTATCAGTTGGACAGCCGGCGCTTGCGCCCATAGCGGCGGAAGCGACGACCGCGAGTCCATGTGGGTGGACAACAATCCGGCCAGTGCCTACTACGGCCGCATGTACATTTCCTGGAACGATTTCCTCGTCAACGGAGGTGCAATTTTCGTGACGCACTCCGACGACGGCACTACCTGGACCAAGGCCCAGCTGTCTTCGGGCTTTATCCGCGACGTCCAAATCACGGGTACGCCTCCAGGCATCTCGCCGATTGCAAGTGCCACCAGCACGGTGTTCGTGGCTGGAATGGATGAGGGTGGAGGTGGACTTGCCACTCGGCAAAACATCATGTACCGGTCACAGGATGGTGGCGTGACTTGGACCTCGGTGACCATGGGTCCCCGGTTCAACGCGGTAGGCGACTCAACCTGCCCCTCCAACAGTTACTTTGCCCGGATCAACCCCATCTGGCGGCACATGGGCTGGGGCCAGCCCGCGGCCGGCCCCCGGGGCGTCATTCACTATGCCTATGCCGGCAAGGGAGCGCACGAGAACGGCGATATCTTTTACGTGCGTTCCACGGACAATGGAAAAACCTGGTCGGCTCCCATTGTCCTCAACGATCCCGGAACTGGCTTTCAGACCCACTGGATGCCTGACGTTTCGGTGAACTATGATGCCAACGCGGCTACACAAAAGGGCCAGGTAACTGTTGCCTGGTATGATCGCCGTCAGGCGAGCTCAGCCTGCAACAACGTTGGCGATCCGGGATGCAATTACCAGCGTTACGGCGTGCAATCACCGGACAACGGTGCCACATGGGGAGCCAACTTCCCCATCAGCGACGTCATTATCCCGGAGCCGGCGCAGAACGATGCCGGCGTGCAATCCTGCTACGCAGGCGACTACGACTACAGCACTGCGCTGAACGGCAACGCCTTCGTGACCTGGACGGATGGACGGGTTGCGATTTCGGGCACGCAGGTACAGAACGTGGAGTTCAGCAGCGTTCCTGAACCGTAATACGACAGCATTCCAAAAACAGGGGCAGCGAGGTTTCGCTGCCCCTTCACAACCGCCGCCATAGCGTGCTCAAGGATGCCAACGTGCATTGCTACTCCTTGTGTTTGCGGTACCGCCGGATAAGAGTGTTGGTGGAACTGTCGTGGTTCAGCACCGGCTCGGCAGCATCCTCAAGTTCTGGAATAATGCGCTGCGCCAGAACTTTGCCCAACTCCACGCCCCACTGGTCGAAGGAATCGATGTTCCAGATCACACCTTGGGTAAATACCGCGTGTTCATAAAGCGCGACGAGTTTGCCCAGTACTTCTGGCGTGAGTTTGTCCGCCAGGATCGTGTTTGAGGGACGGTTGCCTTCAAAAACCCGGTGCGGCACCAGCCAGTCCGGTGTGCCTTCCGCCTTCACCTGCTCGGGCGTTTTGCCGAAGGCAAGCGCTTCGGTCTGCGCAAAGACGTTTGCCAGCAGCATGTCGTGATGCCGGCCAACCTTGTTCAGCGGTTTGACGAAAGCGATGAAATCGCAAGGAATGAGCCGCGTGCCCTGATGAATCAACTGGTAGAACGAATGCTGCCCGTTCGTTCCCGGCTCGCCCCAGTAGATGGGGCCGGTGTCGCGGGTGACTTGTTTGCCCGCGAGCGTTACGTGTTTTCCATTACTCTCCATCGTCAACTGCTGGAGATACGCAGGAAAACGCTTCAGGTACTGTTCGTAGGGCAGGACGGCAACTGTCTGGGCGCCGAAAAAGTCGTTGTACCAGAGGGAGAGCAGGCCCAGCAGTACCGGCAGATTGGCGGCGAACGGCGCCGTGCGGAAGTGCTCGTCCATTTCGCGGAAGCCGCTCAACATGGCGCGGAAGTTCTCCGGCCCGATGGCGATCATGGTAGAAAGCCCGATGGCGGAATCCATCGAGTAGCGGCCGCCGACCCAATCCCAGAAACCAAACATGTTGGCGGTATCTATGCCGAACTTCGAGACCTCGGCTGCATTGGTGGACACCGCAACAAAATGCTTTGCGACGGACTTCTCGTCTCCGCCAAGCCCCGCCAGCGACCAGGCGCGAGCGGTCTGGGCGTTGGTCATGGTTTCCAGAGTGGTAAAGGTTTTTGACGAAACGATGAACAGGGTTTCTGCCGGATCGAGACCCTGGACTGCTTCAGCAAAGTCAGTTCCATCTACGTTGGAGACAAAGCGGAAGGTCATGGAACGCTCGCTGTAGTAGCGCAGCGCTTCATAGGCCATGACCGGCCCGAGGTCGGAGCCCCCGATTCCGATGTTGATCACATTGCGGATGCGTTTTCCGGTGTGGCCTTTCCACTCTCCGCTGCGCACGCGATTGGAGAAGTCGGCCATCCGGTCGAGCACCTCATGGACCTCGGGCACTACGTTCGTGCCGTCCACCAGAATCGAGGCATCTTTGGGGGCGCGTAATGCAGTGTGCAACACCGCACGTTTTTCGGTGATGTTGATCTTGTCCCCGCTGAACATGGCATCGATCCGCGCGCGCAACCCAGATTCCTCCGCCAGTTGAAGCAGGAGTTTGAGAGTTTCGTCGGTAATGCGGTTCTTCGAGTAGTCGAAATACAAGCCGACCGCCTCCAGGGCCATCCGCGCTTCGGGTCGTCGGCGAAAAGCTGACGCAGATGAAGCTTGGAAACCGACTTGTGATGCGCCGCCAAGGCCTTCCATGCTGGTTGTCGTATCATGCGCTTCCTTGCCAGAGGTTGGGATTGTGCTGCCATGCTCATACTCCTTTGTCTTTCTCTTGTTCGGCTCATTGCCTGATCACGTCGCCACTACAAATGACGGTGCGATCTTGCGACGCCCGACTCCTGACATTCTTCAGGACCTGGGTATCCACTCGCCACCACCACTCGCGTGGCCCTGGTTGGAGCCGCCACGCATAGGCCCGCAAGTCGGGGTTTTGTACCGCCAACACGGCTTGCAATATGCATTACGAACTCTTTCCAAACTCCTAATACTGTAGCGTAGCGCGCGCTGTTCGGCATTGACCCATTTCAGCGCGCAGAACTCCAGTAGAAGCGTTGCGGCAATGTATTGAAACTCTCGCAAATGATCTTCATGGGCGCATCCCGCGATACAGGGTTTTTGCATTACCACAGAAGGTTATGGGGCGTGTACCATGTTCGGGTTAGCCCGGTTGACACGCAGGCGCGCAGATGCCCAGCGAAGCAGGTTGGCAATCACTTCGTAGATCTTCGCTCCCTCAAATCTCTACTCCGGCTCAGGTAACGTTTGGCAGGTGACAAACGACGGTCATTTTGCGCCGTGTCGACCCCGTCAAGGTCCCCCAATCGCTCCTCTTTCGTTGGTGAAACCCGAAAATCGGCACGACTGCCAATGCGAAGAGCTTGGAACGAAAAGTGCAATATGTCTTTGGGTTTCTGGCGGTACGGCATGTATTCGAGATAGGCAAGCTTTACGAATTTCGAACCAGGTCGCGAGATCGAACGCCAACTGGCTTGCGAACACCGGGACGAATGAGTAAAACAGGTGGCTGATCGTGGCGACCATCAAAATGAACCATTCAAATTACGCGGATGACCCATTGCGGTCGATTGCCCGGCCGGCAACCGCCGTGGCCACGCCTCACAAGACCTGGGAACAGGCCGAAGGTGCTTCCCTCCCTCTGGGCGTTACCTGGATTGAGGCGGAGCAAGCGTTCAACTTTGCGCTTCACGCTGAGCACGCGGAGAGCGTCACCCTGTTGTTTTACTCCTCCGCCGATCTGGTGAATGCACTACTTGAGTATCGTTTCGATTATCTACACAACAAGTCAGGACAGGTTTGGCATTGCCGGATACCGGCTCGGGAACTCGGTGAGTGCCGATATTACGGCTACTCGATATCCGGAGAGAATCCTCAGGGCATCCACAGTTTTGACTCGCAGAAGGTGTTGCTCGACCCCTACGCCACGAGCATCTTCTTTCCGCCCGGCTTTGATCGTGCGTCGGCAACCCGGGAAGGTTCCAACGCAGGCCACGCTCCTTTGGGTGTACTGGCTGCTCAGCGTTCAGAGTTCGACTGGGCAGGCGACCGTCTCCAGAATCACGAGTCGGATGCGATCGTCTATGAACTGCACGTGAAAGGCTTCACCAAGAACTCCAATTCCGGAGTGGATCCGTCTCGCGCGGGCACCTATGCCGGTCTTGTGGAGAAGATTCCCTACCTGAAAGAACTCGGTGTCACGGTCGTCGAGCTGATGCCTGTTTATCAGCGCGATCCCCAAGAGGGAGATTTTTGGGGCTATATGCCCTTGAACTTCTTCGCACCCCATGCCCAATATGCCTTCACCCGCGATGACAATAGTCAGCATCTCGAATTCAAGGACATGGTGAAGACGTTCCACCGGGCAGATATTGGTGTGGTGCTCGACGTGGTATACAACCACACCTGCGAAGGCGATCACCGCGGACCGATTTACAGCTACAAGGGCATCGATACGGCCGGCTACTACATGTTGACCGGTGACCCCGCCAATCCCTATGCCAACTACTCCGGCACCGGCAACACTCTGAATTTCGGAGAGCCGCATGTGCGCAAGATGGTCCTGGACAGTCTCCGTTACTGGAAACGGGAGATGCACATCGACGGCTTCCGCTTCGACCTCGCGTCGGTGTTCAGTCGCAACGCGGACGGATCGCTCAACTGGGTACATGCCCCGATCTTCACCGAGATTGCGGGAGATCCTGAACTGGGCAAGCTGCACTTGATCGCAGAGCCCTGGGACACCGGCGCTTATCAACTCGGCCGCGGCTTTCCCGGCGTCACCTGGCTGCAATGGAACGCGCGATTTCGCGATGATGTCCGCCGATTTGTCAAAGGCGACGGCGGGATGGTCCCTGATCTGATGCGGCGAATCTATGGAAGTGATGATTTGTTTCCCGACAACCGGGCCGATGCCTATCATGCCTATCAAAGCGTGAACTATCTGACTTCTCACGACGGCTTTACGTTGTACGACCTCGTTTCGTACAACGAAAAGCACAACTGGGCGAACGGCAACGGCAATTCAGATGGCATGAATGATAACTACAGCTGGAACTGCGGGCACGAGGGCGATGAAGCAGCGCCAGCCGAAGTGCTGGCCCTGCGCCGCCAGCAGGTCAAGAACTTCTTCTGCCTCCTCATGTTGTCGAACGGCACGCCCATGTTCAGGGCGGGGGACGAATTCCTGAACACGCAGTATGGCAACAACAACCCTTATAACCAGGACAACATCACAGGATGGCTCGACTGGAGCCAGTTGCAGACCAACCGCGACATCTTTCGTTTCTTCAAGAACATGATCGCATTTCGGAAAGGGCATCCATCGTTGATGCGCAGCCGCTTTTGGCGGGAAGATGTGGCCTGGTACGGAACCGGAGCAAGGGCCGACTTGTCCTATGAGTCGCGTAGTCTGGCATGCTGCCTTCATGGAGCCTCGCAGGACGACAACGACATCTACGTGATGATCAACGCGTACTGGGAAGAGTTGGACTTCCATATTCAGGAAGGGGCCGCGCAGGAGTGGGTCAGGGTCGTGGATACTGCCCTGGCGAGTCCGGATGATTTTGCGGAAAAAGGTGCTCCCTCATCGGGGTTAAGTTACAAGGTGGCGCCGAGATCCGTTGTGGTTTTTCTTCGAAAGCGGAGGTAGCGTGCCAGGAACTGCAGGTCGACCAAGAGTAATTATCATCGGCGGCTTCTTGGGAGGCCTGGCAGCCGCACAGGCTCTGAAATCTGCACCGGTCGATGTCAGGCTGATTGACCGGCGCAACTACACCAGTTTCAGCTGCTGCTCTATCAAGCGGAAACAGAGGATCTCTGAATGAGCACAAATCGAGTAGGACGCCCAGACTCTGCGAAAGTCGTCTCGATGACGCCGCAGGCAACCAACATTCCTGAACTCCTCCAACAGTACGGAATGGGTAACATTCCATTTGTTGCAGCCGAAAACTCACTTTACGAGAACCATCTGGTATTTGACCGTGCCATCGACCCGAAAGTGGCCAGCGCACGGGAGCGCTTCGAGGCCTTTTCGCGGTCGGTGCGGGATGTTCTCGCGCAGCGCTGGGTAAAAACCAAGGCCACCTATGAGCAGCAGAATGCCAAGCGCATCTACTACCTTTCCATGGAATTTCTGATTGGCCGTTCACTGGCCAACAACGTTACCAATCTCTTGCTGGATCCACTGGTGCAGCAGGCAATCAAAGCCAATGGGATCGATTGGCTGGAACTGATCGAGCAGGAACCGGATGCCGGCCTGGGCAACGGAGGTCTGGGACGACTGGCGGCGTGTTTTCTCGACTCGATGGCCACCATGCAACTCCCCGCCACCGGCTACGGCCTCCGCTACGAGTACGGCATGTTTCGACAGACATTTGTGGATGGCTGGCAGCAGGAGAATCCCGACAACTGGCTGCGCGACGGCGACCCGTGGGAAATCTGCCGCGCCCACGAGAGAGTAGAAGTCAAGTTGAATGTCTCCTTCAAACTGCGGGACGGGCACTTTGAGGTCATTCCGAATCGGCCGTCCAGTCTGCTTGGCATTCCCTTTGATCGTCCTGTGGTGGGCTATGGAGGCAAGACGATCAACACTCTTCGTCTCTGGGCCGCGGCGGCGCCCGACTACTTCGACTTTCAGGAGTTCGGCTCAGGGGACTTCGTTGGGGCTTTGGGGGCAACACTGGAGGCAGAGTCGCTCACCCGCGTGCTCTATCCCGACGACCACACGACCGCCGGACAAGGTCTACGGTTTATGCAAGAGTATTTTCTGGTAGCGTGCTCCATGGCCGACCTGGTGCGCCGCTTTTTGCGCCACAACACGGATTGGGACAAGTTGCCCGAGAAGGCTGCCATTCAGCTCAACGACACCCATCCTTCCATGGCGGTCGCCGAACTGATGCGCATCCTGGTGGATGACGCGAAGCTGGGCTGGGACAAGGCCTGGGAGCTGACCCAGAAAACGCTGGCCTACACCAACCATACCCTGCTGCCCGAGGCCTTGGAGAAATGGCCGGTTGCCTGGTTTGAACAGCTTCTGCCCAGACACCTGGAAATCATCTACGACATTAACCGCCGGTTGCTTGGCGAAGTTCGCCTCCGCTTTCCCGAGGATGAGGGACGGGTTGAGCGAATCAGCCTGATCGAGGAAGGGGAGGAACGCAAAGTCCGCATGGCCAACCTGGCCATCGTCGGCTCGCACAGCACAAACGGGGTCGCAGCAGTCCACTCGAAACTTCTGCGCACCACCACAGTCAAAGATCTCGCCGAAATGTTCCCCGAGCGTTTCAGCAACAAAACCAACGGAGTGACTCCGAGACGATGGATATTGGAAGCGAATCCCGCGCTCTCAGGCACGATCACGGAAGCTATCGGTGAGCGGTGGATCACCCATCTGAGTGAACTCGCCGCACTCAAGCCCCTCGGTGGGGACAGCGGCTTTCGCCAGGCGTTTCTCAAGGCGAAGCGCAAAGCCAAAGTGCAGTTTGCCAACTGGCTGAAATCCACCTCGGGGCATGTCGTTGACCCGGACTCCATTTTCGATTGCCAGATCAAGCGCATCCACGAGTACAAGCGTCAACTGCTGAACGCGCTGCGCATTGTCGTCGTTTATAACCGGCTTCGGGAAAACCCCAACCTTGAGATGGTGCCGCGAACTTTCCTCTTCGCTGGTAAAGCAGCACCTGCCTATCGCCTAGCTAAGCTCATCATCAAGTTCATCAACAACCTGGCCAACACGATTGACGACGATCCCGCGGTACGGGGTCGAATGAAGGTCCTCTTCCTGCCCGAGTACAATGTTTCGCTGGCGGAACGGCTGATTCCGGCCAGCGACGTCTCCAACCAGATCTCAACTGCCGGCTATGAAGCCAGTGGAACCAGCAACATGAAGTTTATGATGAACGGGGCGCTGACCGTCGGCACGCGAGACGGCGCGACCATTGAAATGGCGGAAGAGGCAGGCGAAGAAAACATGTTTCTCTTCGGACTGACGGTGGAACAAGTTCAAAACAGTCAGACCTGGTATAACCCGCATTGGCATTACGACCATGAGCCCGAAACACGGGCCGCTCTGGACCTTATCTTCTCCGATCACTTCAGCCGCCACGAGCCGGGAATTTTCGAACCGCTGCGCGATACGCTTTTGACCGGCGGCGACCACTATATGCATTTGGCGGACCTGACCTCGTACGTCCAGGCCCAGGAGCGTCTGGGCGCGCTGTATCGCCAACCCGAGGCGTGGGCCGAGAAGGCAATTTTGAATATGGCCAGCTCGGGCAAATTTTCCAGCGACCGCACCATCCATGAATACGCAACCGAAATCTGGAAGGCGGAACCATGTCCCATACCCTAGAAGTCCAGGCAGGCCCCAAACTCTCGCCGCTGGCCGGCAAGCCAGCGCCCAAGGAAATGCTGGTCGATGTCGCGCGTCTGGAACGCGAGTACTTCGACCGCCAACCCGATGTCAGTGACCGCAATCAACTGGTCGCATTCGGGACCAGCGGACACCGCGGCTCTTCCCTTCACGGGGCCTTCAACGAGGCCCACATTTTGGCGATCACCCAGGCGATTTGCGAATACCGCCGGGGACAAGGCATCGATGGTCCTTTGTATATGGGCAAAGACACCCACGCCCTCTCGGGGCCAGCACAGCGTACTGCGCTGGAGGTGCTTGCCGCCAATGGCGTGGAAACGATCATCCAGGAAAACGATGGCGTAACTCCCACCCCTGTCATCTCTCGCGCCATTCTGGTTTACAACCGCGGACGAAACGATCGCTTCGCGGATGGAATCGTGATTACGCCGTCTCACAATCCACCGGAAGATGGAGGCTTCAAGTACAACCCACCCAACGGCGGCCCGGCCGATACCGACGTCACCGGCTGGGTACAGAATCGCGCTAATGATTTGTTGCGAGCGGGAAACAAAGAAGTAAAGCGGGTGCCGTTCGAACGAGCGTTTCGGGCATCGACCACACATCAGGAAGACTTCGTCCTGCCCTACGTTCGCGATCTCAAGAACGTCGTGGACATCGATGCGATTCGCAGCGCCAAGCTAAAGCTGGGGGTTGATCCTCTGGGCGGGGCGGCGCGGCCTTACTGGGAACCGATCAACGCGATCTACGGCTTGGAGGTCAACGTCGTCAATCCCGTTCTGGATCCGACCTTTTCGTTCATGACCGTGGACCACGACGGCAAAATCCGCATGGACTGTTCCAGTCCCTATGCGATGGCCAGACTGGTCGGCCTGAAAGACCGGTTCCAGGTCGCTTTCGCCAACGATCCGGATTCTGACCGGCACGGGATCGTCACTCCCAATGCAGGATTGATGAATCCAAATCATTACCTGGCTGTTGCCATTCAGTATCTACTCACGCATCGTCCGCAGTGGCGGCACGATTCGGCCGTAGGCAAGACACTGGTAAGCAGCAGCATGATCGATCGCGTCGTGAAAAAGCTCGGGCGTAAGCTGTCCGAAGTGCCGGTAGGGTTCAAGTGGTTTGTGTCAGGACTGGTTGACGGCTCAACCTGCTTCGGCGGCGAAGAGAGTGCGGGCGCGAGCTTCCTTCGCCTGGACGGAACCGTTTGGACTACCGACAAGGACGGTCCAATTATGGATTTGCTGGCCGCCGAGATTACCGCTCGCACCGGCAGAGATCCGGGAGAACACTACCGCGAACTGACTGCTGAATTCGGCACGCCCTATTACACCCGCATCGACGCGCCCGCCACTCCTGAACAAAAGGCGCAGTTGCAAAAACTCTCGCCCGAAGCCGTCAAAGAATCGGATCTGGCGGGCGAACCCATCACCGCAAAACTGACCAAGGCACCAGGCAATCACGCCCCTGTCGGCGGGCTCAAGGTCGTGGCGCATAGTGGTTGGTTCGCGGCCCGACCCTCGGGTACGGAGAACATCTACAAGATTTATGCAGAGAGTTTCAAGGGCGAGTCGCACTTGCAGGCCATCGTCAGCGAAGCACAAGAGATGGTCAACAAAGCCCTCGGAGCAGGTTCATGAGCGGGAATGGCGCGTCTGGCTCTATTCGCCCATTTCCGACCGACTGTCGCAGCAAGAATAGTTAGCCTGAGCTGGAAGAGGATCAGTGTTCGCTCCACTTTCGAGCCACCCTTTCATACCCACACGAGTCGCTGACAAGGGCGATTTAGTCACGCACAATTACATGGGGGTTCCCATCAGGCAGAATGTGTTGCACAATTGAAGCAACTTGGCCGGGGTGCATTGGTCGCAGCGGCGAGGAGAGATGGCCTCTCCCCGAGGCATAACGCGGTTGATTTTGGCTTGCGCCGCGGCGGCACACGCTGTACCTGGGTTTTCGAGTGTCCGTTTCTCATGGCATTGGAATTGGCTGTTGGGGAAGACATTCTGGGTCCCCATACGCATGGTTGGTGAACTACATTCGTGCCTATTCGCGGAAATAATTGACAGTCGCTGAGGCGGTTGCAGGTGGGGTGTGGGGAGATATCGCAAACCGTGCCCGTTCAGTCGTTCCACCGGCGGTAGGCTGGCCTAACTGTGGTGGGATTGTGGGGTTGCATGAAGTTCACGTTCATGGTTTTCGTGGTGTTGCTGTCCAACACTGGGCAGTTGCTCGCGCAGACTGATGGCGCAACGATCACCGGAACGGTAAAAGATACCAGCGACGCCGTCATTGTTGGTGCGCGAGTGATCGCCACTAACGTGAACAATAATGTTCAGTCCACCGTCACGACGGATGCCGCGGGCCGGTTTACCCTTTTGAACTTGCGGATTGGGCCGTACACGCTCGCCTGTTCAAAAGACGGGTTTGAGCCGTCCAATCGCTCTGGCCTTAGCCTGGCCATAGGCGAGACATCTGCCCTTCAGATCACGCTGACCATTGGCCGCAGAAACGAAGACGTCACGATTCTCGAAAACACGTCACCGATTCAGACCCAAACCCCATCGATTTCGACCAATCTCAGCAATGCGGTGATAAGCGGTCTGCCGTTGAATGTGCAAGGCGGGCGCAATCTCTCGGCCTTCATGTTCGCCTATGTGCCGGGAGTGGAGGGCGGCGGCACCAATCCCGCGGACAAGGATTTCGACTCTCACATCAACGGCAGCCTCAGCAAGACCAAAGAGGTGATGATCGACGGTACGTCGGCCGTGGCTCAGGTTGGTGGCTATCTCAGCGAGTCCAGTCCGCCAATGGAAGCGGTCGAAGAATTCCAGGTCACGAGCGCAGCAACCAGGAGCAATGAGGGGCGCAGTGGCGGAGGGGTGTTCCGTTACGAGATGAAATCGGGTAGCAACACCTGGCATGGCAGCGGTTTCTACTACATGCACAATGAGGCATTCGACGCCAGGTCGTGGGGCGATATTTACAACGAGGATTTGTGTTGGCGCAGTGCCCACGGAGATGCGGCTCAAGTTGCCAGCTGCGAGCGGGCGTTCGGCAAGCCGAGTGACCGTCTCTACACCTACGGCGCAAGCATTGGGGGAGCGATCCGGAAAGATAAGCTCTTCTTCTATTCTGCATGGGAACGATACACGTTCGCCGACCCGGGGATCGGAGGGTTGACCTCAACCGTCCCCACGACCTCGTTTTTGAACGGCGACTTCAGCGCGCTCTTGGACAAATCGGTAGTGTTAGGTACGGACGCAGCCGGTCAAACCGTGTATGGGGGTGCCATTCTCGACCCTGAGACCGGCAATGCATTCCCGGGAAACATTATTCCTGCTGACCGGATCAGCAAAATATCCCGGAATATTGTGGACTTGTACAGGAAGTTTTACCCACCCCTGGCCGACACTCTCACAAACAACAATGCGCTACCCCTCAGCACTCCGGCCACTTCCTACGAGAGCAATCAATTCAGCGTGAAGGTTGACTTCAACGCCACTCGAAACCACCGCCTGGATGGCTCGTTCATTTACGACTATATCCCCAGGCTGCTTTCGGACCAGGGTGGTATCTGGTCGCCTGGTTCCGGTGACGGTGGCCCGATGGCGGATGCCTATGACCACAATACGACGGCCCCGTCGATACGTCTCCGGGATTCGTGGGCCGCGTCTGGCACGCTTTTAAATGTGTTCAGTGTTACATTCAACCGCTTTCACAACCCAAGCATCGCCCGTTCCCGAAATGGAAACTGGCCAGCGGCTATTGGCCTGGACGATTTTGGCGCAGGAAATTTTCCGGTCATCGAGTTTCAGGGGGTCAACAGCGACCAACATCGCTACCTCGCGGGCAAACCCATCGATGAGACCGGCTTGGGAAGCCGGTTCAATGACTTCTACAGTGCCAATACCTTTCTTTATGACGATACGATGTCCTGGGTTAGAGGCCGGCACAGCTACACGTTCGGCGTCGATTTTCGTGTACAGCAGTACAACTCGCATGGCGATTGGGGTGTGCCGACGTTCACCTTCGATCCCGCGCAGACAGCCGGAACATTTGGCGGCAATGCGGGGTTTGGTTTCGCCAGTTTCCTGCTGGGAGAGGTGAACCAGGCTTCCGTGAGCGAACCCGGCAACACTTACGGACGACGAAAATCCCTCTCCTTGTTTGTGCAGGACAACATCCGGGTCACATCGAAACTCACTTTGAATGTGGACCTGCGCTGGGACTTCAATGGACGCTATCACGAAAAATACGGTCACTGGTCGAACTTCGATACGGCGACCATCAACCCCATTACCGGCCTGGTGGGCGCATTGGAATTTGCTGACGGCGGGAGTGACGCCTTCGAAAAGAGGCAGTACTACCACAACTTCTCGGGATTCGTCGGCGGAGCCTACCAGCTCACCCCCAAAACGGTTGCACGAGCGTCTTTTGGGGTTTTCTACGTGCCGCTGAACTTGAATACCTGGAGTGGAATCCCGTACGGATTCAACCCTGGATTCGTATTGAACAACCAGGTGCTCACCCCCTTCAAGTGGGACGGCGGCTACCCGGGTCAGGCCGTGGACATCGGCAAAGACCCCAACTTCACGCGCTGGGGCATGGTCTCCGTCGATCCGCGATCCTTGGAACTCGGCAATGTCCAGGAATGGTCTATTGGAGTTCAGCGCGAGCTCAGTCGGGACCTGGTCATAGAGGGCAACGTCATCCAGAATCACGGCCACCACCTGGAGAGCGGCTACGTCGCAGCCAACCAGCCAAAGCTGGCTGACTACACTGCCCTTGTGCAGTCGGGCCAGCAGTGGGCGTGGGTGACCAAGCCGGGCTTTTCGGGTTTTGGCTGGGCCTCGGTGGCGCCGTATCCGAATGTCGCCATGACTTTCGGCCCATTGTTCTTTGTGGGCTCGCCGCTGGGCAACAGCGACTATCAATCGCTTCAGGTAACGGTGAAGAAGGGCTCGGGACGTGGGCTGTCCATGTTAGCCAGTTATAACCTTTCGTCGTCCCATGGGGACGTCGACAACGCTTTTGCAGATCTGTATTGGGCTGGCCCGCTGCAGGATGTTTACAACCTGGAAAATGAACGGCACTCAATCTCCTCCTTTGACCAGACTCATATCGTGAAGGGCTACGTATTGTACGAACTTCCGTTTGGCCGCGGCAAGCCCCTGAAGGCTGATGCAGGTCGGCTCCTGAACGCGCTGCTCGGGGGGTGGAACGTCAGTGGCGGGTTCCGCTACAGCACGGGAACGCCCTTGCGAATTCCTGCCAACGTCTATTATCCAGGGATCGACAATGTGTACGCCAACATCGTTCCGGGTTGCGACATTCACCAGCACTACAATGGCCAGGTGGGC
>Ga0335082_10003506_pt1 | contig 17069 bp, 18 predicted proteins | sample Lox_Sample_41_FD_206718 | JGI IMG/M metagenome (GOLD analysis project Ga0335082, IMG submission 206718) | Soil microbial communities from Loxahatchee National Wildlife Refuge, Florida, United States - Lox_Sample_4.1 | ecosystem: Environmental > Terrestrial > Soil > Wetlands | place: USA... | reverse complement strand
TCTGATTGTACTCCTTCAACGTGCTGATCGCCTCGTCGAGGATGGGTCGGGCATCCGCGCGGATATCCGACTTGTTGAAGTCGAAGTTGACGCCGCGCAGGACGATCTTCCTCTTCGCGGGCGGTGCTGGCGGCGGCGGAGGTGGCGGCGGAGCCTCGGCGACGACCGGAGGTGGCGGCAGGAAGTAGTGCTGGACGCTGAGGCCCGAGCTGATGAAGGTCAGATTGTCGCTCGATCCGTGCGCGGCGCGGATGTAGCTGTCGTCGCGCTGCAGAAAGATGCCGGCAAAGGTGCCTCTGAGGAACTCGTAGTTCAGGCCGCCGGCGATGTTCCATCCACCGTCGTTGCCGTTTACCGGACCGCTCATTGAGATGTAGTAGCCACCCTGCGCGGTAAAGAACGCCTCGAGGTGTTCATCGAGGAGGGAGATGCGTGGACCGCCAGTGATCGAAAAGAAGCTGGTGACGTCGCTTTGCCTGGTCGGGATGCTGGTCTGGAAAAGCGAGAACTGTGGCTGCACCTGCGCGGAGAGTGCGACGGTGTCTGCGAAGGTAAACAGCCGGTAACCTGCGAACGGAGCGATCATGCCGCCGGGATCGGCCGACTGAGAAAATTTCTCCGTGGGCACCGCCGCGCCGACATTGACACCGACGAACGGCACACCGGCGTGCGCCGCCGGGACGAACAGGCCGACCGCCAACCCCGCCACCGCGAGCCACCTCCACAGCTTGTTCAGCGTTCTGCGCATGTCCACCTCTCCTCCTTCCACTGCGCGTGTGCGCCACTGCCACGCTCCGTGATGAAGAAACGCCCCCACCGGCTCCCCTGAACAGCCGGCGGCGGAATATTATCCGAAGACGCTCCGGTTGGCAAAAAGAAGTCCCCCGTCAACCTGGGAAGGAATGGATCAGTGCGCGCAGCGGCTCGCGCGCTCCCGTCAGGATCGAGGTGCCGTCCCCGACCAGCAGTGTGTCGCAGTCGAGCTCGACAAGGCGGCGCAGGCTGGTCCGCAACCGCGGTGGATCGTCCATGACTGTTTCGGGCAGCAAAGCGCACTGCCCGGGCGGGTTGCCGATGAGCGCATCGCCCACCACCAGCAGTCGCCGCTCTGACCAGTAGAGCGCCACTTCGCCGGATGACTTGCCAGGGACGCCGACAACCACGAACGGGCCGAGCCGCTCACCAACGCCGAGATCATCGTCGAGCAACGCCCCTTGTTTCCGTGCGTGCGCAGCATCATGAGGGTGAATCGCGGTGCGCGCCCCGGTCCGCGCCCGCACCACGTTGGCGGCGCGCACGTGGTTGCGGTTGGTCAGGATGATGCGCGTCACGCCGAGGCGCGCGATGTCGTCGAGCGTCGGCGCATCCGGCTCTACCGGATCGACGCAGATGTTGCCCCCGTCGGCACACACCAGGTGGCCATTGAAGTTGTAACCGTGACGCTCGGAGAACCACGACCAGGTGAAGATGCCCGCAAGAATCTCACGCATGGTGTCTGCCCCTCGTGAGTCCATCCTGCCGCTTCGTCCGGGAGAATGCCACAAGCGGCAGCTCACGGCTCAAGCAGCATGACGGTGACACTCGCGGACGGCGAGTCGCACAGGTCACCCATGCCAGCTTGTCTTAGCCGTGCTGGGCGTCTAAAAACGTTCACGCCCCTGGGAAGCGTGATCGTGACGTCGGCGTTCAGCTACAAGCTTTGGAACGAGCTGCTAGCGGAGATTGTGACGGCCGATGGCAAGGCCGACTATCGTCGGCTCGCGGAACGGCGCGCGCAGCTCGCTGCCTTCGTGAGCCAGCTCGGGACGATGAGCCCGGAGAGTCACCCCGTTTTCTTCACAAGCGACGAGGACCGGCTGGCTTACTGGATCAACGCCTACAACGCCTTCACGCTGCACGCGATCATCGCCGAGTACCCCATCAGCTCGGTGTGGAAGACACGTGACGGCCAGTTCTTCCAGCGCCGGCACCACATCGCCGGCGGACGCGCGGTCAGCCTCGACGACATCGAGCACGAGATCTTGCGCGGCAGCTTCGCCGAACCGCGCATCCACTTCGCCATCAACTGCGGCTCCAACGGCTGCCCGCCGCTGCGTCCCTCCGCCTATGAAGGCAGCGGTTTGCGCGAAACCCTGCGCGCCGCCACCGAGCAGTTCCTCGGCAGCGAGTGGAACTGCCGCGCCGACCACGCCGCGCGACGCATCTTCATCTCGCGCATCTTCAAGATGTACGCCGAAGACTTCGCGGGCAAGCAGGGCTCCATCCACGAGTATCGCCGCGGTGTACTGCGCTTCGTCGCCCAGCACACCGGTCTGCCGTTCGCGCAGATCGCCGATTACGAGGTCGTCTACAATATCTACGACTGGGGGTTGAACGACGCCAACCGGCGGCCGAACCTGGGGCCGATTCTTTTTCACGAGCCGGTCGAGCACTACGCCGAAGGCGACACCGAACTGCGCGAGTTGCACCTCTACGAAGGCAACTTCTGCAACCGCACCTGCTCATGGTGCACGATCAACGGGTCGCCGGACGGCTGGTATCAGAACTATTCCCACACGGTGCTCGACCAGGCGCTGGCCACCGTGGCCATCGACGGGAACATCAAGTTCTACGGCGGTGAGCCGACGCTGCACGCGCAGGCGATCATCGATGCCATGGCGTACCTGCGCGCGCGCGGCTTCCGCGGCTTGTTCACGATCTTCTCCAACGGCGTGAAGGCCGAGCGGCTGCTCGAGATTCTCGAAAGCGACGCGCGCAGCGAGGCGGTGCTCAACTACTCGATCTACCACGGCCGCGACGCGGAAGCGTTGCCGCCGCATGCGAAGCAACGAATCGAGGACTGGGCGCGCGTCAACCCGAACCGCATCTTTCAAGGGTACAAGGTCCTCTTCCACGCCGGCGCCGGCACCGAGGCAGTCTACGACCGCGACCGCGAGGCCGACTATCATGGCCTGGGCACAGGCTGCGTGCGCTGCTTCCCCGTGCTCACCAGCCGAGGCCGTTTCCATGCCTGTCCGTTCGCCGCCGAGATCGACGCGCCGCACTACGACCTCGGCCGCGTCGGCAGCAATCCACAGCGTGTCTTCCAAAACTATCGGGCGTTTCGGCGTTGGATTGATGAAGTGCTCGACCCTTCGGCTCGGGCCGGCGGCGTCAGCAGCTGCGAGATGTGTCATCGGCACCTCCAAGAGCTGCCCGTTCCCACTTACCAGAGCTAGCGACGGGTACCTCAGGCCCCAGCGCCCGGGCTCGCCGACTCGGTGTCCTCGAGCCGCCCACAGGCGCAGGTTTTCGCTCAGGAAGACTGGCTGGACGGTCAACCGACCAGCGGATTCTGCGTGACGAGTTCGGTGAAGCGGTTGAAGTCGCGGTCGGCGGTCCACAGCGCGCGGACGCCGTGCAGACGGCACAGGGCCGCAATGCGTGCGTCGTGGATCTTGGGCCCCGCGACGCGGGCCCGATCGAGCAGACGACGCAACTCCTGCCAGTAACCCTCGGTTTCAGCCAACATCGCGACCGTGGGAGACTCGAACCAGCACTCCACTTGATCGAGTGCCTGTTGCAGCGTTGATGGCGGTTGATAGATCTGCGGGTGGGTCACGATACTGAGAAACTCGTGCACGCAAGGCCACGGAATGCTCCACGCGGCACGTCCTTCTGCCAATTCTCTGAGGCAGCGCGACGCTTCGTGATGCCAGGGCGAATCGCGTCGGTGCGCGTAGACGAGCAGGTTGCTGTCAACCGCGATCACCCGCGATCTCCATACGCAAGATCGAGAATCTTGCCCCAGTCATCGTAGTGCAATCCTTTCCGCAGGCCCTTGCCGCCGACGCTCGCGTCACGCAGCCGAAACGCCTTCGTCGTTTTTCTTCGAGCCGCTACGACCTGGCGGAGACCCGCCTCCACGACCTGCCGCAGTGTCTGCCCCTGCTCTGCCGCCAGCGCGCGCGCTTCACGCAGCAACGGATCGGATATCTCGATGGTCGTCTTCATATGGGTACCCATATCGCCATGAACGGGCCCCCGCAAGCCGATCTCTGCAAAGGGGCTGCTCTGCTTAACACCGGGTGGGCAGCTTAGCTGTAGGAGCACCTTCTGTCGGTGCCCTGGTCGCCGGTCGAGCATGACGCCGAGGGCGGCACTCAGCTGCGCCACTGCTCGGTTGCCGCCTCGCCCGTCATGCGTGCAGCGATCCCTAGGCCAGCTGAACCTTCTTCGCCGACCGTCGTATTACAGTCAGCGAAGGAGGATCGCATGGAGGGCATGAAGCAATGTCCATACTGTGGCGAAAACATCCGCGCCGCGGCCGTCCGCTGCCGCTATTGCCGCAGCCGCCTGACCTTGTTCGACGCCGCGACCTGGCACCGCAGCCATCCTGGTACTCGGTTCGCCGGGGTGTGCGCGGCGCTGGCGTGCGCGCTGGCGGTTCCAGTGGCGGCCGTACGTCTAGCGTTCGTCGTGCTGAGCTTCTTCCACCTTCTCGGGCTGTTCCTGTACGGCGGGCTCTGGTTGATCATTCCCAAGCGGCCGGGTGAGCCGTCGTTGCTGGAGCGGGCACTGTGGCGCGCCCTCGATCTGGCTGCCACCCTGAGCGGCCGGCACAACCAGCCGCCGTCTCCACCCAGCCCCTGGGAGCGTCCTGCCGCATAGTCATGCTATGCGGAGGGAATGGCCTCAGACGAGGACCTCGTCGGCCGCTTGGCAAATGGAGATGAGCAGGCCCTGCGCGAACTGCTCCGCCGCTATGAACGGCCGTTGTCGCATTTCATTTACCGCCACACTGGCGGCCGCGATGTCGAGGATCTCTACCAGGAGACCTGGCTGCGCGTCGTCCAACACGCAGCACGCTTCGATCGCACTCGCCGCTTCTCGACCTGGCTTTTCCAGATCGCCGTCAATCTGTGCCGCGACTGGCGCCGCCGGCCGCCGCCAGATCCGGTCGCTGCGCCGGACAGCACCGCACCCGATCATCTCCAAGCTGTCGAGACGCGTACCGACGCCACGCGGTTGCTGGCAACCCTTCCCGAGCCGCAGCGTGAGGTCGTGCTGCTGCGTTACTATCAGGACCTGACGGAGGACGAGGTGGCGCAGATTCTCGACTGCCCCAAGGGCACTGTGAAGAGCCGGCTCCACAATGCGCTGGCGCGTCTGGCTGCAGCTGTCAGAAAGCCGGAGCACTGATCGGCCATGGACCGTGACGATCGTCGGGCGCGTTTGACCGCGCACAGCGCTGGCTGCAGCGAGTGTCAGGAGGAGCCACTGCCGCTCGATGCTGTGGCCAGCCTGTTGGAGGACGTTGCTCCGGACCTCGACCCTGCAGCCTTGTCGCGCCACACGTTTGCGCGCCTGCAGCCGGAGCTGCAGCGGCGCGCCATGATGATCGGATGGCAGCAGGTCGCGATCGGCCTGTTGCTGGCGCTGCTGCCGCTGCCGTTCGTGTTGGCGTACAACGCGTACTTCCTGCGGCTGGCGTACGACTACCTGAGCGCCCTCCTGCCGGCGACATTCGCGGCCTACCTGGTCCTCAGCTACGCGGCCTCTCTGCTGCTGCTCTTTGCCGCCACCTACGCAGCGATCCCGGTGCTCCTCGTGCAGCGCCGCGGCCACAAGCACACTGCACTTGCATGAGGACGGCATGAAGCGGTGTCCGTATTGCGCCGAAGAGATTCAGGAACAGGCGGTGAAGTGCCGCTACTGTAGCAGCCTGCTCGAGGGCTCGGCGCTGACACGCACGTGGTATCGCTCGCGGCGCGGCAAGATGATTGCCGGCGTCTGCGCCGGCTTGGCCGAGCAATTCGGCATCTCCGTCACCGCGCTACGCCTGGCGGCAGTGCTGCTGACGCTGCTGGGCGCCGGCTGGGGCATCATCGTCTACATTGTGTTGTGGGTCATTATGCCGTATCGGGAGACAGTGCAACTAGTAACCAGTGATCAGTCATCGGTCGTCAGTGATCAGTAAGAAAGTATGGAGGGCTTGCCACTGATTACTGATCACTGATAACTCCTCACTCTTTTCCCATGGCCGCCCATCTCGATCTTCCGCCCGACCACCCGCATGTCGCGGTCGTCACCATCGACCGCCCGGAACAGGCCAACGCGCTCGACCCGCCGACGTTGCGCGCGTTGGCGGCGGCGTGGAGGCGTATCGCCGATGACGCCGACATCCGCTGTGCAGTCCTCACGGGTGCGGGCGACCGGGTCTTCTGCGCCGGCATGGACATGAAGACGACGATTCCGGCGGCGCAGCGGCTGGCGCGTGGCGAGCGCGTCGACGACGAGACCTTTGAGGGATTGCGCAGCGTTTCCACCGCACTGTTGGCCGGCTTCGATCTTGGCACCCCGCTGGTGTGTGCCATCAACGGCCACGCTCGCGCTGGCGGCTTCGACTTGATGCTGGCGTCGGAAGTGCGGTTCGCGGTCCCGCACGCCACCTTTGCCCTGGAAGAAGTCGCGCTCGGACTGTACCCGACCGGCAACGCGACCGTCCTGCTCCCGCGGCAGATTCCGTGGGTGCACGCGCACGAGCTGCTGCTGACGGCGCAGCCGATCACCGCGCCGCGCGCCGTGGAGATCGGCCTCATCAACCGCATCGTCGCGCCCGATCAGCTCATGCCAACCGCGCTGGCGACCGCCGATGCCATCGCCGCCAACGCGCCACTGGCGGTGCACGAAACGCGCCGCGGCATCCGCGAGATTCTGCACCTGTCGCTGCCGGAGGCCTACGAGCGCCAAGAAGAAATTGGCCGCCCGCTGCGGCGCACCGAGGACGCCCGCGAGGCGCAACGTGCCTTCGTCGAGAAGCGCCGTCCAGTCTGGCGAGGCAAATAGATGCGGCCCCTGCCCGTCTAAACCCGATTGTCATAGCACCGTCATCTCACCGCAACATTTCGCAGCTATACTTGGCTTGCCTTCCTATGTTTGGGCCAATTCCGCGTGAACCATCCGATGTAGCGAGTCGAAATCGTACGCGCCCACTCGGATTGTGGAGTCGTTGTGTGCTATATGGAGGAGGCTGGGAGGATGCGGCGGGGTGGTGAGACAGGGCATGCGCATCGCTGCGATTGACGTCGGCAGCAACTCCATTCACATGGTGGTTGCGCAAGTGGAGTCGGATGGCCGCTTCCGGGTGCTCGATCGCGCCAAGGAAATGGTGCGCCTCGGCCACCGCACGTTGACCAACGGTCGCATGTCGGCGGACGCCATGAACAACGGTATCCGTACGCTGTCGGCGTTCCGGACGCTGGCCGAACGGCAAGGAGCGCTCCGCTTCAAGGCCGTGGCCACCAGCGCCGTCCGCGAGGCAGCCAACGGCGGTGATTTCATCCAGCGGGTGAAGGACGAAGTCGGGCTGCGCTTGAAGGTCATCCCCGGGCGCGAGGAAGCCCGCTTGATCTACCTCGGCGTACGCCATGCCATCGACCTGCGCGGGGAGTCCACGCTCCTCCTCGACGCCGGCGGCGGCAGCGTCGAGTTCATCCTCAGTGAAGACGACAAGCCGGTAGCGTTGGACAGCGTGAAGATCGGCGTCGCCCGGTTGAGCGAGAAGTTTCTCGCGGACGATCCGCCCAGCGCGCGGGACCTCGACAACCTCGAGTCCTACCTGAGCAAGCAGCTCGACGACATCCTCGGCCGCGTTGCCAAGCGCGATGTCCGCCGGGTCATCGGCACTTCGGGCACGATGCTCAATCTCATCGCCATCGCCGGGAACCTGCGCGGCGATCCGCCGGACGGACACCTGAACAACTTCGCCGTCACCGCTGAAGAGATCACGCGGGTGCGTCGCCTGCTCACGAAGGCCGACCGTGACGAGCGCCTGAAGGTAAAGGGCCTCGACGCCAAGCGCGTCGACACCATCGTGGCGGGCGCATGCCTGGCGGACTACGTCATGCGGGAGGTGGGCGCCAAGGAAATGGTCGCCTGCACCTGGGCCTTGCGGGAGGGCGTCATGCTCGACTTCATCGCCCGGCACCGCAAGGGCATCGAGGAGATCGAGCGCTTCGCCGATCCACGCCGCCGCAGCATCAACCGTTTTGCCCGCCACCTGGGCGCCGCCGAGGGTGACGCCGGCGAGCACGGCCGCCACGTGGCACGCTTGGCGTTGCGTCTCTTCGATCAGCTGCAAGGCGACTTGGGTCTCAGCACCGAGGCGCGCGAATGGCTCGAGTTCGCCGCCATGCTGCACGACATCGGTCACCACATCGACCACAAGAACCACCAGCGCCATTCCTACTACTTGATCACCAACGGCGAGTTGCTGGGCTTCCGGCGCGAGGAGGTGGAGATCATCGGCCAGACCGCGCGCTACCACCGCAAGGCGGTCCCGAAGGATTCCGACGAGGAGTATCGGGCGTTGTCGAGTAGCGACCGGCAAACCGTGCGCGCCTTGAGTGCGCTGCTGCGCATCGCGGATGGTTTGGACCGCAGCCACTACGGCGTGGTGCACGACGTTACGGTGGCGCGGCGCGGCGACCGCGTCACCTTGCAGCTGGTCACCGCCGGCGAGGATGTGGAGCTGGAAGTGTGGGAAGCGCGTGGGCGCGCAGAGCTGCTGGAGAAATTGCTCGGCCAGGACATTGAGTTTCGCGTAGTTGCTTGACCCCGGTGCGCTCCTGTTATAGCCCGCGCGCAGTATGACGAGCGATGGCCGCGTCCCTTCAGAGGTCGAGGCGAAGCTGCTGTTGCCGGAGGGCGGTGATCTGCGCCCCTTGGCACATCTGCAGCAACTGGGACGCTACCGGGTACAGCCGCGTGACGTCGTACGCCTGCACTCCGTCTATCTCGACACCAGCACCCTGACACTGGCGCGCCACGGCGTCTCCCTGCGTGTACGCCGGCAGGCTGGGCATTGGGAAGCCACGGCCAAGTGGGCCGGAAGCGTGCGCGGCGACGTGCACGAACGCCCCGAGTTGACTGTCCCGGTGCCGCGTGCGCCGCGCACGCCCTTCACGCCGCCGCCCGGACCACTTGCCATACACCTGGCCGCGCTGATCGCCGGACGACCCGTGACCCCGATCCTGATCAGCGACATCAGGCGGCAGCGCCTCGATATCCTGCCGGCAGCCGGTGTTGCGCAGACAGAGCCCATCGCCGAACTGGCGCTCGACCGCGTGCGCCTGCGGGGCCCGGGAGATTCAGGGGCCGCGGTCACGTACGGTGAAGTGGAGATCGAGCAGCGACAGGGAACGCGCCGTGACGTAGCCGGCGTTGCCCGTCTTTTGCGGCAACGTTTCGGTCTCCTGCCGTCGGCCGAATCCAAATTCGCCCGCGGTTTGGCGCTTCTCTATGGGGGCACACGCTTCGGCCCGACGCTCACCGTCGTCCAGCCACAGGACACGCTGGAAGAAGCGGCACGCAAGATCATCGGGCTGCACCTGCGGCGGCTGCGCGACCACGACCCCGGGACTCGCCTTGGGGAGGATACCGAGGCGCTGCACGACATGCGCGTCGCCTGCCGCCGCCTGCGCGCCGCCGTCCACGCCCTGGAGGAAGGCATCCCGCCACGGCTCCACCGCTACCTCAGCGACGAACTGCAGTGGCTCGGGCAGGTGCTGGGCAGCGTGCGTGACCTCGATGTGCAGCTCGACCTCGTGGCGCGCTACGACGCGGCGCCGCCGCCCGATCCCGACGGCGGTGTCGCCGGATTGCGCACCTACATGGAAGCGGAGCGCGCGCAACACCGCATCGAGATGCTCAAGGCTCTCGACGCCGAACGCTACTACCGTCTGCTGGTGCGTTTGGAAGACTTCGCCCGCGGCCGCGTGCGACCACAGCGCCGCAACGGGGAAGTCCGGTCCGTGTCCGCGGTCGGCCGCAAGGCAATCAAGAAGGCCTTCCGCCGCTTGCTCAAGCGTGGGCGCGCAATCGACGCCGCACCGACCGATGCGGATCTGCACGCGCTGCGCATCCGCGCCAAGCGCCTGCGCTACCTTCTCGAGTTCCTGCGCGAGCTGGTCGGCAAGCCAGGCCGTCGGGTGATCAAGGATCTCGTGCGCCTGCAGGATCTCCTCGGTAGCCATCATGATGGCGTCGTGGCCGCCGAGTTCATCCGCCGCTACGTCGAGGGACCGGGGGCGCAAGCGAGCCCCAAAGCGTTCCTCGCGCTCGGTGCCTTCATGGGCGAACAGCGCCGCCTCGCCGAAGTCGCGCGCGGCGACTTTCAAAAGGCCTGGGCGCGCTTCTCGCGCCGGCGGACGGTCAAGGACCTCGATGCAGTCTTGCAGCATCTGCAACTCGACGCGGTGGAACCAGAAGCGGCCGTGCCGGCGCCGCCGGCGGCGACGGGGGGCTCATGACCTGCACCCTCTACATCGTGCGACACGGCATTGCAGCATTACCAGTGGCAGACACGCCGGATAGCGAGCGGTCGCTCACGGCCGAAGGCACACGCAAGATGATGCGCGCAGCGATCGGCTTGAAGCGCCTCGGCATCGTGCCCGACGTCGTCCTCTCGAGCCCGCTGCGGCGCGCACAAGAGACCGCCGCGCTTCTCGCCAGCACGCTGTCTCCGCAGCTGGCGGTAGAGGTTTACGAACCCCTGGCCCCAGGCACCGCAGCTGCCGACCTGATGCGCGGTCTGCGTCCGTACCGCGCGGCGGCGCACCTCGTGTTGGTCGGTCATCAGCCCGACCTCGGCGAACTCGCCTCGCATCTGCTGACGGGATCCGCCAGCCTCGCGCCGCTGCCTTTCAAGAAAGGGGCGGTGGCAGCCATTGAGGTCGCGTCACTGCCGCCGCGTGCGGTCGGTCTGTTGCGGTGGTTTCTCACCCCGAAGCAGCTCCGCACGATCGGGCAGGTCCGTGGTCGCTAAGGACAGCTCCCGCATTGCGGAATGTGGATTTCGGATTACGGATTCGGAGCACGTGAAGTTCTGACCTTCCGCAATCCGCATTCCGCAATCCGCAATGTTCTCTGGGAAGGGTGGGGAAACTGGTCACGAACTTGTGGGGAGGTGTACTAAGGGGGCGACGTGCACGCTGGTGAAGCGGCGTAGCTGGACCTGCCCCGGCGGCGCGCCCCGTGGCTTGTGTACGTCGGCGCAGCGGGCAACGTGTACCGTCACGCGCCTTGCGGCGCGCGCCTTGGAGTAGCGCGCGGCAAGCGCCGCTGCAAAGCGCAGCGTCTCCCGCGGCAAGCGATCCACGCCGTCGGGGTTGCGGACGACGACGTGCGAACCCGACTCGGCCGCGACATGCATCCAGAAATCTTGCGGCGCACCCAGCTTCACGGTCAGGACGTCGTTGTCGCCGGCCGTGCGCCCGACGAGCACGACGAAGCCATCCGGTGACACGAAGCGACGCGCTACCGACCTGCCCTGCCAGATTCCCGCCTCAGGATCCGTTGGCTTGCGACAGCGATCTGCAGGTTGGGTCATTCGCCTCCGGCAAGCACCACTGCACAGGCCAGAGGCCTGTACTGGGCCTCGAGCCTGGGCGATTCCTCGGTGCAACGCTCGTCACATCTCGGGGCGGCGGATCACATACTCCGCGATGATGTCGTAGCGATAGCCGCAGTCGGGATCAGGCAACGCCATGTCGCGCGGCAGTTGGCCGTACCAGGGATAGCCGCGACAGACCAACGGACGCTCCGCGTATGCCATGCAACGACCATCGGCTGCGAGCTGATCACAGGAGTAGAGATGCGCATCCGCCGGCAGACGGCTGGCGTAGAACGGATTGCGCTGCATCGCCTCGGCGCGTGTCAGCGGGTGCCAGTGCTTGGCGGCAAAGATCATGTCGGACGGAATACCGAGCACGCTGGTGACCGCCGCCATCGCCTGCACCTCTTCCGGGGATTGCTCGAGCGTCAGCACTCGGCAGCAGGCGCCACATTGGTTGCAGAGGCTCATGGGAATAAAACGTAAAACGTGAAACGTAAGAGAACGCAAGAAGACGAGCCCTTCCTCTTACGTTTTACGTTTTACGTTTTACGTTTTCCCTCCCGCTCCCTTCACGGCTTGAAGTACGACCCCAGCAGCACGAACATCTCGTCTTCTGTCGTAACCCCGCCGGTGAGCGGGCAGGCGTCGCATGAGCCATCGCCTGCGCCGGGAGTGGAATCGCACGACGCGTCGCGCTGTTTCTGGGTGAGACCCGTGCACGCGGCACGTAGCTTCCCGGAGACGCAGTTCGTCGGTGTGTTGCACGGTCCACCAAATCCCCCCAAAGGAGTTGGTGGCGACGCGGACTTGCGCTTGACGGTCGACGGGTCGGTGAAGCCGTTGTCGTACAGCGCACAGTACGTGAGCGCGCGGTTCACGCCGGATCCCGCGAACGTGAGCGGCGGATCGAAGTGCACCACGGCGGGATCATTGTAGATGAGGCTCGTGTACATCAGACCGTCGGCGGGATCGCTCGCGGTCTGATCAAGGCAGACTCCGTCGGGACACAGATCGGGGCTCAGCGGCGAGCACGGCTGTCCGGCGCGGGCTCCGGCCGAGCAAATGAACCAGCCGCGGAAGATACGGAACCGCTTGCCGCGCTGATGCATGTGCGAGCTGATCGAGAACAGCTGCGCGCCCTCTTCGACGACGTGTACGTTGCAGATCTCCTGCTGCTGGAACGCCGGCACGTGCATGCCGAACACCTGGGTGACGTCGAGGATGTCGATGTTCGGATACCGTTGGTCGGCCGGTGGTGCGAAGTGGTAGCTGACCCAGGCTTCAATTTTTCCTGGCTGATCGGCAAGGTTGAAGGCGTGAGAGTTCCACATGATGACGCCCTTAACGGGGATCTCCGCGTAGACGCCCTCCGGGAAGCTGCTCTGCACCACCGTCTCCTGCACGCCGCCAAAACCGAGCAACGAGTTGATGTTGACCTGGGCATCGGGGGGACCGAAGCCGATGCACGCCACACTCTTCACTGGCGTCGTCGCACACTCGCCGCCGGTGCCACACACGCCGCTCTGCGTCGGATCGCACGATGTACCGTCGACCGGTCCGCCACGACAGGTGTATGTGCCCCACAACGGATCGTTCGGCGCGAACTCGCCGGTGTAGAACTGCGTGACCAGGTGGTGGCTGAGGGGATTCTGCGTCGTCTCCTGCCGGTTGAAACGGAACTTAGTGCCGTCGGCACTGAGGAACTGCGGTGGAACCTGGTTCGTGAAGTCGTAGTAGGCGGCGAAGCAGACCTCGGATTCGCTGTTCCCGGGCAACACCCACGGCGCCATGTGCAGCTGCACACCGGTCCCGGCGACGGGCGCGGCCGGCGGCCGAATCTGGATGGGTTCCGGGCGCGGCAGGCAGGCATCGAGCAGTTCGCCGCTGCCGCGCACGACGGCGGTGGCTGGCGCACCGGAGTAGATCCACAAGCGCACGGCCTCGAGTTCCTTCTCACTGAGCGCCGGCAGGCCAAGCGGCATCGCACTACCGGGCACACCGGTGCGCTGAAGCGTGGCGGCGGCGAGCTTGAGCCACAGCAGGCTGCGGTCCTCGTCGCCGGGCTCCACCCGCTTGAGCGTGCTAGCCTGGGACGGTGCGTCGACCAGGTTGGCGTACGAGTTGCCGCGACGCAGATCGAGGCCACCCTGGCGGGCGCTGCCATGGCAGAGATCGTTGGTGCAGCCATGGTTCTCGAACACGGCCTGTTGGATCAGATCGAAGGTGCTGGCGAAGACCTGGCAGTCGTTCTTCGTACAATCGTTGTGGCAGGCGTCGCTGTCGTAGCTGTTGCCATCATCGCACGCTTCGCCGGCCTCCTGCACGCCGTTGCCACAGACGGCGGCCGGGCACGTAATCGCCGCTTGCACGTATGCGGCGCCGGCAACGCAGTCGGCGCGCTGCTCCATTTCATCGAGGAAGGTGTCGACGCTGCGTCCGTACACTTGGGCAAAGGCGTCGGGGTTGCAGGTCGTCTGCAGGCGCTGTTTGGCGGCGTTGTGTGCCTGCTGGATCCGGCGCGCCGCACGGTTGAGCAGCTCGAGCTTCTCCGACGGCGGCAGGTCGTGCGCGACGATACGATCCAGCGCGTGCCGGTGCCGGCGCGTCGCCAGGCGCAGCAGCCGCTCGCTTTCGCGCGCCGCCGCGCTGACGCACGCCTGCGCGGTGGCATCGACGGAGCCGACCGAGCCACCCACCATGACCGGGCCATAGGTGGCAGACACCAGGGCCGTCTCCGCATCGCTGCAGGCGCTGGTCGCATCGAGCTGCGCCTCCTGCAGATTGTTGAACTGCAGCGCCTGCGTGTCCTGATCGGTGCACAGCCGCGCGATCAGATCGGTGGCGCCCTGGCGCGCGGTTTGCGCCGCGGCGTCGATGGCGGCGGTGTCGCACGCTTGGCCATCGATTTCGGCGCTCATGCAGGCGCTGCGGGCCGCCACAACCGCCGTCGCGCACGCCTCGCCGGCTTTCGAAATGACCCGCTGGCAGCGCGCCGCCGCCGCCCCGAAACCGCCGTAGAACGCCAGCTCGGCGCGATTGTTGTGCGCGTACGCCGGGAGCGCAAACAGGACGACGGAGATGCCGACCTTCGAGATCTGCAATCGAGTTACGGCTCGTAGCCCGACGTGCATACGCCCCTCCCTGGCGCTCAAAACTGGTGTACGCGCAGCGTACCGCAGCGGCGCTTCGCAACGCAAGCGCAAAGGCCTGAGGAGGCGGGGACAGCATCCATGCTTCGCAGCCAATTGTCTCCTCGCGAGCGGCGCGATAGGCTCTCGGCCACTGCAAGCAATGGCAGGGTGACCCATGGCCAAGATCGCTCTCATCGGCGCGGGCAGCGTCGTGTTCGCCAAGAATCTCATCGGCGACATCCTCAGCTTTCCAGAACTGGCCGGTTGCCACATCGCTCTGATGGACATCGACGGCGAGCGGTTGCGGGTGGCGCAGCGCATGACCGAGAAGGTCGCCAGCGCGCTGAAAGCCAGCCCAACCATCACCGCGCAGACGGAGCGGCGTGCCGCATTGCGTGGAGCGGACTACGTCATCAACACGATTCAAGTGGGCGGCTATCGCCCATCGACGGTGATCGACTTCGAGGTGCCGAAGCGGCACAACCTGCGGCAGACCATCGCCGACACGCTCGGCGTCGGCGGCATCATGCGCGCCCTGCGCACCATTCCGGTGCTGCGCGACCTGTGCCGCGACATGGAAGAGGTCTGCCCCGGGGCCTGGCTGCTCAACTACACCAACCCGATGGCCATGAACTGCTGGGCACTGTCACGGCTGACGCCGATCCGCACCGTTGGGTTGTGCCACAGCGTGCAAGGCACGGCGATGCAACTGGCCGACGACATCCGTGTCCCCTACCGCGAGATCACCTACCAGGCCGCCGGCATCAACCACATGGCCTTCTACCTGCGCTTCGAACGCAACGGCGAAGATCTGTATCCGCTGATCCGCAAGGTGGTCACCGAGCGGCGCGTGCCGGACAACAATCGCGTGCGCTACGAGATGCTCATGCGCCTCGGCTACTTCGTCACCGAATCGAGCGAGCACTTCGCCGAATACACGCCCTACTTCATCCGCCGCGACCGCCCCGATCTCATCGAGCGCTACAACGTGCCGCTCGACGAGTACATCAGCCGCTGCGAGTTCATGGACAAGTTCTGGGCCGGCATGAAGACGTTCTTCGAGGGCAGCGAGCCGATCGCCGACGTCGAGCGCAGCGACGAGTACGGTGCACGCATCATCCACAGCATCGAGACCGGCCGGCCGCGGGTCGTCTACGGCAACGTGCCGAATCAAGGCCTGATCACCAACCTGCCGGAGGGCTGCTGCGTGGAGGTGCCGTGTGTGGTGAACGCCGACGGCATCCAGCCGAAGCGAGTGGGTGACCTGCCGCCGCAGCTCGCCGCGCTGATCATGACGAACGTCAATGTGCAGTCGCTGACCGTCGAAGCGGCGCTTAGCGGGAAGCGCGAGCACGTCTACCACGCCGCCATGCTCGATCCCCACACGGCAGCCGAGCTGACGCTCGATGAGATCTGGACGCTCGTCGACGACTTGATCGCCGCGCACTCTGACATGCTCCCTGCCTTGCGCTGACCACGCCGCATCGAGGCTCACTGCTCCGGCGCGAAAGGCAAGCAGCGGCAATGTGAGCCCGATGAACAGCCGCTCGATCGTGTTCATACACGGTTTGGCCCTTCAGGCTCACGGTGGAGCAGCGCACCCGCACGGGCGAGACATACTGTAGGCGCGCACCTGCCCCTGGCGTTCTGCCCGGGGCACGGTATATCTGTCGCTGCACTCAGAGAGGGAAGCCGCGCATGACCGTGCTCACCGCCCACAAGATCCTCATCACCAGCGCGGTGCTGATGTTTGTACTGTACTCGGCGTGGGAACTGCACAACTACACCAGCGGCGACGCGTCAGCGCTGCTGCGCAGCATCCTCGCGGGCGCAGCAGCTATCGGCCTTGCGCTCTACCTGCGGTGGGTGTGGATCCACCGGCCGAGCGACACGCCGCGCCGATGAAACGCGAGAGCTGGCAGCCGCCCCGCGGCCTGCACATGGTCATCGCATCACTGTGGAGTGCCAGCGGCTTGAACGCGCTCTACTGGATCGTCTTCCTCACCAGTGAGACGCTGCAGACCAGTCGGGATCCCGTCTATCTCGGCTTCGAGAGCGCGTTCCCGGCTGCCGACGCGTGGCTGGCCGCGGCTTCGATCGCCTGCGCCGAAGGCTTGCGGCGGCGCCGCAGTTGGGCGGTGCTGTACGGCATCGCCGCCGGCAGCGCCTTCATCTACCTGGGGCTCATGGACATGCTCTACAATCTCGAGCACGGCATGTACCTCCACTTCACCGGTGAGATGCTCGCCGAGATCGGCATCAACGTCACCTGCTTCGTCTTCGGTCCGTTTCTCATGTGGTACGTCTGGCGCCAGCGCCGCTGGCTCGGAGCGTAGGCCGCAGCAGCAGCGCCTGCACCAGCATCGTCGCGCACAGCGCGGCGTATAGTGCCATGCCTGCAACCAGTCCGGCCGCTTCGGCGACCGCGGACATTGTCCACGGAATGACGATGCCGCCGAGGCCAGCGCCGGCAATCATCACACTGGTCACCCCGGCGGTGTCGTGCGGATGCGAGCGGCCGCCGAGGGCGATGACGGCCGGAAAAATGCCTGAGAACGCGA
>Ga0335082_10003505_pt1 | contig 17070 bp, 12 predicted proteins | sample Lox_Sample_41_FD_206718 | JGI IMG/M metagenome (GOLD analysis project Ga0335082, IMG submission 206718) | Soil microbial communities from Loxahatchee National Wildlife Refuge, Florida, United States - Lox_Sample_4.1 | ecosystem: Environmental > Terrestrial > Soil > Wetlands | place: USA... | reverse complement strand
CCGCGCCGACCGGGCGCGCCGCCGTCCTCGCCCTCGGCGAGCGGCTCTCGGTCCCGATCGTGGCCGCGGCGCTGCAGACCCGCGGGATCGAGGCGCACCCGGCGGACGCGGCCTCGCTGCTGCGGACCGACGAGGCGTTCGAGGAGGCCGCCGTCGAGTACCCCACGACGCGCCGCCTCGTGACGGCGGCCCTCGCGTCGTTCGGGCCGGGGACCGTGCCCGTCGTGACCGGCTTCCTCGGTGCGACGGCGACGGGCGCGACGACCCTCCTCGGCCGGGGCGGATCGGATCTGACCGCCGCCGTCCTCGGCTGGGCTCTCGACGCCGAGCGCGTCGAGATCTGGTCCGACGTCGACGGCGTGATGACCGCCGACCCGCGCCGCGCGCCGTCGGCGGAGACGCTGCCCCGCCTCACCTACGCCGCGGCCAGAGCCCTCGCGCGCGGCGGCGCCCGGGTCCTCCACCCCCTCACCCTGGAGCCGCTCGAGGAGGCCGGGATCCCGGTCTTCGTCGGCAACACCTTCCACCCGGAGGGCGGCGGCACGTGGATCGGCGCCTCGCCGGCCGACGCCGAGAGCGAGGAAGGCGACACCGCGGCCTGACGCCTTGCGAAACCGAGCGCCCCGCCCCATGCTGGGGCAGGGCCATGCACCGCGCGGTCACCGCCCTCCTGGGCCCGACCAACACCGGGAAGACGCACCTCGCCATCGAGCGGATGCTGACGCATCCCACGGGCATGATCGGCTTCCCTCTCCGCCTGCTGGCCCGGGAGAACTACGACCGGGTCGCCGCTCTGCGCGGGCCCGACGCCGTCGCCCTCGTGACCGGCGAGGAACGGGTCGTCCCCCGAAGGCCGTCCTACTGGATGTGCACGGCCGAGGCCATGCCCCTCGACCTGCGAACGGACTTCCTCGCCGTGGACGAGATCCAGCTCGCCGCCGACCGCGAGCGCGGCCACGCCTTCACCGACCGCATCCTGAACGCGCGGGGGAGGCTCGAGACCTGGCTCATCGGCGCCGACACCATCCGGCCCCTCCTGCACAAGATGCTCCCCGACGCGGCTTTCACGAGCCGGCCCCGCCTGTCCACGCTGACCTACGCCGAGCCGAAGAAGCTCTCCCGGCTGCCGCCGCGCTCGGCGGTGATCGTCTTCTCGATCCGGGAGCTCTACGAGGTGGCGGCACGCCTCCGCCGCGAGCGGGGCGGGGCCGCCCTGGTCTTCGGCGCCCTCTCCCCCCGCACCCGCAACGCGCAGGTGGGCCTCTACCAGGCGGGCGAGGTGGACCACCTGGTGGCCACCGACGCCATCGGCATGGGCCTGAACCTCGACATCGACCACGTGGTGTTCACCGGCCTCACGAAGTTCGACGGCGTGGGGCCGCGCGGGCTCACCCCGGCCGAGGTGGCGCAGATCGCGGGCCGGGCGGGCCGCCACGTCCGCGACGGCCACTTCGCCTCCACCGCGGAGCTCGGCCCACTCGATCCCCGCCTCGTGGAGGCGGTCGAGAGGCACCGCTTCGCCCCTCTCACGCGCCTCTATTGGCGCACCGACGAGCTCGACTACTTCTCGCCCCTGGCTCTCCTCGGCAGCCTCGACCGCCCGCCGCCCCTCCCCTTTCTCGTCCGCATGCATCACGCCGAGGACCAGGCGGCCCTCGCCGCCCTCACCCGGGACCCGGAGGTGATGGCCCTCGCCCGCGAGCCGGAGTCGGTTCGCCTCCTGTGGGAGGTCTGCCAGGTCCCGGACTTCCAGGGCGTCGTGACCGAGGGACACGCGCGCCTCCTCTCCCGCGTCTTCCGTTTCCTGCGCGCGCCCGCCGGCCGCATCCCCGAGGACTTCCTGGCCCCGCACGTCCGGGATCTCGACCGCACCGCGGGCGACGTGGAGACGCTCCTCGGCCGGATCGCGGCAATCCGGACCTGGACGTACATCTCCCACCGGGCGTCGTGGGTTCCCGACCCGAGGTTCTGGCAGGAGCGCACGCGCGCGGTCGAGGACCGCCTGTCCGACGCTCTCCACGAGCGGCTGACCCAGGAGTTCGTGGACCGGCCGGGAACCGTGATCGCACGCCACGACGCGTCCGATCTCGTGACGAGCGTCGGTGCGGACGGAGAGGTGCTGGTGCAGGGGCTCCGGGCCGGGGTCCTCCAGGGGTTCCGGTTCCTGCCCGACCGCGAGGTGCGCGAGGGCTCGCGAGGCCTCCTCGCCGCCGCGAACCGGGCTCTCGCGGGCCTGGTACGCGAGCGGGTGGAGACGCTCGAGCGCGAGGACGACGCCTCGATCGCTCTAGGGCCGGGGGCCGAGGTCCTGTGGCGGGGCGCCACGGTGGCCCGGCTGGCCGGCGGCGAGGGCGCCCTTCAGCCGCAGGTGGACGTCCCCGGCGGCGGCCACCTCGACCCACCGCTGCGGGAGCGCGTTCGGCGCCGCCTGGCCGCGTGGCTGGAGTCGCACCTGCGCGCGGGACTCCGGCCGCTCTTCACCCTGCGTGAGGGCGTCCCCCCCGGCCTCGTCCGCGGCGTCGCCTTCGCCCTCGTCGAGGGGCTCGGCGCGGTCACCCGGCGCTCGGTGGCCCAGCAGGTTGCGGCCTTGACGCCGGACGACCGGCGGGCCCTGTCGCGGCTGGGCGTCTCGATCGGCCGCCTTTCGCTCTTCCTTCCGGAGCTGCAGCGCCCGGAGGCCATTCGCCTGCGGGCGCGTCTCTTCGCGGTGCGGCAGGGGCGACCCGCGGAGGCCGGGCCCGACGGAGCGCCCTCGGTGCCCCACGATCCCCGCCTGCCGCCCGCCTTCTACCTGGCCTGCGGCTACCTGCCCGCCGGTCCGCGCGCGGTCCGGCTCGACCGCCTCGAGCGCGCGGCGGCCGTGGTCTCACGCCTCTCCCGGGGGGGGCCCTTCCTCCCCCCGCGCGACCTCGCCTCGATCCTGGGCTGTTCGGCCGACATCGTTCCCGCGGTGCTCGAGGCCATCGGCTACGTCGAGAAAGACGGCCGGTTCGACCGGCGAACGGGCAGGGGTCGGAGCCTGACGCCCTCCTCCTGACGCTCACCGCCTGGTCTCCGCCGGTCTCGCTCCGGCGACGGCGGCCGGTGCTACGATGCCGACGATGGCGGACGTCAGGCCCCCGCTCGATCCCCTCGACCGCGCTCCGGACGACCCGGCCCTGTGGGCGGAGATCCCGCTCGAGCTCCTCGTCCGCTACTCCTGCGTGCCGGTGCGCCGCGAGGGCGAGCGGATCGTCCTCGCCTTCGCCGACCTCGACGAGCCCACGAAGGTGGACGAGCTCGAGTTCGTGCTCGAGCGGCCGGTCGAGCCGGTGCTGGGCCCGCCCGACCGGATCCAGACCCTCCTCCGGCGACACCGCGGCGGCGAGATCCTCCTCGAGCAGGCGAGCGAGGGCCTGCGCCTCACCCTCCTCGGCGACGACGAGACGGACACGGTGGAGGAGAAGCTGCTGCCCGCCGAGAGCCCGATCGTGCGCCTCGTGGACTCGCTCGTCCTCGGGGCCATCGAGCGCCGGGCCTCGGACATCCACATCGAGACCAAGGACCGCGAGGTCCTCGCCAAGTACCGGATCGACGGCGTGCTCTACCCGGCACTGGAGCCCCTCGACAAGCGCCACCACGACACGATCATCAGCCGCCTCAAGGTCATGTCCGAGCTCGACATCGCCGAGAAGAGGGTGCCCCAGGACGGGCGCTTCCGCCTCCGGGTCAAGGGGCGGACGATCGACTTCCGCGTCTCGGTCATGCCGTCCATCCACGGCGAGGACGCGGTCATCCGGATCCTCGACAAGGAGCAGCTCCACGCCGCCTTCCGCAGCCTGCGCCTCGACGTGCTCGGCTTCTCCGAGGCCGATCTGAGGAAGCTCCGCAAGTACATCACCGAGCCCTACGGCATGGTGGTGGTGACCGGCCCCACCGGCAGCGGCAAGACGACCACCCTCTACGCCGCCCTCAGCGAGATCGCCTCCCCCGAGGACAAGATCATCACCATCGAGGACCCGGTCGAGTACCAGATCCCGGGGATCGTCCAGGTCCCGGTGAACGAGAAGAAGGGCCTCACCTTCGCACGGGGGCTGCGGTCGATCCTGCGCCACGACCCCGACAAGATCATGGTGGGCGAGGTGCGGGATCCGGAGACCGCGCAGATCGCCGTGCAGTCGGCCCTCACCGGCCATCTCGTCTTCACCACCGTCCACGCCAACAACGTCTTCGACGTGATCGGTCGCTTCATCCACATGGGGGTCGAGCCCTACAACTTCGTGTCGGCCCTCAACTGCGTCATGGCCCAGCGCCTCGTGCGCGTGCTGTGCACGGCCTGCCGGAAGAAGGCCCGCCCCGGCGACACGGTGCTGCGGGAGTCGGGCCTCGACCCCGACCTCTACCACGACCAGGAGTTCTGCGAGAGCGTGGGGTGCGAGGAGTGCGGGGGCACGGGGTTTCACGGCCGCACCGCGGTGGCGGAGCTGCTCGACATGTCGGACCGGATCCGGCAGATGATCATCGAGCGAAGGCCGAGCGCCGAGGTCAAGCAGGCGGCGCGCGAGGAGGGCATGACCTTCCTCCGCGACTCCGCCCTCGAGAAGGTCTTCGCCGGCGTCACTACCCTCCGCGAGATCAACAAGGTCACCTTCGTCCAGTGAGCGACCAGCGGGCCGCCACGGGAACGCACACGGAGGCGACGCGCGACCCGGGGCGACCCCTCGGTACCGCGGCCCTCGGAAAGGAGCGCCTCCTCGCCCTCTACCGCATATCCCGGGACCTCCTGTCGGAGCGGGCCCCGGTGGCGGTCGTCGAACGGATCCTCTCCGCCGCGGTGGAAGCCCTCGAGCCCGAGCGCGCGTGCCTCCTGGCCCTCGGCCCGGACGGCAGCCCCCGGCCGCTCGCTTCCCACCGGCTCGAGCTCGGTCCCGAGGCGGACCGCTGGCCGATCAGCCTCTCGGTCGTCCGCCACGTGATCGAGACCGGCCTCGCCGTGCTCGCGTCCGACATCCGGGGGGACGCGAGCTTCAAGGGATCCTCGAGCGTCCACCGCTTCCACATCCGCTCCGTCCTCGCCGTGCCCCTCGGGCCGCGCCCCGTGCCCGGCGTTCTCTACCTGGACACCCAGGCCGCCGAGCGGACCTTCTCTGCCGAGGACCTCGACTTCGCCACCGCCCTGTCCGTCCACGCCGCGCTCGTCCTCGAGCGGGTGGAGGAGACCGCCCGCACGGCAGAGGCTCTGGCTCGCAGCGACGAGCGGCTCGATCTGCTGCAGGCGGAGCTGCTGCGCCACGAGATCGTGGGACGGTCCCCGGCGCTGCTCCAGGCCTACGACGCGCTGCGACGCTTCGCGCAGGGCGGGGCCCGGGTGCTCCTGCGCGGTGAGACCGGCACCGGCAAGGAGCTCTTCGCCCGGGCCTACGCCGCGGAGAGCGGGCGGCCGGCGCGGGGCTGGGTGCCCGTGCCGATCCCCGCTCTCGCCCCGACCCTCGTGGAGTCCGAGCTCTTCGGGCACGTGCGGGGGGCGTTCACCGAGGCGACCCGCGACAAGAAGGGCCGGCTGGAGATGGCCGACCAGGGGGTCCTCTTCCTCGACGAGATCGGGGACGTGGAGCCGGCCCTGCAAACGAAGCTGCTCCGCTTCCTGGATTCCGGCGAGCTCTTCCGCGTGGGCGACACCACGGCGCGGCACGTGGACGCGCTCGTCGTGTCCGCCACCAACCGGCCGCTCGAGAAGGACGTCACGGATGGCCGCTTCCGCGCCGACCTGCTGGCGCGCCTCGGCCACTCGATCGTGATTCCCCCGCTGCGCGAGCGCCCCGAGGACGTCCCTCTCCTGCTCGATCACCTGCTCTCACGCGTGGACCGGGGCCCGTCGCGCCATCGCTTCGTTCCGGAGGCCCTCGATCTGCTCCAGAGGCACCACTGGCCGTTCAACGTGCGGGAGCTGCAGCAGGTGGTGGAGCGCGCCGTCTGCCTCGTGGACGGCGAGGAGGTGCGGCCGGAGCACCTTCCGGAGTACCTGCGCCGCGCCTCCGGGGGTCCCGACGCGCCCTCCGCCCCGGGTGCCCCGCGTCCCCTGCGAGAGGTGGTCGAGGAGACCGAGCGCGCCCACGTGCTCCGGACCCTCGAGCACACCGGCGGCAACCGGCGCCGGGCGATCGAGCTGCTCGGCATCTCGCCGGAGACCTTCTACCGGCGGCTCGAGGCGTGGGGTCTCCACCGCCGGGACGACGACCGGGAGTAGACCGTCACCTCCGTCGACGTCGCCCGTTCGACCCTCGAACGGGTGCCTCGATCGTCGAACGCCGGCCGCGGTTCCCGGTGCTGAAGGCAGGGCACTTGCGTCGTGACCAGGGCGGCACACGCGTTGCTCCTACGACGGACGCTCGTCAAAGGAGGCGCTCATGGTTCCCCGTTCGACGCATCGTCTCGCCGCCCCGGCCCTCGGTCTCGCCCTCGCCATCGGGCTCTCCGCCTGCGGGGGCGGCAGCGAAAGCCCCACGTCGGTCACCCCCCCGCCCGACGTCACGGGTCCCTACTTCCTGCAGTGGACGCTCCAGGTCCTCCGCAAGAGCGACGGCTTTCAGACGCAGTTCCAGTGCTACGGCCAGATGACCCTCGGCCAGAGCGCGGCCACGGCGTCCACCTCCTCGGTGTCGGGCTTCGCCACGGTGAACTCGGGCTGCGCGCCCGAGTCGTACGATCTCCGGGGGAGCGTCAGCTCCGGGGGTGCAATCGAGTTCGACACGAACGGCCCCAAGCCGCCCGAGGGGCCCTGCCCCGGCGGCAAGAACGTGCACTTCACGGGACAGGTCACCACCGCCGGCAACTCCGTCATCGTGTCCGCCCGGGGCGTCACGACCGTGACCTGCCCGGAGTTCGGGGAGCACGAGTTCACGTACCTGATCCAGGCCTCGAAGTGAAGGGGTGCGCTCGCGAACGGGATGGCCGCGGAAACGTGATCAGGGCAGGTTGACGCGAAGGGTGTCGGCAGTCTCGACGGTCTGCGCGGTGTCGGTCAGGAGGGTGACGCGTCCCTTCCACTCGTTGAAGCGGGACGCGTCGCCCGCGCCGTTCGCGCAGTTCAGGGTCGTCTGCACGCGGAGGGCGGTCGTGCCCGGGCGCAGGGTGGCGGGGACGATCGTCGCCGGCGCGCTGCTCGCGAAGCCGACCTCGCTCGGCACTCCCGGGGAGCTCACGATGATCAGGACCGCGGAGACCGACTGGATCGTCACGTCGCCGCCGCCGGTGTTCTGCGCGTTCAGGTCGATCGCCACCGCGAGCGGCATCCCGGTCGTGCCGTTCGGGCAGTCGAGGACCGGCGTCCCGAAGCGCGCGCCGGCGAAGGTCACCGCCCCGCCGGAAGGCGTCGCGCCGCTCCCGCCCGCCGCGAGGGCGATGCCCACTCCCGCCGCGACGGCGCCCCCGACGATCAGCACCGTCCGGCCGGCGTGGCTCTTCGACTCCGGCTTCGTCCCTCGGGCTGGCTCCGCCGCGCGCGCCGCGGCATCGCGCTCGCGTCGCGCCTCCTCGAAGGCGGCGATCACCTTCGGCGAGAAGCGATCGGGACCGAGGCGCAGCGCCGGGTCGTGGCCGAGCGCCTCTCGGAAGCGGGCACTTGCGGCGTCTCTCTGGTCGAGCGCGAGATGGGCGATGCCGAGGTAGAGGCACGCCTGCCCGGCGTCGTGGCCCCCTCCGGGGGACAACCGATCCGCCACCGGCCCGAGCGTCGCCACCGCCCCCTCGAAGTCGCCCTCGTCGACCTGGCGGATCCCCGCGGCGAGGCCGGGATCCTGGGCGACCGCGGCGGGCACGGGCGCGTGGCCCGCCCCGCCCACCCCGGAGGGGAGGACGGAGACCGCCAGAACGAACGCCAGCGGTCGGGCGCGAGTCGAGGCGCGCATCATCCCCGAGAGGTTATTCCGGGGAGGCGGCGAACGCCAAGTCTCAGCGGCGTCGGACTCCGTCCGTGGCGAGGTCCACGGTGAGGCGGGCGGTCTCGCCCGGTCGAATCGTCACCCGGCGCGGGTAGGGCTGGTAGTCGGGGTGCGTCAGGAGCACGGCGTGCGGTCCCGGCGGGAGGGGGATGCGGCCGAGGGGCGTCTGGCCACGCGGGACGCCGTCCACGCTCACGTCGGCCCAGGGCCGCGCGACGACCAGCAACGCGCCGTCGGCCCCGGGAGTCGGGGTCGCCGCGGTTGGCACGACCGCCGGCGGCGTCGGGGCGGCCTGGGACTCCGGAACCGGCGGGGCTGCGGGCAACGGAGTGGGCGTAGGAGTCGCCGCGGGAGCCGGCGGACGTGCCGTGACGGAGGGCGTTCGCGACCGAGGCTCGGGCGACAAGGCGGGAGCGGTCGCCTCCGGTGAGGAGGGCGGCGACGAAGGCTCGACGGCTCTCGTGGGCGGAGGCCTGGTCGGCGGCGTGGCCGCGGGTGGCGGCGACACCCGCAGGAGGAACGCCGCCGCCACTCCAGCCGTGGCCAGCCCCAGCGCGAGCGTCGCGCGAGGCCAGACTCGGCGGCGCAGAGCCGGTGCGGGAGCGCGCCCCTCCCGCACGGCCCGCAGCGCCTCGGCCATCTCGCCGCCGTCGGCGTAACGCCTCGACGGGTCCTTCGCGAGCGCCCGGGCCAGGACCGGCCGCAGCGCCTCGGGGACGTGCTCGAGCGGAGGCGGGGCCTGGAGGTGCTGCAGCAGGGTCGCCACCGGAGTCTCGGCGCGAAAGGGCACGCGCCCGGTGACGAGCTCGAAGAGGACGACGCCCAGGGAGTAGACGTCGCTGCGCGCGTCGGCCGGCCGCCCGCGAGCCTGCTCCGGGCTCATGTACTCCGGGCTCCCGAGCGCGTAGCCCCCGGCCGCGGTTTCTCCCCCCGCGGCCGGCTTCGCGATGCCGAAGTCCATCAGCCGCAGGCGACCCGCGCCGTCGACCATGAGGTTCAGGGTCTTCAGGTCGCGGTGGACGATCCCGGCCCGGTGGACGGCGGCGAGGCCCTCGGCGGCCTGGACCGCCAGCGGAAGCACCTCCTCGACGGGCAGCGCACCGCCCCCCAGGCGGGCCGCGAGCGTTTCGCCCGCGACGAGCTCCATCGAGATCCAGCGCCGGGCCCCTTCCGTCCCGCCGTCGTGCAGCCGGCAGACGTTCGGGTGGCTCACCTGCCGGGCGAGCTTCACCTCGCGGCGGAACCGCCGCTCGGCCTCCGGGCCGCGGGCCGATTGCGCGCGCTGGACCTTGAGCGCAACCTCCTCGTCGAGCACTCGATCGAAGGCTCGGTAGACGGACCCCATCCCGCCCCGGCCGAGGTACGAGCGGATCTCGTACCGTTCCGCCACGACGGCGCCCGGAGCGAGCGACATCAGGTCCGCCCCGCACGCCGCGCACTCCTCTCCCGGCTCCTCGCGCCTCTCGCCGCACACCGGGCAACGCACGGGTGCAGCATACCCCCGGCGAGGGTCAGGTCCTGAAACTGCTCATCCGGCGGGTGTCCGTCGCCTGTCGCCGCCTCGTGGGTCATGAGACAATCCGCGCCCATGAAGCCCTCCATTGCCGCTCTCCTGCTCGTTGGCGTCTCGTCCGCCGCGGCCGCTCAGCCGACGGCGCTGCCCCGCAGCGCTCCCGAGGCCCAAGGCATCCCGTCCTCCGCGATCCTGGCCTTCGTCGAGGAGGCGGAGAAGAGCGTCGACGCCCTGCACAGCCTGATGGTGCTGCGCCACGGCCACGTCGTGGCCGAGGGCTGGTGGGCCCCTTACGGGCGCGACGACCGGCACATGCTCTTCTCCCTCAGCAAGAGCTTCGCCTCCACGGGCATCGGCCTCGCGATCGCGGAGGGCCGACTGACCCTCGACGACACCGTCCTGTCGTTCTTCCCCGACGCCGCTCCCGCCGAGCCCGGCGACAACCTGAAGGCAATGCGCGTCCGGGATCTCCTGGCCATGTCCACCGGACACCACGCGGACGTGATCGAGAAGTTCCCCTACACCGACGCCGGCGTCTCCCAGACCCGGGCGTTCCTCGCCCTCCCCGTGGCCCACAAGCCCGGAACTCACTTCGTCTACAACACTCCGGCCAGCTACATGCTGTCCGCGATCGTGCAGAAGGTGAGCGGCCAGCCGCTCGTCGACTACCTGCGGCCCCGTCTCTTCGCGCCCCTCGGCATCCGCGACCCGAGATGGGACGCCACTCCCGGCGGCGTGTCGCTGGGCGGGTTCGGCCTGTCCGTGACCACGGAGGACATCGCGCGGTTCGGCCAGCTCTATCTGCAGAAGGGCGAGTGGGAGGGGAAGCGCCTTCTGCCCGCGGAGTGGGTGGCCGCGGCCACGACCCGCCAGGTCTCGAACGGCAGCAACCCGGAGAGCGACTGGGAGCAGGGCTACGGCTACCAGTTCTGGCGGTGCCGCCACGGCGTCTACCGGGGCGACGGGGCCTTCGGCCAGTACTGCATCGTGATGCCCGAGCAGGACGCGGTGGTGGCGATCACGAGCGGCGTCCGCGACATGCAGGCGGTGCTGAACCTCGTCTGGCAGCACCTCCTCGGCGGGATGCAGGCGGCGCCGCTGCCCGCCGACGGGACGGCCCAGGCCCGCCTCACGCAGAAGCTCGCCTCCCTGGCGCTCCGTCCGCCGGCCGGCCGGCCGACGTCGCCGGTGGCGGCCCGGGTCTCGGGCAGAGTCTACGAGCTGCCCAAGAACGACGGCGGCATCGAGGCGGTGGGCGTCGACTTCGGCAAGGAGACGACCCTCGTGGTCCGCGCCGGCGGGCGCGAGCGCCGGCTGCCGTGCGGCCGTGGCGACTGGCGGCGGGGAGGGACCTTCCCGGCCGGGAAGGCGCTCCTCTCGGGCGATGCCGAGCAGGCGGTGGCGGCGAGCGGCGCCTGGACCGACGACGACACGTTCACCGTGAAGGCCTGCCTCTACGAGACGCCGTTCTGCGCCACGCTCGGCCTGCGCTTCGCGGGCGACGCGCTCGTCTTCGACCAGGAGATGAACGTCGGCTTCGGCCCCACCCGGCAGCCGACGCTCGTGGGCCTTCCCGCCCGGGCTCCGCGCGTCGACCCGCGAGCCGCCACCCGACGCTGACCCGTCTCGCGGTCCCCTCGCCACGCTACACTGAGGGAGGATGAGCCCGCGACCCGATCCCGTGGAGGTCGCCGAGGAGCAGCGCCGCGCCGACCGTCTGCGGCGTACCGTGGACGTGGCCTGCGCCCTGCTGCGGCAGGGCCAGCTCAGCCGCGACGAGGCGGAGGCGGTGGTGGCGACGACCCGCGGCGAGGCTCTCGCGCTCTTCCCGGGGAAGGAGGACGTCTTCGACCTCGTCCTCGCTCCGCGTTTCCGCCGGATCCTGGACGAGTTCTGCCCTCGACCGGGCGGCGGCCGCGTCCTGCCGTTTCGGCGCTAGCGGCTCACGCAGGTGAAGTCGCGCATCACGCCAGCGGTGTCGAAGAACACGAAGTAGAGCATGTCGCCCGCCTGGTAGACGCGCGTCTGCGCGTGGCGCGAGGCCTTCCGGCGGATCTCGACGGCCTTCGCTCCCCCGCGCGCGGCGGCCTCCCGGGCCACGTCCTCGGGCGACCGCGGGACGGAGAGGAGCACCGTCCCCTCGTCCCGGAAGGCGCGGTCGAGCAGGTCGGCGCTGGGCTGCTGCCGCATGACGCGCCGCAGCCGGCCCTCGTGGTCCTGGAACCGGCTGAAGTTGAACACGACCGAGCCCAGGATCATGGGCAGGGCGAGTGCCGCCAGCGTCACCGCCAGGGCGGCGCCGAGGATCCAGAAGCGCTTCATCGTCGCCTCGCGTCCGGGATTCTAGCCGCGCCGGCCCGCGCCGGCGAGGGCTGCTTGCAGCTCGGCGAGCACCCCGGACGGGGAGGGCGGCCGGCTCTCTCTTCCGACCGCGAGCGCCCGGGCGAAGAAGGCGTCGAGGGCAGGGTGACCCTCGGACAGCGGCAGCCGCACCGGACGAACGTGACCGGCCAGGAGGGCGGACCGCAGGCCGGGGCACCCCGGGTCGACGAACGGATGCGTTCCGGTGAGCATCTCGTACGCCATTACGGAGAGCGCCCAGACATCCCACGAAGGATCGACGGTCCCGCCGGTGAGCTGCTCGGGGGCCATGTACCGGGGGGTCCCTGCGACGCCGTGCGTCGCAGTCTCGCCTTCTGTGGCGTCGGCGGCGGGCAACAGGCGGGCCAGGCCAAAGTCGAGCACCTTCGCGACCTCCCCCGTTTCTCCCTGGGCCAGGATCACGTTCTCGGGCTTGAGATCGCGGTGGACGAGGGTCAGCCGGTGGGCCGCCTCGACGGCGGAGGCGATGCCCCCGAGGATCGCGAGCGTGCGCGCGACGGTCAGCGCCCCCTCTGACCGCAGGAGCCCGCGCAGGGTCGGACCGACCAGAAACTCCATCACCAGGAAGGCCCTCCCTTCCCGGTCCACCCCGAAGTCGTGGATGGTGACGACATTCGGGTGGGAGAAGGCGGCGAGGGCGCGGGCCTCGCGCCGGAATCGCCGTCGGTCTTCGGCCCGCGGAGCCCGGTCCTCGCGCAGGAGCTTGATCGCGACGCGCCGCTCGAGGTCGCGATCGAAGCCTTCGTAGACCACGCCCATCCCCCCGCTTCCGAGAGGGCGTTCGAGCCTGTACCTTTCGGGGGCGTCGGACGGCGCGGTCATGGTCGGAGTGGCGGCGGACGGCTCGCGGCGGAGGAGGGTCCCGAGCGCGGAGGCAACGGCCATGAGCAGATCGCGCTCCTCCCGGTCCCAGGGCTCTGCGGAGCGCTTCGGCCCGAGCACCAGGGCTGCCTGCCGGCCAGGGACGGGAACGGGAACGACGAGATCGACCCCGGTCTGCTCCAGGCGGTCGACCTCTTCGGCCGGCAGCCCCTCGACGACGCCCGTGGCCTGCGTCACGGGCAGCGGAGCGCCCAAGGCCTGCAGCACACCCAGTACCCGGCTGTCGGCGGGCCAGGGCGGCACCTGCCGCCCCGCGGGCGCCACCGCGATCGCCCGAACCGTTCCCTCCGCCGGCTCCTCCAGCAGGAGGGCGACGAGCTCGGCGTGCAGCGCCTTCTCGATGGCCACGACCGCGCGGAGCGCGGCCGCGGCCGGGCTCGCGTCCTGCTCGACGTCCTGAACCACGTCCCGCAGGAGGCGGAGGGCATCGTAGCGCTCGCGGAAGAAGCGGCGGTCGAGCGCGTCGAGCCAGCGGGCCTGCCGGGCGCGGGCGGCGAGGGCGATCGCGACGAGGCCGGCGTAGATCCAGCCCCGCCGGGAGACGACGGCGAGAAAGGGCTCGCTCCCGTGAAGCAGGAGGTCGCAGACGAGGACGCCGGCGAGGAGCGGCACCAGAGCGAGGAGCGTCCGCCGGGCGAGGGCGTAGCGCACGCTCGCGCGGACGACCAGCCGCAGATCGAACGCCCGGTGGCGGAGGACGGCGTAGGCAAACGCAAGGGGAAACAGCACCTGGAGAAGGCTCGCGGCCAACGCGAGCGTGTACACCACGGGGCGGGTCGACGGAGCGACCGCCTGCATCACCTGGACGGGGAGGGGCACGACCACGGCAACCACGGCCGCAGCGACCAGGACCCGGACGCGACGCTTCTCGTTCGGGTCCGTGAGGCGGCGGTAACCGAGCGCCAGCGCGGCGAGGCTGCCGACGAGGTACAGCACGTTCACCGCCGGAGCCAGCCGCAGCACGTGCTGCAGGTCTCCCGGGCCCGTTCTCCCGTCCGCGGCGGCGCGGGCCAGGACCGGCGCGAGCCAGGCGAGAAGGGCGAACGAAGGCGTCCACAGGAGGGCCCACACCCACGCGCGACGGACAAGCGGCTTCGGGAACGTGGCGGAGAACGTGAGGCCGATCGCCGTCGCGAACGCGAGACCGGACACGAGCGGGATCCAGAGGACCCCGGCCACAGGGCCGGGCAGGGCCCGCCAGGTGGCGGCCATGCCTTCGGGGAGAGTGTCGGTCACGGTCGCCAGGGTGGCCATCAACCAAGCTCCGACCAGCGCCTGGGGATCCCGGGGGCGCCGCCAGACCAGCAGGAGGGCCATCGTGAGCGCGGGGAGACGAAACGATGCGTAGAAGAAGAGCTTTCGGACGTCGAGGGACTCCGTCGGCGCCCGTGGAGGCGGGCCGACGCTCGCCGAGATCGCGCGCCCCTCGCGCTCCGCCTTCACCTCGACCGGCTGGTCCGACGGGAAGTGCGCAACCGCCACGACCCAGTCCAGAAGGTCCGCCACGCGACGGCCGCCGACGTCTAGAACACGGTCGCCGGACATCAGGCCCGGGCTGCCGGCAGGCGGCCGCGGGCGGTCATCCTGCACGATCACCGCACCGCTCGCGGGGTCGGGCCTCCACCGGAGCCGCTCGCCTCTCACCTCGAAGGGCGTCAGTAGGACGAAGTACGCCCCGTAGACGACACCGAGAGCCAGGACCCACCAGGGCGCGAGCACCCGAGCAGGTGAGGAGACGAATCGCCGGCGAGGGGATGAGGGGATGTCCACGCCTGGCATGGCCGAGGTTCGCCGCGCATTCTAGCAGCCGGACCGCCTTGAAACCGGCCGCGGGATGGGACCAGAATCCGCGCGCATGCGCATCGGGCTCGACCTCGGGGGCACGAAGATCGAGGGCGTGGCCCTCGACGACGACGGGGCGCAGCTCGCCCGACGACGGGTGGCGACGCCCCGCCACGATTACGCGGCCACGCTCGAAGCGATGGCTGCCCTCGTCCGCGACCTCGAAGAGAAGACGGCCCTCCGGGGCACGGTCGGGGTCGGGATGCCGGGAGCCCTCTCCCCCGCCACCGGGCTCGTCAAGAACGCGAACTCGACCTGGCTCATCGGCCAGCCGCTCGACCGCGACCTCTCGGCCCTCCTCGACCGCCCGGTCCGCTTCGCGAACGACGCCAACTGCTTCGCCCTTTCGGAGGCGGTGGACGGAGCCGGGGCCGGGGCCCGGGTCGTCTTCGGCGTCATCGTCGGGACCGGCACCGGGGGCGGGATCGTGGTCGACCGCAAGGTGCTGACCGGTCCGAACGCGATCGCCGGCGAGTGGGGCCACAATCCCCTGCCCTGGCCGCGCGAGGGTGAGTGGCCGGGGCCGCCCTGCTACTGCGGCAAGACGGGCTGCGTCGAGACGTTCCTGTCCGGGCCCGGCCTCGCCCGCGACTTCCGGCAGGCGGCGGGCGAGGAGGTCGAGGCGCCTTCGGTCGTGGCTCGCGCCGAGCGCGGAGACCGGGCGGCGGTGGCCGCGCTCGAGCGCTACGAGGAGCGGATGGCCCGGGCCCTCGCCGCCGTCCTCAACATCGTGGACCCCGACGTCGTGGTGCTCGGCGGGGGGATGTCGCGAATCGCCCGCGTCTACGAGAGCGTGCCGCGGCTCTGGCAGCAGTGGGCTTTCTCCGACCGCGTGGACACGGCGCTCCGGCCCCCGGTCCACGGGGACTCGAGCGGCGTCCGCGGCGCGGCCTGGCTGTGGGGGCCGGGGGAGCGGTAGCCGCAGCGAGGTTCCGTCCGGCTCAGGCGAGGGCCTCGCGCCGGAAGTCGAGCGGCGTCCGGCCGGTCCAGCGCTTGAATGAACGGTGGAAGGCGCTCGACTCGGAGTAGCCGAGGAGGAAGGCGATCTCGGCCAGCTCCACGCGGGGGTCCTTGAGGTGGGCGACCGCGATCTCGTGGCGCACGGAGTCGAGGAGGTGGCGGAACGTCGTGCCCTCGCCCTCGAGCCGCCGGGAGAGCGTTCGCACGCTCATGGCCAGCTGTCCGGCCACGCGGTCGGCGGACACCCTTCCCGAGGGCAGGTCGTCCTTGACGAGGAGCCGGGCGCGGGCAGAGACGGGGGGGTGCGAGGGGAGGCTCACCAGCATCTTGTCGAGCTGCCGGCCGACGAGCGCGGCGAGGGTGGGATCGGCTCCGCGCATGGGAAGGCCGAGGTCGGCCTTCGCCATCAGGAGGCCGAGGATCGGCTGATCGAAAAAGAGCGGGCACGCGAAGAAGCGCTGGTGCTCGTCGAGGCGGGAGGGAGCGGCGTGGGCGAAGCTCGCATCGAGGGGGGCGAGATCGGGGCGGCAGGTGTCGCGCGCCAGGCGCAGCCAGGTGGCGAAGAAGAACTCGGTCTGATAGCGGTTGACCGGATGCGCCGGGGGCACCGTCCCCGTGAGCCACACGCCGTCGCCCTCCGGCTCGAGGCGGACCGTGACTCGGTCGTGCATGACCCGGGCGTAGCGGGCGACCTGGGCGAGAGCGTCGCCGAGGGTCGGGCTCGCGCGGAATGCATACTCGAGCACGTCGAACGCGGCCGGCGTTCGAGCCTCGGCCACGTGGATGCCGATCGCCTCGTCCCCCGTCGCCTTGGCGGCGAGCCTCCACATCTCTCTGGGGACGGCCTCGGGCAGTCGCTGCTCCGGGTGGGAGAGGTCGACCGCTCCGAGACCGGCCTGGCTCCGCAGTGGAGCCGTGTCCACACCGCGCTTCTCGAGGTAGCTCATCAGCACCCGGGCCCCCCAGACCATGATCGTGGCTTGTCCGGAGGAGTGGCGCCGTGCCTCGTTCGGAGCCATCAGGAAGGGATTCCGATCTCTTTGGCCGGAAGTGTCAACCGATGGGCTTCGAGGGTCAAGGGCAGAGCCCCCCTCCTCTCGTATCCTGCTTCCACGCACCGCTTGGAGCGTTCGCCACAAGGAGAGAGGGTTGCACGAGAGATCGAGGCCGTCGCGCCGTTCGTGGGACGAGGGGAAGGGCGGGGGGGAGCCACCGCGGACGCCTCTCGGCCACTCCGTGGAGTCACGCTACGGCGAGCTGTCCCGGCGGATCCAGGAGGATCTGCGCAACCACGGCCGCGAGGCCTCGCTGCCCTCCTCGGCGTTCCGGCTGCAGTCCTTGTACCTGGACTTTGGCCGGACGGCGCTCGCGGAGCACATCTCGGAGCCGATCCTGCGGGCACTCGGGGTCCCTCCTGAAGCCACGGGGCTCGCGGCGAGGGACCCTCGCCTCCTCGAGGCCGAGCGTCAGTCCTTCGGTGAGATCGAGGACGAGGACGTCAACGAGGTCGCGGGGCGAGTGGCGCGGATGTCCCGGCGGGCCCTGACCGCGGCGCTCGTGTTCAATGCCCAC
>Ga0335082_10003504_pt1 | contig 17072 bp, 13 predicted proteins | sample Lox_Sample_41_FD_206718 | JGI IMG/M metagenome (GOLD analysis project Ga0335082, IMG submission 206718) | Soil microbial communities from Loxahatchee National Wildlife Refuge, Florida, United States - Lox_Sample_4.1 | ecosystem: Environmental > Terrestrial > Soil > Wetlands | place: USA... | reverse complement strand
CATATCCTCGCCGGGGCGCAGGTTCGTGGTGTTGCGGAAGTACTGCGTGCTGTACTGCGAATGCGTGTAGAGGAAGTAGCCGGCCGGTCCCACCGTGGCCAGCGCCACCACCACCGCGAGCAGCGTCTCGCGCCAGCGCCGCAGCAATGTCGGCAGATACAGGAGCCCGAAGCCGAGCAGGAACATCGGCACGAAGAGGTTGGCCACGGCGTAGGCGTAGATACAGAGACCGAAGAAGAACATCGCCGCGGGCAACGTCCGTCGTCCCTGGACGAAGCGTACCAGCAAGGTGACGCCGATGACGAAGAGAAACGGGAAGGAGATCAGCTCGAAGGCGATGCGACTGAAGTGCAGGTGCCACGGGCAGACGCTCAGAAAGACCGCGGCGAACAAGCCAACCCAGGGCGAGAACAACGCCCGACCGAGAAAAAAGATCGCGATGACCGTGCCGACGCCGAACAGCGCCGAGGTCAGGCGGACGCTGAACTCGTCCAGCCCCAACAGCTTCACCGGGATGGCGGCGGCGTAGATGAAGATCGGGTTCTTGTAGCTGACACCGAACGACCAGAAGTAGAGCGGGAAGTAATTCCCGTTCTCGTCCATACCCGCGCTGGCGATGGTGTAGGCGTTGTACCCGAGCCCGGCCTCGTCGCAGAAAAACCCGGCCGGCACGTCCTTGAGCTGATACACCCGTAGCACGGTGGCGAGCACCACCACGACGAGCAGTGAGAATCGCTGTACGGTTCGCCGCTCCACGTCAGTCCCTTCCTCCCGTGCGTCGCGTGTCCACCTAGCGCGCCGGCGGTTGCGCTTCCACTTGCCCGCCGAAGGGCACGCCGGCCAAGCCCAGACGCTGCGCGCGGCAGCGAATCTGGAGGAGATCGACGAACGCCTGGGCGCCCTGCCGGACGCCGACCGTCGCGCCCGGGGCGTTCACCCACACCACCGGCACCTCATGGATGCGCAGCCCCGCCGCGCACGTCAATGCGATCACCTCCACGTCGAAGGCGAAGCGATCGACCTGCAGTCGCTGCACCACCGGCAGCACGGTGTCGCGCCGAAACGCCTTGAAGCCGCACTGGGTGTCGTGAAACGACAGGCCGACCAGCCGGCGGACCATCACCGTTGTAGGCGGGGACGACGACGGAAACCTTCATCGGGCGCCGGCACCGTTTGTTGACAAGGCACGGGGTCGCATATACACACTAGCGTCTTTCCGCGAGACGGCGGATTCCGGTCCCTATGGCAGAGACGGCGGCTGATCGCAACTCGACAGACACCGCAGCGCCCGCGCGGGCGTCTGCGCCGCCGGGCACGAGCGCCCTCGACCGCCCCGTCGTGGGCAACCTCAGCCTCGAAAAGTGCCTGTACATCCTCGTCTTCGCGGTGGCGTTGCTGACGCGACTGTACGTGCTGGGCGACCGCCCGTACCACCACGACGAGTCGATTCACGCCTTCTTCTCCTGGAAGATCACCCAGGCCGGGTTGGGCGACTATCAGTACGATCCCGTCTACCACGGACCCTTGCTGTACTACTGGACGGCGCTGGTCCTGAAAGTATTCGGCGACTCCGATTTCACCGCGCGCTTGAGTCCGGTGTCCTTCGGCCTGGCGTTGCTGGCATTTGCGTGGCCGTTGCGGCGTTACCTGGGACGCTGGGGGGCGCTGTCGTTCCTCGTGCTGACGACGTTCTCGCCCAGCATGTCGTACTTCACCCGCTTCCTGCGCCACGACATCTACGTGGCGCTGTGCAATCTGGCGGCGGTCTACTTCGGCTTCCGCTACGCGGAGGAACGCAAGGCCTGGCACCTCTACGTCGTGGGCGCGGCCTTGTCGCTGGCGTTCTGCACCAAGGAAGACATGTACGCCCTGCTGCCAGTGTTCGGCTTGAGCGTCATCCTGATGCTGCTGTGGGAGGTGGTGCACGCCGCCGATTGGCGCCGTGCGTTGCGCGGCGTGACCGGAGAGACCTGGGATCTCTGCAAGGTCGCCGTGCTGCCGCTGATCACCACGCTGGTGATCTTCACGATCATCTGGTTGGTTTTCTACACGTCGTTCGGGACGCATCCGAAGAACTGGAACTCGGTGAACCGCGCCCTGTCGTACTGGATGGGGCAGCACGAGATCAAACGGATCGGCGGCCCCTGGTGGTACTATTTCCCCGATCTGACGGTGTACGAGCCGTTGGTCTTCTTCCCGGCATTGCTCTACCTGCTTGGTCCTCTGCTGCAGGCGGGGTCGCGTGAGCCCACCTCGACCCGCGTGCTGGCGTACGCCACCTGGATCACCTTCGCGGCGTTCGTCGGCAGCCTCTTCGTTGCCGCCACGCAGGCCCCGCTGGTCCTGCTCGCGTCCCTGACTTTCGCCGGGCTGACGCTGATGCGGCGGTGGTTGCCGGACCGCTTCACCCGTTTCGTCATCATTTGGGCGATGGGCTGCTTCGGCTTCTACAGCTGGGCGCAGGAAAAGGTGCCGTGGTTGATGGTGCCGGTCATGCTCCCCATGCTGCTGGTCGCGGCCATGTGGTACCGGCAGGTCATCGAGACGCGGGTCATCACGCGGCCGGCAACCGCCCTGGTGCTGGCGGCGGGGAGCCTGTTCACGATCTGGACCCTGATCGCCAGCAACTACCTGTACGACGCACCGCATCCCGAAGAGGGTGGCGGCAAGAACGACACCTCGGTGACGCGCCACGGCGAGCTCATGGCGTATGTGCAGTCGACCTATGACGTGACCAAGGTCGTGGTCAAACGCATCGAAGCCATCGCCGCGGCGATGAACACCGGCACCCAGACCCGCCTGGCAGTGTCGGGCAACGCCACCTGGCCGCTCAGCTGGTACCTGCGGAAGTACCCGGTGAACTGGGCCGCCGACGTGCGCTCGGTCGATCAACCGGTTGTGGTCATCGATCCCGAAGCGGCGGTGGCGCTCGACAAGGCGCTGGGCGACAAGTACGACAAGGTCAAGTTCCAGATCCGCGGCTGGTGGGAGCCGGACTATCGCAGCATGGATCCGGCAAAGCTGGTGCGCTACCTGTTCACGCGCGAAGTGTGGAACGGGGTCGGTTCGAGCGACGCGGTGATGTACGCGCTCAAGGACCCGAAGCCGGGCACCACGGTCGCCGCGATCGCGGTCAACCCCCCGCCTGCCGCGCGTGGCTATCAGCAGCCACCGATCCTCCTCAAGCCGGCGAGCGTCTTCGGCGAGAAGGGCAGCGGCCCCGGACAGTTCAACGAGCCGCGCGGCCTCGCCGTCGACGGCAACGGCAACATCTTCGTGGTCGACAGCAAGAACGATCGTGTCCAGAAGCTCGCCGCGGACGGGCATCCGGTCACGACGTGGGGCCATGAAGGCAACGACCCCGGCAACTTCAAGGACCCCTGTGGCATCGCGGTCGGCTCCGATGGATTCGTGTACGTGGCGGATACCTGGAATCATCGCGTGCAGAAGTTCGACAACGACGGCAAGTTCGTCGTCGAATGGAAGGAACAGACCTCGGGGTTCTGGGGACCACGCGGCATCGCCGTGGCGCCCGATAACAGCGCTGTCTACGTCACCGACACCGGCAACAAGCGCGTCGTCAGCTTCGATACCTCGGGCAAGCAGAACACGACGTGGGGCCACGACGGCTCCAAGCAGGGCGAGCTCATCGAGCCGGTCGGCATCACCGTCGACAAGGAGAACCACGTCTGGGTGGCCGACACCGGCAATCACCGCGTGCAGATCTTTGACAACCAGGGCAAGTACATCAAGGAGTACCAACTCAACGGCTGGGAGGAGTTCTACAGCGAGCCGTACATGGCCATGCTCGGCACCGATCTGGTGGTCACCGACTCGTTCAACCACCGCTGTGCGCGCTACACCGACGGGCAGCTGGACTACTCGTGGGGCAAGAGCGGCTCGGACAGCGGCGACTTCAATCGCCCGATCGGCATCGCGACCGACAGCAAGGGCGCGGTGTACGTGAGCGACACGCTCAACCACCGCATCCAGAAGTTCGACCTGCCGCCGCCTACCAAGAAGTAGCGGCCGCCGCCACGTCCCGCAGGTGTCCGCTCAACCGTCGGCGAGGATCTTTCGCCGCAAGCGGAACAGATCGTAGAAGGCGCGGATGATCACCGACAGATGCGCCCCCGTTTGCACGCCGGCGGACCGCGGGTAGTGATGGACGCCGACCTCCTTGATGCCGAAGTGCTTGCGCACGGCGCGCCCATACAGCTCGGCGTTGATCAACGCTCCAGTCGATTCGAGGGTAATGGCGTTGAGCACCTTCTTGGGAATCAGCTTGAAGGCACAGTTGAGGTCGCGCACCCGCACGTTGAGCATGACGCGCACCAGCCAGCCGCCGAACAGCTTGGCGTTGAGGCGGCGCACGAACGGGTCGCGGCGCTCGATGCGGAACCCGGTGACGATGTGATCGTCATCCGTTGCCAATGGCAGCAGGAGGTCGAGGTCGTGGATGTCGAACTGGCCGTCGCCGTCCATGTAGAAGACGAAGCGCTTCACGGCCGCGTCGAATCCGGTGCGCAGCGCCGCGCCGTAACCGCGGTTCTGCGGATGGTGCAACGGCCGCAGCCGGGAAAACTCCTTCACCAGGCCGTCGATGATCGGTCCGGTGCGATCGCGGCTCCCGTCGTCCACCACCAGCAACTCGTACTCGGGCACCCGCTCGCTCAAGTAGGCGGCACACTTGCGCACCACGTCCTCGATGTTGGCTTCCTCGTTGAACGCCGGCAGGACGACCGACAGCTCCTGCACCGCGCCGCTGCTCGCATTGCTTTTTGATCCATTCACCATACAATTCCCCTCAGCCCCGGAAACCGACATCGTGATTGTCAGTTGCCCACATTGTTCGACGCGCTACGAGATCGACACCGCGCGTCTCACGGGTCCTAGCCCGATGCTCAAGTGTTCCCGGTGCCAGCGCATCTTTCCGGCACCAACCGCCAAGAAACCGCCCAGCCCGCCGCGCCTCGGCGTGGCGAAGCCCAGCGCGCGGGATGACGGAAGTCTGACCTTACCATTTGATGAACCTGCGTGGAAAGACGAGACCGAGGCGCCGGCCGCGGCGCAGTTCGACGTCTCGGAACCGGAGGAAGATTTCGTCCTCGGCACCGACGAGGGGCGCAGCGCGACCCCGCCGCCGACCGACGCGAGCCGCAAGGCTCCAACTCGTGCCGCGACCGCGGACGCGCAGCCTGCGCTGCCACCCGAGCCCCGCGGCGCTGACGATGAGGACGAGGAGGTGGACGAGGACGAGGTGAACGAACACGAGCACGAGCTGGACGTCAGCGAAGCGGAGCCCCCGGCGCCGCGCCGCAAGCGCCCGCGCCGGCCCCCGCAGCCGCCGCAACGCAGCAACCTCGGCACCTTCTTCATCTTCCTCGGACTGGTGGTCGCCGGGTACGGCATGCTGACGCGGGCGCTGTTCGCCAGCCCGGCCCTGTGCGATCGACTGATCGGTCGGCTGCCGGTGATCGGCACGCTGGGGGATGAGCGCTTGCTCACCCGCAAGGTGGCCCTCTCGGACATGGTCGGCAGCTACCAGCGGATCAGAGACGGCAAGGACGTGTTCGTCATCACCGGCAAGGCCATGAACACCGCGCCGGTGGCGCTGCACAGCGTCCAGATCGCCGGCCGACTCTTCAATAATGCGGGCAAGCCGCTCGACGAGAAGACCATATACTGTGGCAACGTGATTTCGGCCAAGGTGCTCAAGGACCTCACGCCCACGGAGCTGTCGATCCTGCAGAAGCTGAGCCCACCGAAGAAGTTCGTCATCGAGCCGGGCGAGTCATCGACGTTCGTCGTGGTGTTCATGGATCCACCGCGCGAGGCCGTCGAGTTCACCGCTCGCGTGGTGGTCGCGCAACGTCAAGCGTGATCCTTGCCCTCCGGCTTCGCCTTGGGCTCCTCCGGCTTGGGCGTGATGTCGATCTCATCCGGCGCCTTGACGGCCTTGCGGAAGTTGCGGATGCCGCGTCCGAGCCCTTCACCGATCTCTGGCAGGCGCCCGGCCCCGAAGATGACGAGCACGATGACCAAGATCACGACCAGTTCGCCGATTCCCAAGCCGAACATCCCAACGCTCCGTTGCGCCGACTATACGTGAACGCGGCGCCGCGGCGCAAGGCGCGACACCACTCAAGCGAGCAGGCGTTCCAGCGTCTTGCCGTACTCGCGCGTGTCGTCGGTGGCGACGTGCACCCGGTGGATGTCGGCGCCGGCGGCGGCAGCGGCGGCGATGCGGTCGCGGCAGGCTTCGACGTCGCCGACGGTGCCGAGGCGCTCACGCATCGCCGGCGGCACCGCCGCGGCCGCCGCCGCTGAACCCTGCTGCCAGGCCTGCTGCACTGCCGCGACCTCGGCGGCGAAGCCGAAATGCTCCAGCTGACGCGCGTAGTAGACACCCATGCGACCGATGTAGAACGCCGTCGTACCCGCCTGCGCCAACTCGGCGCGGGCGCGTGCCTCGCCGGTGGCGACGACCGATCCGCCCGGCGCATGCACTTCGAACGCCGACGGGTCGCGGCCCGCCGCCGCGATGCGGGCCCGCATGGCGCTGATCTCGCCGGCAAGCTTGTCGATTGGAATCATCACCGGCAACCAGCCGTCTGCATGCGATGCCGTCAGCGCCAACGCCTTCGGGTTCAAGGTGGCGAGATGGATCGGGATGTGTTCTCGCGGCGGCGTGAAGCGCAGGGTGAAGCCGCGCTCCAGCTTGAACAACGTCCCGGCGTAACGCAGCGGCTCGCGGCGCAGCAGGGTGTTGAAGATCTCGATCACTTCCTTCATGCGGGTCAGCGACGGCTCGAACTTGACGCCGTGAAAGTGCTCGATGACCTGTGCGCCGCTGGTGCCGAAGCCGGCGATCATGCGCCCGCCCGACAGTTCGTCGAGCGTGCCGAAGTGCTGCGCCAGCGCCGCCGGGGTGCGCGAGTAGACGTTGACGATGCCGGTGCCGAGGCGAATGCGTTGGGTGTGATCGGCGAGCAGCGTCAGGAGGGTGAAGCAGTCGCGTCCCCACGCCTCCGCCACCCACACCGAGTCGACCCCCACCTCATCGGCGATGCGCACGCGTTCCAGAATCCGGGCGCGATCGAACCCTCCCTGCCAATCGAACGATATGGCCAGCTTGTGCGGCATGATGCTCCTCCTCGCAGTCGTCGACGATTCGAGCCGGACTAGCCTACGGTTGGCGTTGCCGCAAGAGCGTTGGCGTACCTTCGTAGGACAGATTTTCTTTGACAGGTGCTGCGGCCGTCGAGTAGACAGGTCAGCGGGGCATGTCCATGAGCCCGCCGGAAGGCATGAGGTCGCAGTGGAAGAAATTCGACGATCGACCTGCCAACCGGACGAAGTGGTGTATAAGGCTGCGGCGGGGACATGCTTGAACTGGGATCCAAGACTGCCGAGCGCCGCACAAGAGGGGGACCAATGAGAGCACAGAGATGTTTCTGCGGTGTCGTGGCCGTCTGCATGGCGCTACTGAGCGTGCCTGAGATGGCGGCGGCCACGGGGCTGGCGTATCGCGACGCGACTACCGGGCGATGGAAAGGCATCGCCGCAAATGGCGACGTGCGCAGCGGCGGGGCGTTCGCCGGGAAGAAGTTTGCCGGTTTCTCGGGGACCATAAAGGCCAGCATCGATGCGATCCCGGCCGGACCGTGCGGCGTGGCGCCTTCCGTAGTGGCGGCGTTCTCGGGCCACCTCGCCACGCCGTCGCCCAACACCGGGTTGTTTCTCTACGACGCGACGACCGATACGATCATGGACGCGGTGATCCAGGGCGCCGCTACACCCATCGGGGGTACGTGGAAGCCGTTCAGCAACAATAACCCGGCGATCGCGATCGACGCGAGCACCTGCTTGGTCCACGTGTACTTCCGCGGCCAGGCGACCGGCGTGGCGCCGAACGATACGGGGATCTTCGATGCTGCCTTTGGTCCGCTGCCCGGGTTTGCTGCGGGACCTGTCACCGTGGTGGCGCAGGAGGGCGTCACTCCAGCGCCCGCGCCGTTCCCGGGTGCTTCGGTGTTTGGCGACTTCCCGGCGGCGCTGCATGTGACCGCGGCAAGTGATCTCGTTTTTGGGGGCGATGCGCACGTTGCATTCCGCGGGCAGGTGACGGGTGGCGGGGTGACGGGCGCCAACAATAGCGGGGTCTTCCTCGCCACGACCGCCGTGCCGGGCATCAAGACTGCGGCACGCGAGGGAGACGTGACCTGTCCCCCGACCTTCGGTGGCACCAGCTTTAGCGAGTTTCCCGCTGCAATCGATCTTGCGATCGGCGACCCCTTTGCCGGGAACGGTCCTCAGGTTGTCTTCCGAGCCAAGTCAGCCGGCGCGCCGCCGACGAGCGATACCGCGGTGATCGACACCGCCCCCGTGGGCCTGCCGTGCGGGGTTGCCGTAATGTTTCCCGCCGTCGAGGGAGCGGCGACGCCGGTGGGAGGAACCTACGCGGAATTTCCGAGCTCGACGCCCGTCGCCGCGAGCGGTGGCGGCGGCGGTTTCCCACCCACCATTGCGTTCCTTTCCAACGTGACGGGTGGCACGGCCCCCAAGGCGCTCTTCTACAGCATCCTGTTCGGTCCAACGATCTCCGTGGTGGCGCAGGGCTTGCCGGGAACGACACTGGGGTCCGGCGCCGTCGGCCTGTCACCGGGCACACTCAGCCCGTCGGTCAACTCCGACGGCTACCTCATCTTCCGCGCCTCGGTCTCAGGCGCCGGCACGGGGCTCTTCTTCTTCAACAGCCTCGCAGGGCCCGTGGTGCCTGAATCGGTTGCCGGCGCCTACCGCAACGCGCGGCTCGACCGGCTCGGCAACATGACGGCCCGGTTCCCGTGACCTACCCGGCACAAGCGTCTCCACTGACGCGGATTGAACGCACATCACTCCCCCACCTCAGGTTGCTGCCAGACCGTCCGCCGCGACAGCTCGGGTGACCAGTCGCACACGTACACCGAGTTGTGCTCCATGAGGTAGGGCACCGGCACCGGGTTTGACTTGCAGTGCCGTTGAAAGATGGGACTGCTGACGACCGCGGCGATGTACTCGTCACCTCCCGCCGCCGCTTGCTCGATGGCGAAGGGATCGATCACCAGCTTGTCGGTCCAGAACGGTACCACCAGATCCGGGTGCAACCCGAGGCTGTACTCGGGGTCATACTTGTTGTGGCCGATGTACCCGTTCGGGTGCGCCGGCAGGCGCGCCACGTGACGGTCGCACTTGCCCAGCAGGTCGATGGCGTGGCGACGACCGAAGTAGGAGGTGTTGCCGGCGGCGACCACGGCGATCGTGCTCTCAGGCCGCGTGAAACGATCGATCAACACTCCGGTGACCAGGCCGTGCCGCGGCTCGCCGTTGTCGTCGTCGAGGCTCCCCACGCTGCTGACACCCACCATGCACCACACCGATGCGAAGATGCCGAGAAGCAGGCCGGCCTGCGCCAGCAGGCTGCGGCGCGTGACTTCGGTGACGGCGGTCACGGCGAGGACGAGGAGGAGCGGCACGAGATGCGCCACGTAACGCGAGTACTCGAAGAGGTCTTCACCAACGACGAGAATGTAGACGGTGCTCACCGCGGCGGCTCCCCACACGAGCCAACGCACGCGATCGCGAGCCCGCCACGCGCCGACGGCGGCGAAGCCCAGCGGCACACAGTAGCGCCGCGCGAAGCGGGCAAGGTAACCGGCCCCCAGTCGGGTGCGTCCCGGGACACCGGCGACCTTCAGGTAGTAGGTGTTCGGCAGCCACTCGCCATAGTACCAGTGCCGCGCCAGCAGGTGCAGCGCCGGCACAGCCAACGACAGCGCCAACCAACGCCGCGTGCGGTCACGATCGGTTGACAGTCCCCACGCCAGCAGCGCCGCCCCCGCCCACACGTGATAGGCGTCGCTGCGCACCAGCGGCAACACCCCCAACAGCAGGTAGGTGAGCGGCCGGCAGTGGCCGGTCTCCCATTCGTGTAGGAGACGCACGACGACGAGCAGGAAGAGCGCCGTCAGCAGCGTTGTCTCGAAGCCGTTGGCGGACCAGTACACCACGTCGAGATCGACGGCCAACGTCAGCAACAGCGCCAGCAGTGCCAGCCCGGGTTTGGGGAGCAGATGGCGCAGGGCGCGTTCGCTCAACAGCAGCACGACGCAGGCGAGCCCCCAGTTCAACAGCTTCACCGGGATGGCCATGTGCGCATCAGCGAGCGGCAGCAGATGCACCGCCGCCATCACCAGCGTCCACAGCGGATTGCTGTAGCCTTCGACGCGTTCGCCGGGGTTCCACACCAGCCCGTGCCCGTCGACGAGGTTGCGGGCATAGCGCATCGAGATCATTTGATCGTCGTCGAGCCAGAAGTAGCGCGTGCCGTTCACCACGACGCTGGCCTGCAACAGTGCGACAGCCGACAGCAGCGTGAGCACCGCCAGCGCGCTCCAGCGCCAGATGTGTGGCGGACACGCGGCGAGCCGGGCGAGCGGGGACACGTGTGCAGGGCGGCGGTCTGGCTCGGGCGGCGGCGATGGGAGGTCAGGCTTGATCATGCGCTCAGCTCGCGCCGTCACAGTAAGCCATCCCGCGCACCCGCAACAAGCGCGTGCGCCGCCTGGGGGGCCGACTTGCCGGGGTGCGGGTGGCACCGCTAAAGTGCTTGGCAATGGTCGACGAGTCTCGGCTGACATGGGCGCTCATCCTGTCGGTGCTGCTGCACGGGCTCTTGCTCAGCTTGCTGCCGTGGTGGCGCCGCCTGCAACTCGACATCCCCAAGCCGCCGGCGCTGGTTGACGTCGACGTCGTTCAGCTGCCGAAGGCGGCACCGCCGCCGCGCGCCCCGGTGGCCGCGGCGGCCCCCGCGCCCGAGGCGCCGCCGATCGTCATGCCGAAACAACAGATCGTCAGTCAGCCGGACGCAGGTGAGGAGAAGCCGCCCGAGAACCCCCGCTTTCTCAGCGACCGGGACAACACGGTGAAGGAAGAGACGATTCATCGTGGTGAGCCGTCGGCGGGAAGCCCCGAGAGCAAACACGCCGCGCCGCCACAGCAGGTGGCGAGCGCCAAGCCGCTGCCGCGGCCGGCCGCACCACGTGCCGAAGTCGAACACCCCGCCAAGTCCGCTGCGGCACTGCCCAAGCTCGATCAACTGTTGCCGAACGTCGGTGACATGATCCGCGAGGGATTGGTCAAGCCGGAGGAGGCGGCACCCGCCCCCGCCCCGCAACAGCAGGCCTCGACCCAGCGCACCGAACGCAACGACCTGCTGCGCCACGGCGATCCGTGGAAGCAGGGCGGTGTCGGTGGCTCGCTGGACTTCCTGCCGGCGGTGCGCGACGGCGACGTCACCATGCTCAACACCAAGGCCGACCAGTTTGCGCCGTTCGTGCGTCGCGTCGCGGTGCGCGTCTTCGAAAGCTTCTGGATCCTGCTGCGACGCTCCGTCGGCGGTGGCGTAGCGCAGTCGGTGGAGGAGGCCGCTACCATCGAGGCGGTGATGGACAAGAAAGGCAACCTCGTTGCGCTCAACGCCAAGGACCGATCGCTGAACGCGGCGCTGGCGACCGACCGGAACTTGCAGGAGGCGATCCGTCAAGCCTTCTTCGATCGCAACCCGCCGAACGGGGCGGAGGCGAACGACGGCAAGATCCACTTCGTCTTCGACGTGCGCGTCGCGTTGCGCGTCGATCCCGGCCGCGGCGTCGCCGGCTACCGCGCCCTCTTCGGCGCCGGGTTGCTGTAGGTGCTGAGTCAGCACTCAGGAGCCAGCACTCAGCACTCAGGACTTCGTACCCGGCATCCAGCGCAGCACCGGGTGGCGCGCGGCGCGCGCCTCGTCGAGACGCCCCACCGGCGTCTGCGTCGGGGCGTTGCGGACGACGTCCGGGGTTTCGCGCGCTTCCTGAGCAATGTCCAGCATCGCCTCGATGAACTCATCGAGCGTCTCCTTGCTCTCGGTCTCGGTGGGCTCGATCATGATGGCGCCTGGCACGACCAGCGGGAAGTAGATGGTCGGCGCGTAGAAGCCGTGATCGAGGAGCCGCTTGGCGATGTCGAGTGTCTTGACGCCGACGGTGTCGAACCCTTTGTCGCTGAAAACGCACTCGTGCATGCAGACGCCGGGGTAGGCGAGGTGGTAGGCGCCCTCGAGGCGGCGGCGGATGTAGTTGGCGCTGAGCACCGCCATCGCGGTCGCTTGCATCAGGCCATCACCGCCGAGTGCGAGGATGTAGGCGAAGGCCCGCACCAGCATGCCGAAGTTGCCGTAGAAGGAGCGCACGCGGCCGATGGAGCGCGGGCAGTCGTCACTCCAGCGCAGCTGCTCGCCGGCACGCACCAAACGCGGGGTCGGCAGATACGCTGCCAGGGACTCGCGTACGCCGACCGGGCCGGCGCCCGGTCCGCCGCCACCGTGCGGCGTCGAGAACGTCTTGTGAAGATTGAACTGCAACACGTCCGCGCCCATATGCGCCGGCTTGGCGACGCCCATGAGGGCGTTGAGGTTGGCGCCGTCGAGGTACACGAGACCGCCGCGCGCGTGCACCGCGTCGGCCACTTGCATGATCTCGCGTTCGAACAGCCCGAGGGTGTTCGGGTTGGTGATCATCAGGGCGGCGACGTCGTCGTCCATCGCCCGCTGCACCGCTGCCGCTTCCGTCAACCCGATGCGGTTGCCCTCGACCTGCACGGTGCTGTAGCCGCACAGCGCCGCGCTCGCCGGGTTGGTGCCGTGCGCGCTCGCCGGAATGAGCACCTTGCTGCGCGCCCGGCCGTGCTCGACATGGTAGGCGCGGATCATCTTCATGCCGGTCAGCTCGCCCTGCGCGCCAGCGGCCGGCTGCAAGCTCACCGCGTCCATGCCGCTGATTTCGGCGAGCATCTGCTCCAGCTCCCAAATCAGTTGCAGCGCGCCCTGCGCGTCCTCGTCCGGAGCCAACGGGTGCAGGCCGGCGAACCCGTTCAGCCGCGCCACCGCTTCGTTGACGACCGGGTTGTACTTCATGGTGCAGGAGCCGAGCGGATAGAAGGTCGTCGCGGTCCCGAGGTTCCACTGCGAGAGCCGGATGAAATGACGCAGCACCTCCGGCTCGCTCACCTCGGGGAAGCCGTCGATCGGCTCGCGCAGCAGGTCGGCCGGGAGGAACGCGGCCGGATCCTCACCGCCGCCGGGGAGCGCGAAGCCGCGACGACCGGGGCGGCTGCGCTCGAAGATCACCGGCTCATCGAGCAGGAGACCGGCTTGCTTGTTGGCGCGGCGTCCTGTCATTCCAATGCCTCGACCAGCCGATCGACCGCCGCGGCGTCGTGCGTCTCGGTGGCACACACCAGCAAGCCGTCGGCCAGCTCCGGATACCAGCGCCGTAGCGGGACGCCGGCGAGTACGCCGCGGCTGCGCGCCGTTTCCCACGCCGCTGCGGCGTGGGTGCCGTGTAGCACGAACTCGTTGAAGAACGGCGCGCTGAACGGCAGGCACCAACGTCCGGATGCCGTCAGCCGGCCGGCGACCCGATGCGCGTTCGCGGTGTTGGCGACAGCCAGCTCGCGCAAGCCCGCCTTGCCGACTGTCGATAGGTAGACAGTCACTGCCAGTGCCATCAACCCATGATTGGTGCAGATGTTCGACGTCGCCTTCTCGCGCCGGATGTGTTGCTCGCGCGTCGCCAGGGTGAGCACGTAGCCGCGCCGGCCCGCACCGTCGACGGCTTCACCGACGAGACGTCCGGGCATCATGCGCACGTACGAGGTCCGGGTGGCGAACAGGCCGACGCCGGGTCCGCCGTAGGACATGGGAATGCCCAGGCTCTGTCCTTCGGCGACGGCGATGTCCGCCCCGTAGCTGCCGGGCGGTTTGAGCAGGCCGAGCGCAATGGGCTCGCTCGTGGCGGTTACCAGCAGGGCGCCGCGCGCATGCGCGAGTGTCCCGATGTGCTCCAGGTCCTCGACGATACCGAAGAAGTTTGGGTGCCCGACGACGACGGCGGCGACCTGGTCGGTGAGCTGCGCCGCGAGCCGCTCGGCGTCGGTGCGCCCGTCCGCAGCGACGGGAATCTCGACCAGCTCGATGGCGCCGGCGCCGGTGGTGTAGGTGCGCACCACCTCGCGGTACTGCGGGTGCAGGGCGCGCGACAGCAGCACGCGCGGCCGCTTGGCGTTGATGCGCCAGGCCATCAACACCGCCTCGGCCATGGCCGAGGCGCCGTCGTACATGCTGGCGTTGGCGACCTCCATGCCGAGCAGCATGGCGACCAGAGACTGAAATTCGAAGATCGCTTGCAGCGTGCCCTGGCTCACCTCGGGTTGGTAGGGCGTGTACGCCGAGTAGAACTCGGCGCGCTGCAGAATCTGGTCGACGACGGCGGGGACGAAGTGGGGGTAGGCGCCGGCGCCGGCGAAGCACGGCTGCGCCGCCGCGGCGTTGCGGCCGGCGAGGCGCTCGAGGCGTCCCCGCACCTCGGGCTCCGAAGCGCCGGGTGGCAAGCGCACCGCGGCGCGGGCCCGCAACTCGGCCGGGATCTCGGTGAAGAGATCGGCGACCTCGGCGACCCCGACCGCGCGCAGCAGGCTGCGAATGTCGGCGTCGGTATGGGGCAGAAAGCGCATGGAAGGAAGCCCTCAGCAGTCAACGCTCAGCCGTTTGGTGCAGAGATGACGTGAGGACTCGGTGCTGACAGCTGAATGCCGACAGCTATTCCTTTTCTTCCGCGACGTACTCTTCGTACTCGGTGGCGTTCAACAAATCCTGCAGCTCTTCGGGATCGTTCATCTCGACCTTGATGATCCAGCCGTCGCCGTACGGGTCCTCGTTGAGCATCTCCGGGTTGTCGGGCAGGTCGTCGTTGACTTCGACGACCTTGCCGCTCACCGGCGCGTAGATGTCCGACACCGCCTTCACCGACTCGACCACGCCGAACGCATCTTCCTTGCTGACCTTGTCGCCGACCGCCGGCAATTCCACGAACACGATGTCGCCGAGCTGTTCTTGTGCGTAGTCCGTGATGCCGATCGTGGCCACGTTGCCTTCGACGAGAACCCATTCGTGTTCTTTCGAGTATTTCAAGTCCTCGGGAAACTCCATGCCTGCCTCCTTGAAACGTCGCGCAGCCTCACCGCTTGTAGAAGGGGAGCTGCACCACCGTGGCGCCGACCGCTCGGCCGCGAATTTCGACGGCGAGCGCGGTGCCCACCTCCTTCCAAGCGTTCGCCACATAGCCTAGTCCAATCGCCTTGCCAAGCGTCGGTGACTTGGTGCCGCTGGTCACCGCGCCGACCACCTCCGACCCATGCCGGATGGGATAACCCTGCCGTGGAATGCCGGGCTCGGTCATCGTCAGGCCGACGAGCTGCCGGCTGGTGCCGGTCGCGCGTTGCCGCTGCAACGCGTCGCGGCCGATGAAGCTCGGCTTGTGCAGGCGCACCACCCAGGCCAAGCCGGCCTCCAGCGGCGTCGTCTCCTCGGTGAGCTCGTGGCCGTACAAGGGCAGGGCGCGCTCGAGGCGCAAGGTGTCGCGGGCGCCGAGGCCGGCGGGTTGGATGCCGTGCGGCGCGCCGGCGGCGAGCAGCGCCTCCCACAGTGCCGTGGCCTCCGGCGGTGCGCAGTAGATCTCCCAGCCGTCCTCGCCGGTATAGCCGGTGTGCGCGATGAGGGCGCGGCGCCCGGCGATGCGACCCTCGGCGAAGCCAAACGGCGGCACGTCGGCGAGCGGCACGTTGGTCAGCGGCGTGAGGATGGCGGTGGCACGCGGGCCCTGCAATGCCAACAGCGCGAAGTCGTCGCTGCGGTTCACCACCTCGGCGCCGTACCGATGCTCGCCGATCCAGGCGAAGTCCTTGTCGATGTTGGAGGCGTTGACGCACAGCAGAACGCGTTCGCTGTGGATGCGGTGCACCATGATGTCGTCGACGACGCCGCCGGTCGGCAGGCACAGCATGGAATACTGCGCCTGGCCGTCGCGCAGGCGGCCGAGGTCGTTGACCGTGAGCGCCTGCGCCGCGGCCAGGGCGTGCGGGCCGCGCAACTCGATCTCGCCCATGTGGCTGACGTCGAACAGCCCGGCGCGCTCGCGCACCGCCTGGTGCTCGTCGAGAATGCCGCTGTACTGCACCGGCATCTCCCAGCCGCCGAAGTCGACGAAGCGGGCGCCGAGCGCCTGGTGCACGGCGTACAGCGGCGTGTGCCTCATGGTGGCGCCGCCATCGTTCATCGATGCTCCGCCTGCCGCTGCGCCGCGGTCAAGGTGTTTTGCAGGAGCATGGCCACGGTCATCGGACCGACGCCGCCCGGAACCGGCGTGATGAACGCAGCGCGCGCCGCCGCCGCCGCGTATTCGACGTCGCCGACCAGGCGGCCGTCGGCGACGCGGTTGATGCCGACGTCGATCACCACGCTGCCCGGCCGAATCCACTCGCCGCGGATCATCTCGGGCCGCCCGATGGCCGCGACCAGCACGTCGGCGCGGCCGATCTCGTCGGCGAGGTCACGTGTGCGTGAGTGGCAGATGGTCAGCGTGGCGTGCCGCTCCAGCAGCATGAAGGCGACCGGCTTACCGACCAGGTTGCTGCGTCCCGCCACCACGGCGCGCGCGCCCTTGAGCTCGACCCCGGTGCGGTCGATGAAATGCATCACGCCCAGCGGCGTGCAAGGGCGCATGCCCTCGCGGCCTTGCACGAGACGCGCTTGGTTGATCGGATGCAATCCGTCGACGTCCTTCGCCGGATCGATCGCGTCGATGATCGGGTCGCTATCGAGATGCGGCGGCAGCGGCAGTTGCACGAGGATGCCGTGCACGTCGGGCCGCTCGTTCAGGCTGCGTACCAGGCTCAGCAACTCGGCTTGCGTCGTCGTCGCCGGCAGCTCGACGGGAAACGAGATGACCCCGACCTCGGCGCACGCCTTGCGCTTGCCGCGCACGTACGAGGCCGACGCCGGGTTGTCGCCGACGAGCACGGTCGCCAGCCCCGGCGCGTAGCCGCGTTCGCGTTGGAACGCCGCGACCGCGTGCTGCACCGTGGCGCGGATTTGCTTGGCGACGGCCTTGCCGTCGATGACCTCAGCCATGCGGCGGCCATACTCAATGCGTCCC
>Ga0335082_10003503_pt1 | contig 17078 bp, 13 predicted proteins | sample Lox_Sample_41_FD_206718 | JGI IMG/M metagenome (GOLD analysis project Ga0335082, IMG submission 206718) | Soil microbial communities from Loxahatchee National Wildlife Refuge, Florida, United States - Lox_Sample_4.1 | ecosystem: Environmental > Terrestrial > Soil > Wetlands | place: USA... | reverse complement strand
TAGGTCGAACAGTGACTGGTGGCCGAACCAGTTGAACCTGAGGATTCTCCGGCAGAACGCGCCGCAGTCGGATCCGATGGGTGAGGCCTTCGACTACGCCGAGGAGTTCAAGAAGCTCGACTACAAAGCGCTGAAGAAGGACCTGCGCGCGCTAATGACGGAAAGCCAGGACTGGTGGCCGGCGGACTTCGGCCACTACGGCGGGCTGATGATTCGCATGGCGTGGCACGCCGCGGGCACGTACCGCATCGGCGATGGCCGCGGCGGTGCCGGTGCCGGGCAACAGCGCTTCGCGCCGCTAAATAGCTGGCCGGACAACGCGAACCTCGACAAGGCGCGCCGGCTGCTTTGGCCGATCAAGCAGAAGTATGGAAAGAAAATTTCGTGGGCGGACCTGATGGTTCTGGCGGGCAACGTGGCGCTCGAGTCGATGGGCTTCAAGACGTTTGGGTTTGGCGGCGGGCGCGCCGATGTGTGGGAGCCGGACGAGGCCGTCTACTGGGGCAAGGAGAAGGCCTGGTTCCCTGCTACTGCCAGCGACGAGCGCTACACCGGCGACCGGCAACTGGAGAATCCGCTCGCAGCCGTGCAGATGGGCCTGATTTATGTGAATCCGGAAGGGCCGAACGGCAAGCCGGATCCCATCGCGGCGGCCAAGGACATTCGCGAAACGTTCCGTCGCATGGCCATGAACGATGAGGAGACCGTTGCGTTGATTGCCGGCGGCCACAGCTTTGGCAAGACGCACGGGGCGGGCGATGCGAAGCTGGTTGGCCCGGAACCCGAGGCCGCGCCGATTGAGGAGATGGGCTTGGGCTGGAAGAGCGGTTACGCCACAGGCAAAGGCAAAGACGCGATTACCGGCGGCCCGGAAGTCATCTGGACGAAAACGCCAACGAAGTGGAGCAACAACTTCTTTGAGAACCTGTTCGGCTACGAATGGGAGCTGACCAAGAGCCCGGCCGGCGCGTATCAGTTTCAAGCGAAGAATGGCAGCAAGCCGATTCCGGATGCGTTTGACGCGTCGAAGCATCACGCACCGACGATGCTGGTGACGGACGTTGCATTGCGGATGGATCCGGCGTACGAGAAGATCTCGCGGCGCTTCCACCAGCATCCGGATCAGTTCGCGGATGCGTTTGCGCGCGCGTGGTTCAAGCTGACCCACCGCGACATGGGCCCGCGTGCGCGGTATCTCGGCCCGGAGGTCCCGAAGGAGGAGTTGATCTGGCAAGATCCCGTCCCGTCGGCCAAGCACAAGTTGATCGACGCGAAGGACATCGCCGCGCTGAAGGCGAAGATCCTCAAATCGGGGCTCTCGGTCTCGCAACTGGTCTCGGCGGCATGGGCGTCGGCGTCAACGTTCCGCGGCTCGGACAAGCGCGGCGGAGCGAACGGCGCGCGCATTCGGCTGGAACCTCAGAAAGAATGGGCCGTCAATCAGCCGGCGGAACTGGGCAAAGTGCTGCAGAAGCTCGAAGCAATCCAAAAGGACTTCAACAGTTCGAAGGCCAGCGGTAAGAAGAAGGTCTCGCTTGCCGACCTGATCGTGCTCGGCGGCTGCGCGGCGATCGAGCAAGCCGCGAAAAAGGCCGGGCACAACGTGAAGGTTCCTTTCACGCCGGGGCGCACAGACGCGTCGCAAGAGCAAACCGATGTGGAGTCGTTCACCTATCTCGAGCCGGTCGCGGACGGATTCCGCAACTACCAAAAGGCCAAGTACAGCGTGTCACCGGAGGAGTTGCTGATCGACAAGGCGCAACTGTTGACGCTGACAGCGCCGGAGATGACCGTTTTGGTCGGTGGCCTGCGCGTGCTGGGCGCGAACGCCGGGAAGTCCACGCACGGCGTCTTCACCAAGCGGCCGGAGACGCTGACGAACGACTTCTTCGTCAATGTGCTCGACATGGGCACGGCGTGGCAGCGTTCTGCCACAGCGAATGGCTCCGGAGACGTCTATGAGGGGCGCGACCGGAAGACGAACGAACTCAAGTGGACCGCAACCCGCGTCGACCTGATCTTCGGTTCGAACTCCGAGCTGCGCGCACTCGCGGAAGTCTACGGGTCCTCGGACGCGAAGGAGAAGTTCGTGAAGGACTTCGCGGCCGCGTGGACCAAGGTGATGAACGCGGACCGCTACGACCTGGCCTGAGCTTAACGGCGGAAGGAGGGCTGACCGCTTGGTATCCGCCCTCTTCCGAAACCGGAAGAATCACAGGTAGAAAAACTTTGCGGGAAGAAAGAAATGGTAGGCCCGGGAGGACTCGAACCTCTGACCTCTTCCGTGTCAAGGAAGCGCTCTAACCAACTGAGCTACGGGCCTTCCGCCAGTCTGGCAACCATTATTCTATCGCACGCCGTCACTGGCGTACAAACACTTACAACCGCGTCTGGCCCGCCGATCGGCACGCTCACGCGCTTGCGACCGTCTGCGTTTCAATCTCAATCGTGAAGTGTCGCTTCCGGAGCTCGGCAAAAAATGCGTCGGCTTCGAAGTATTCTTCCGCCGCCCACACACCGGGCCGCAGCGGCCGGCGCAAAATCTGCTGCACTCCGATGGACATGTTCATCGAGGTGCCCGCATCCGCGTAGTCGTCATACAACGGATGGTGGCGTCCAATCACGCGGCAAATCACTTTGCATGGCCGGCCATCGCGGGTGCCGCGGCCAATGGCGAAATGGACTTCGTGGCTCTGCTGAGCGGGGATGCGGTTCCGGTTTTTGGCGATGTTTCGATCGATCACGGCTTGCAACACATCAAGCGGCCGGACTGTGCCTCCTTTCACCGTGACGGGTTCGTCAAAGGCCCCGAAACCCGCCTTTACCAGCCCTACCCACGCTTCGTGATCCCGCGCGGGCAAGGAAAGTTTCCAGGTAAATTCACGGATCCCTTTTTCCGCGATGCCTTCGGAGAATGGCACGGTCAACGGTTCCGAATGTTGCGAGTGTATGAAACTCGTGCGTCCCCAGGGTTCCGGCAAGTCCATCACCTCGAGCCCAGCCTGCGCCGGCACTTCCTGCAACTTGCCATCGAGAAATTGCCGGCTCGGGTTCGCATATTCGGCAAGCACCGTGGAAAGGCTATAGGGAGGAACCAGCACCGGGCTTTCGGGGCCAATTTTGGTTGCGGCCCAGTAGAGATTGATGCGGTCAATGCGGTCGAGCCGGTCCGCGACGGCCCGGCAAATGACGTTCGAAAGTCCGGGATCGGAGCCAAGTCCGATCACGGCGGTGACTCCCGCGTTTTTCCATTTCGCGTGCTCGACCTTTTGCCGCACCGTATAGACGCCCATGCCGCCATAGTCCACGTAAGGGCGCTTTGCCTCCAGGCATGCCTCAAAAATGTGCATCTGATAACCGGCGAAGGTGGGGACGCCGTTGATGCACAGATCACAATCCGCGAGCAGCGAAAGAAGGGCGCCGCGATTGGTCACGTCGAGCACGCGCGTCTGCAGCCGCGAGTCGGGCAGGGCTTTCGCCAGCGCTTCCAGGCGCTCGGCGCTCGAGTCCGCGGCAATCACCTGGGTGATTCCCGATGATAAATTCGAAAGTAAATCGCGGGCGGTTCCCGCGCTCATTAAACCCGCACCGCCAATAATCAGAATGCGCATGTTTCTCCGTTTCGCGGCCGCCCGGCGCTTTTACCTGGAAGCGTGGTTCAGGATGTCATCTACTCCACGCAGTTCATCTGCCGATTGCAGCTGCCAAGCTATCCCTAATTCTGCCAGCGCCTGATTGAAGTCGTCCAACGACTTGCCGGTAAACGTCCGGCGCAGCGCTTGCCACTCATCTCTCACGTTGCGAACCTGGTCGCCGCTGGCATCCCCCACCAGCGCCTCAAACGCCTTTGCTACCGAGCCGTATTCCTCGACGAAGTCTTCATGGAGATACGCCGGCAAAAATTCCAGCAAGGCCGGGTAGTTCTCCGGATCAAAACGCTCTTTCTCTTGCTCGCCCGTCATTCTCTCGCCTCCGGGTACGTGGTCAGTACATAAAAGCTGTCCGGCCCATCCGCTCGCAAGACAATCACCGCGCTTGTGCAGCCCACCGCCCTGTCCTCACCGCGCCGCAAACTCCGGCCGATCAGGCGCCGGGCATCGTAGTGCAGGGCCAGGTTTGCCCGCGGGTATCCGCGCTGCATCCAGTTCTGCACGCGGCCGCGTTCTGCCAGCAACGCTTCGGCCACTACCGTTTCTGCCGTTTCCCGATCCGTCCACGTCGAAGCCGCGGAGATGTTGCGTTCGCGCTCCAGGCGCTCGTTCAGTTCGTCGTCGGTGCGGCCCACATGCCGGTCGAGAGTATGTCCTCCGCGTTCTTCATCCCGCGCAAGATCATAATGGCTAGACGGGCGTTTGGGTTCTTCGGCGTTTTTGGCAGGGTTGGAGGCCGGCCGAGTGTCCGTTTGCGGCGTCGGTCCGCAGCCGGTTACCCCGGTAAAAACGGCGCAAAACGCCAGAAAACAAAGGCAAATCCGCCGCTTCCCATCGCGAAACCTGACCACGCAGTTCTTCCTCAACCAATCAAGATTTGGGCGGCCCCGCGAGTATACGAAAATCCGCGGTTGACCGCGCAGGTCTCCGCAAGTTGAGGCCCTGCCGAACCCGATGCTATTCTTTTTTCATGGCGAAGCTTCCCGAATCTTCTCCTGAAATCCCTCCTTCTTCGCCCATCGCGCAGACCGGGCGGGAGTTTGAAGCCCTGCTGGAAGTCAGTGAAATGATCGCCCAGCAGCGCGACCTGAAAGCCCTTTTCCACGAACTCGCCGGGCGCCTCCACGCTGTCCTGCAATTCAATTTTCTTGGCATGATCCTTCACGATCCCGCGCGCGGAATGATGCGTCTTCACATTCTGGAGAGTCATCAACCGATCGAGAAAAAAGATCCAGAAGAAATGCCGGTCGGCAACTCGCCATCCGGCTGGGTCTATGAAAATCAGCAGCCGTTTGTGATCCAGGATGCCTCCAAGGACCCGCGCTATCCCGAATTTATGCAGAAACTGCAGGCAGGTGGTGTCCATTCCGGCGCCATCCTCCCGCTGACCACGGCGCACCACCGTTTGGGGACACTCGTGTTCGGACGATTCGTGCCGCAGGGTATCAGCGAATCGGAAATCCAGTTCATGAAGCGTGTTGCAGCGCAGGTCGCCGTGGCCGTAGACAACGCCATGAACTTCGAGGCCGCCGAAGCCTATCAGAAGCAACTGGCCCACGAACGCGATCGTTTGCAGGTCCTTCTGGACATCAATAACTTGCTCGTAAGCACGCGGGATCCAGCGGCGGTGTTCAAAGGAATTGTGTCCTCGCTCAAACCCGTTCTCCAGCACGACTACACCAGCCTTGCCCTGCTCGACGCTGCCTCTGGCCTTCTGAAAATTCATGCCCTGGACCTGCCGGACAGCGCCCCCGCGCCAAAAGGCGAGTTTACCGTGCCGCTGGAGGGTTCCCCTGCCGGACAGTGTTTCGCCAGCAGTCATGTGCTTATTACCCGCGGAAAAGAGATCGATCGTTATCGGTTGGACGTGATGCGTTATTTCCGTGAACAGGGCGTTCAGGCCATTTGCTGTGTCCCGTTAATCACGCATGGCCGCACCTTTGGCACCATCAATCTTGCCAGCCGCAATCCGAATGCGTTTCCGGTGGAAGATGTCGAGCTCATCCAGCAAGTCGCCGCCCAGGTCGCCATTGCTTTGGAAAATGCGCTGGCGTTCAAAGAGATCGACGCGCTGAAGGACAAACTCGCCGTCGAGAAGCTTTATCTCGAGGAAGAAATTCGTTCCGAATTCAACTTCGAAGAAATCATCGGCGAAAGTCCCGCACTTCGCCGCACCCTGGCACAAGTCGAACTCGCCGCGCCGGCCGGCACAACGGTTCTCATCCAGGGTGAAACCGGCACCGGCAAGGAAGTCATCGCCCGCGCGATCCACAATTTAAGTCCCCGCCGCGAACGCACTTTCGTGAAGGTGAATTGTGCTGCAATTCCCGCCGGCTTGCTGGAATCCGAGCTCTTCGGCCACGAGCGCGGCGCCTTCACCGGCGCCCTGACGCAAAAAATCGGCCGCTTCGAATTTGCCGACCGCGGCACGCTCTTCCTCGACGAAATCGGCGACCTGCCGCTCGAGCTGCAGCCCAAACTTCTGCGCGTCCTGCAGGAGCAGGAATTCGAACGCCTGGGCGGCAACCGCACGCAGCGCGTGGATGTGCGCGTCGTCGCCGCCAGCAACGCCGATCTCGCGCAACTCGTCGCCGAAAAGAAATTCCGCAGCGACCTTTACTACCGCCTCAACGTCTTTCCGATTTTCGTTCCGCCTCTTCGTGAGCGTCGCGAAGACGTGCCGCTCCTGGTGCGCTATTTCGTTCAGACCTTCAGCCGCCGCCAGAACAAAACTGTCGAGTACGTCCCCGCCGATGTCATGGATGCACTGGTCAACTACCCATGGCCCGGCAATGTGCGCGAGCTCGAAAACCTTATCGAGAGAGCCGTGCTCCTTTCGACTGGAAAGGAGCTTCGTGTTCCTTTGAGTGAAGTGAAACCCGCGGCGATTCCTGCCGCACCGGCGGGAGTCTACGATTCGTCGCTGAACCCACCGGCTGCGACGCCTGCTGCCACTTCCTCGCCGCCGATCGCCACCCTCGAAGACGCCGAACGCCAGCACATCCTTCGCGCTCTTCGCCAGACGCATTGGCGCGTCTCTGGTCCGCGCGGAGCCGCCAATCTTTTAGGCATGAAGCGCACCACACTGCAAGCCCGAATCCGCAAACTCGGCATCAAACGCCCTGTGTAGCACGCGGCTATCGCATCGGCCACTCCCGCTTGGATTGCGCCGGACACTGTGGTCTTCTTTTAAGGATAGGACCATGAAGCTGATGTCACGTTTGCTCCAACGCTCATCTCTTCCCCGCCTTTGCGCCCTTGCGGCCCTCTGGTTGCTTCCCTTTGCCGCTTCCTGTTTTGCGCAATTGCCTGTGATCCGCTTTGTTCGCGACCCCGATCCCGCGCCAAGCTTCCAGCTAAAGGATCTGGATGGCAAAGATCTCAGCCTGGAATCCTCCAAAGGCAAAGTGGTTTTGCTGAACTTCTGGGCCACCTGGTGCGGACCGTGCCGCGAAGAGATTCCCGGTTTAATCGCCCTGCAGCAGCGCTACAAGGATCAGCTTCAGGTTATCGGCCTTGCTGTGGACGAAGACGACGATAAGGAAGTCCGGAAAGTCGTAACCACCGAAGGGATCAATTACCCCGTTGCGCTTGCGGATCCGAACACCCGCCTCGAATACGGAGGCATTTCCGCGCTGCCCACCGTCTTCATCATCAATGTCGAAGGCCGCATCGTTCAAAAGCACGTCGGCTTGTTCAATCCCGCCCTTTATGACGCCGAGGTGCGCGCCCTGCTCGGCCTCCCGGTGGCGGCCACCATCGAAACATTCCAGGATCAAGGTGACATTTTCCTGAAGCACGCGGACCGCGCCAAAGTCCTTCCTGGCGTGGATATGTCCGGTCTTTCGCAGGTGCAACGCGAAGCGGCCTTGCACAAGTTCAATGCGGAAACCTGCGATTGCGGCTGCAAATTCACGCTGGCGCAGTGCCGTATCTACGATCCCGCCTGCCGGATCAGCCAGCAGCGCTCCGCCGAAATCGTCAAGGAACTTTCCTCGCAGGCTGGCGATCCCTCGAAAGAAGAAATCAAGCCGCCTCCGCTCCTTGCGGCTCCGCCGCCTGAAAGCGATCCCGCGAAACCTTGATTGCTCCCGGCCTCTGTCTGGCCCTTCTTATTTGTGGAGTAAGTCCGTCGCCGCTGTCGTCATGGCTTTTACGCCCGTGCGGATGGCAGGTTCCGGCAAGGGCGCAAACTCGCTGGAGTGCGGCCCCGGCAATCGCGTTCCTTTTTCCTGTGCTTCTTTCCATTTGGCCGGGTCGGTGGCTCCCAGCCAGAACATGCAGATCGGCGGCTTCGGATCCTCCAGCGCAAACAGGCTGAAATCTTCACTGGCCATGATCGGCTGTCCCGGCCACACATTTTCCTTTCCGACTGCTTTCTCCAGGGAAGCCGCCACGCGTTGTGTTAGCGCCGGGTCGTTGATGGTCGCCGGCACATTGTCGTTGGAAATCTCGATAATCGGCGCACGCTCTGCGGGAATACCCGCCGCCTCCGCGATCCCGTTGGTCGTCTGTTTAATCTCCGCCAGGACTTTTTCGCGCTGAGCCGGAGTCATGGTGCGCACCGTCAACTGCAAATGCGCCTCGTCCGGAATAATGTTGTGCTTCGTGCCGGCGTGAAACGACCCTACGGTGACAACCGTTGGCACCAGTGGATCGGACTCACGGCTCACAATCGTTTGAAGCATCATCACCAGTTCCGCCCCGATGACGATCGGATCTTTCGTAACGTTGGGCATCGCTCCGTGCCCGCCATATCCGCGAATGGTGATGTCCACGGAGTCAGCTCCTGCCAGCATTGGGCCGGCGTGCCATCCCACCGTTCCTGCTGGCAACACGGACGAATCGTGCAGCGCAATCACATACTCCGGCTTGGGAAATTTTGTGTAAAGTCCGGCGCGCAACATCGCCCCCGCGCCTCCCACGGTTTCTTCCGCCGGCTGGCCGATCAGCACCAGCGTACCGCTCCATTGGCTCTTCGTCTCCGCCATCATTTTGGCCGTGCCCAGCAGCACCGTCATGTGCAAATCGTGCCCGCAGGCGTGCATCACGCCCACTTCGCCGTTCGGCCGCTTCTCGCGCACCTTGCTCGCATACGGCAAGCCCGTATTTTCTGTCACCGGCAGCGCGTCCATGTCGGTGCGAATGTAAAGTGTCGGCCCCGCTCCATTCTTCATCACCGCCACTACTCCATAAGCGGCGCGCCCGTCTTCATATTTCCCGAAATGGTCGGTCACGTCATAACCCATCCGCTTCAATTGTGAAGCGACCATCGCCGAAGTTTCTTTCTCTTCCGTTGAAAGCTCCGGGTGCTCATGCAGATATTTGTAAGTCCCCACCCAGTCGCTGATGTTGCTGTCGATTTTCTCGTCCAGGCTTGTTTGTGCGCGTGCCGGTTGCGCGAGCCCTGCCAGCATCGTGCCCGCAGCCACCAACAATGCTTGTCGGATCTTCATCGGCATCTCCCAATGCGTCCGCATTCTATCAAAGGTCCACGGCGGGACGGATTCCTTTGGCTTCCGTCCTTTTTGCTTGCCCTGCAGCGCTTCCCGGACTACACTCCCCGCCGCTCGTTCTCCCATTCTTATTTGCAGGAGACTTCCATGAACCGTCGCGTATGGATTCTGATCGTGGTCCTTGGCTTCTCCGCCGTCTTTACCGTGCGCGGCGCCTTCTCGCAGGGCGATGTGCAGTCCAAACGCCGGGCAATCAATCTGCCAGGCCCGGCATCGCAGCTTCCTTTCAGCAAGGCGATCCTGGCGGGGGATACGCTCTATCTTTCCGGCAGCATCGGATTGGATCCAAAGACCGGCAAGGCGCCCGACAAGCTCGACGACGAAATCAAGAATCTCTTTGACGACTACAAAAGCACACTTTCGGCCGCGGGCATGACCATGGATGACCTTGTCTACGTACAGATTTTCTGCACCGACCTTTCGCTGTATGACAAGTTCAACGCTGCCTATCGCACCCAGTTCTCCAAGGATTTCCCGGCCCGCGCATTTATCGGAGCAGGTTCACTCCTCCGCGGAGGGCATTTCGAGATGCAAGCCATCGCGGTTCGCCACTAGCGACGGAAACACCTGAAATTGGGGCTTGACAAAAGGAAGCGGAACACTTAAGTTAACATTGTTAAGTTGATGAGTGATATTAAGTCATGGGCGTTAAAGAGCGTAAACTCCGCCAAAAGAAGTTCCTCCGCCAGGAAATCCTCGATGCGGCCAGCGAGCTGTTTGTCAAGGAAGGCTACGAAAACCTCTCCATGCGCCGCATCGCCGAAAAGATTGAATACTCGCCAACCACAATCTATCTCTATTTCAAAGATAAGGCGGAACTCCTCGAGCAAGTCTGCCACGAGACCTTTGCTCGGCTTTCCGCCCATCTCACGCGCATTCTCGAGCAGCCCGGCGATCCAACGGAACGCCTCAAGCGCGGTCTGTTGGCCTATATCCATTTCGGCCTGGAAAATCCTCATCATTACCGAGCCACTTTCATGACGCCCATCCCCGACGGCTTCGATAAGGAAAAGTACAAACGGCCCGATTCGCCAGGCATGCAGACTTTTGACTTTCTTCGCCGTAGCGTTTACGACTGCATCGCAGCCGGCAAATTTCAGAATACGGATCCGGAAATCATCAGCCAGACGCTTTGGAGCGGAGTGCACGGCATTACCTCCCTCCTGATCACTCACGACAAAGGCTTTCCCTGGGTCGAGAAGAAGCAACTTATTCCGTTTGTTGTAGATACATTGATTTCCGGAGTCGCAAACGCACATGCGTAATCCGCAAAATTTTTTCATCAAAACTTAACATTGTTACATTTCGTAGCGTCGTTACTTTTACTCGTCTTGTTTCGTATCTCTCTTGACCTCCTTTCGGAGCTTTAAACTATGGCTCTTCTCGCTCGCCGCAATCTTTTTCACGACCACATCCGTTTCGCGGTTACCCTCACTGGCATCGTCTTCGCCCTCGTGCTTATCGTCATTCAGTTCGGCCTCTTCCTCGGCTTCACCACCACTACCTCGAACAACATTGATCACTCCAACGCCGACCTCTGGATCGTCTTTCACGGCGTCAGCTACTTCGATACAGGCCGCATGTTCTCCGAGCGCAAGTTCTACGAAGTCCTGGCCACTCCGGGCGTGCAGCAGGCAGAAAAGTACATCCAGAACTTCGGCAGTTGGAAGAAGCCCGACGGCGGAATTGAAAACATTCAAGTCATCGGCTTCCATCCGGGCAGCGGGCTGGGCGAACCGTGGAACATCGTCGAAGGCGACGTCCTCGATGTGAAGCAGGTAGACGGCATCATTGTGGACGAACTCTACAAGGAAAAACTCAGCGTTTCTAAAATCGGCGACCGCGTCGAAATCGGCGACCACCGAGCGCGCATCGTGGGCTTCACGCACGGCATACGTTCCTTCACCACTTCGCCTTTTGTCTACACCTCGTTCAAGAATGCTCTCGATTACACCCGGCCCGAAGCGCAAGAAGACCAACTCGCATATATCCTGGTGAAAGCCGCTCCCGGCGTTTCCGCAGAACAGCTTAAGCGCAGCCTCCAGACACGCGTCACCGACGTCGACGTCTACACTCGCGACGAATTTAGCCGCCGTACCCGCTTCTACTGGATGTTCACCACAGGCGCCGGCCTCGCCGTTCTCACCGCCGCGCTTATGGGGCTCATCGTCGGAATCGCCGTCGTCGCGCAAACCATTTACGCCGCCACGATGGACCACATCCGCGAGTACGGCACCCTCAAAGCCATGGGCGCCACCAATGCCTATCTCTATCGCGTGCTGATCGAACAAGCCGTCTGGAGCGCCGTCCTCGGTTACGCCCTCGCGATGTTTATTTCCCATTTCATCGTGCAGGCTAGCGAAAAAGGCGGCGCACTGATCCTCATGCCGCTTTCCATGAAGGTCGGCATGTTGTTTCTTGCCGTGCTTATGTGCATCACCGCCGCTTTGGTTTCGATTAACAAAGTCACGCGCCTTGATCCGGCAATGGTTTTTCGGGGATAGGGGGAACCATGACGACCGCAAATTCAACCATGAAGTCCGTCATTCAGGCGCAAGGCCTCTCGAAAATCTATGGACAGGGCAGCAACACAATCCGGGCTCTTTCCGACGTGGATCTCGAGATCCGTTCCGGCCAACTCACCCTGCTCATGGGTCCTTCCGGCAGCGGCAAAACCACGCTTCTTTCTATTCTCGGCTGCATTCTCCGCGCCTCGTCCGGACATTTCTCTCTGCTCGGTGAAGATGTCAGCACACTGCCGGAAAGCGCTTTGCCCCGTTTGCGCCGCGATCTGATTGGGTTTGTTTTCCAGGGTTTTAATTTGTTTCCGGCGCTGACTGGGGCCGAAAACGTCGCTCTCGCTCTGGATCTGCGCGGCATTTCCAGGAAAGCCGCGCAGATCCGCGCCGAAGAGCTTCTCATTGAAGTCGGCCTCAAGGATCGTCTGCGCGCATTACCCGCTGACCTCAGCGGTGGGCAAAAGCAGCGCGTCGCCATTGCCCGAGCCCTGGCTGGCGATCCTCCCATTCTCCTGGCCGATGAACCCACGGCCGCGCTCGACTCCACGAGTGGCCGCACGGTGATCGAACTACTGCAGCGCCTGGCGCATCAGCATGCGCGAGCGGTTGTCATGGTTACGCACGACCCGCGCGTTCTCTCTTACGGCGATCGGATCCTTCATCTCGAAGATGGGCGCCTGATTCGCGAAGAAGTTCCCCATCGCGTGCCTTCCGCCGCCCAGCCGATCTTGGCATCTGCCATCACCGCCCCGTTTTCCCCAGATTTTCTGGCTGAATTCTAGGCAAGGAGCATTCCCATGAAACGTTCCGCAATCCTGATCGCTGCCGCTTCCTTCACCGTAATACTCTCCGTCGCGTTGTTCCTCCGCGGACATGAGCATCCGGTCAACGCTGCCGTCATTCCCTCTGCCTATTCGAAAGAGGGATTGATCGCCGCTCCGGGACGCGTCGAAGCCATTTCTGAAGAGATTCGCGTAAGTTCTGAACTTAGCGGCCGCCTGAAGAGCGTGCTCGTCGAGGAGGGCGACCGCGTGCGCAAGGGCCAGATTCTTGCTGAAATCGAGAACGACGATTACATCGCGCGCGTCGCCGCGGCCGAAGCTGATGTCGCCGAGCGCGAAGCCGAACTCGACCGCACCATCAATGGAGCTCGTTCCCAGGAGCGCCTCGCCTCGCAAGCCTCCCTGAAAGCAGCCGAAGCAATCCTTGAGAATTCGCGACGCGAAGCCGAACGCCGCCGCAAGCTTGCCGATCATGAAATGGTTTCGCATGACGAAGCCGAACGCTACGAGCGCGCCTATCAAGTAGCCCGCGCCGAATACGACCGCGCCCAGCAGGAATATTCCCTGGTGGACGCCGACGCCCGCGAAGAAGATCGCCGTAAGGCGGAAGCCGCTGTGGCCAGTGCCCGCGCGCAACTTGCCGAGGCGCGCGCCTATTTGGAGAAAACCTACATCCGTTCGCCGCTCGATGGCATTGTTCTCCGCAAGTTCCGCCACACGGGCGAGAGCGTGTCGACACAGTTTGATTCGCCCATCGTGACTCTTGCCGACGATTCCTCGCTCCGCGTTCGCCTCGACGTGGATGAATCGGACGTCGCCAAGCTGCGCGTGGGCCAGCCTGCTTTCGTCACCGCTGAAGCCTACGACTCTCAGCGATTCACGGGCCGTGTCATCCGCGTCGGCCGCATTCTTGGAAAGAAAAATGTCCGCACGGACGAGCCCAGCGAACGCGTAGATACCAAGATTCTGGAAACCCTCGTGGAACTTGATCCTGGCCAAAAACTCCCCCTGGGACTCCGCGTGGATTCCTATGTCCAGGTGGAAGCCAGACCACAGGCAGTAGATGTGCCCAAATAACAGCATTGCACATAGCCCACATATGGGCATATAGTCAAAAAATGGTCATTCTTACAGCAAGCTACTAGCATTAAGTCTGCCTATATACCACTATTTCTAAAGGACTTAGCTGTGAATAAGACCATTGTCCATTTGGTATTAACCTTGCCTCCTTCTTTACAGGAGAGCTCCTTCTCTATGCTCAGAATCACGACCGAATCCAAGCGCGGGAAACTCTTCCTCACCGTCGAGGGGAGCCTCTCCGGGCCGCGCGTTTCTACTCTTGAGCAGTGCTGGCGCGAGCTAAACGCCGCCACGCCGCGCGCGAAATTCTGTGTCAATCTCTGCGGCGTCAGCTTCATAGACAACGCAGGCAAGGTCCTTTTGAAAGAGATGCACCGGCAGGGCGCCGAACTTCTCGCGGAGGGCTGCCTCAACCAGGCCATCCTCAAGGAAATCGCCGCCGCAGCAGAGAATGGTTCTTCCCGCGAATCGAAAGAAGCGAAAGACGGTGACACCTCCAAGGGCGCGCCAATCATTTTCTACGTCATCTTGTTTGGCCTTTTGCTTATGCCCGCATTCGCTTCTGCGCAGACAAAATTCGCCGCCCTGCCCGCGAATCCGTCTTTGGACGTTCTGAAACTCACTCTTCAGCAAGCGGTGGCGCTGGCCGTCAAACAGAATCCCACACAGCAAATCGCCATCCTGAACGCGGCCGAAAGCATCCAGGACAAAAACATCACGCGCGCCGACCTGCTGCCTCAGGCAAATCTGCGCGTGGCGGATTCGGCCAATCGCGTGAACCTGCACGCACAATTCGGCGGCAACCTGCCTCCTGGTTTCCCCTTCCCGGAACACATCGGTCCTTATCAGGTCTTTTCCGCCGGGCCCACGTTTGGCAGCAATGTCTTTGATTTGTCGCTCTGGAAGCGCTACCAGGCGGCGCGCAGCAATGTGGACGCGGCACAAGCCAACAACCTCTCCACGAGGGAACAGGTCATTCTTCTGGTTGTCTCGCAGTACATTGGCACACTCCGCGCGGTCGCCAACGTCGAAGCCTCCCGTTCGCGCGTTGAGCTCGCGCAAGCCCTTTATGACCAGGCGGTGGATTTGCAGAAGGAAGGTGTCGGCACCGGCATTGACACCTTGCGCGCCAATGTCGAACTCCAGAACGAAAAGCAGCGCCTCATCGAAGCGGAAAACGACCGCGATGCTTCGCTCTTTGGCTTGAGCAAGCTGCTGAACCTCGATCCGCGCCAGAAAGTCGAACTCGCCGATGCGCTCGCCTTCTTCGACACGCCGCAGCCCGACGTCGAAGCCAGCATTGACGATGCCCTCTCTGCCCGCGAGGAATGGAAAGCCATCCAAGCTCAGGAAAAGTCCGCGAACCTCGATAAGCAGTCTTCGCAGTATCAGCGGCTTCCCTCTCTGCGTTTCGACGGAAACTGGGCTTATCTCGGCACTTCTTCGAGCAATGGCATTCCTACGTATCAGTACACCGCTGCGGTCAACATGCCGCTCTTCACCAGCGGACGCATCCACGCCGAAGTCGTCAAGGCGGACCTTGAGCTGCAGAAAATCGAGCAGCAAAAGGCGGATTTGCGCAACCAGATTGCTCTCGACGTGAAAACCGCACTGCTTAATCTGAGTTCCGCGCGCAACGAAGTGCAAGTTGCCGACCTTGGCGTGAAGCTGTCCAAGGAAGAAGTCGATCAGGCCCGCGACCGTTTTCAGGCCGGCGTTGCCAACAATATCGAAGTCATCTCTGCCCAGGACTCGCTTTCCCGCGCCAACGATAACCAGATCGCGGCGCTCTACCGCTTCAACCAGGCCCGTGCCGACTTCGCGCGCGCCGTCGGGCAGATGGAAAAAACTTACGCGAAGTGAGGACTCATGAGTGTTGAAATTGAAGTTGGACTGGAGAACGCGGCGAAAGTAAAGGTGCCTCAGGGCGAGAGCCAGAAGCTGGATCTCGATCCGGAGAAGCAGACCGCTTCCAAAATTCGCACGCGCCTGATCATCGGCGGCGCCGTTCTCCTCGCGGTCTTCCTTGGCTTGTACCTCTACTTCCACAATCGCGAAACCACTGATGACGCTCAAGTGGATGGCCACATCACGCCCATCGCCGCCAAAGTATACGGGCGCGTCGGCAAAGTTCTCGTCAACGACAACCAGCAGGTCAAGGCCGGTCAGGTGATCGTGCAACTCGAACGTGGCGATTATCAAGCCGCACTGGACCAGGCAAAAGCCAGCCTCGCGCTGGCCGAAAGCGAAGCGCGTTCCGCGGGCGTGGACGTTCCGCGTACCAGCGAAACGGTTGCCAGCGATACTTCCAGCGCCGAGGCGCAACTTGCGGCAGCACAGGCGGATCTTCTGCGCGCGCAAGCCACCTACGAGCAGGCACAAACCGCCGATCTCGCCTACGCGCAAGCCAACGTGGACAAGAGCCGTGCAAATGCTCAGCTGGCGCAAGCCGACCTTGCCCGCTACCTGCCTTTGATGGAAAAGGGGGAAATTTCCAAGCAGCAGTATGACGCCGCGAAAGCTAACGCAGATGCCAGCGCCAGCGCGCTGAACGCCGACGAACAAAGACTAGCCCAAGCTAAACGCAACATTGAAATCAGCCGTGCGCAACTCGAAGCCGTAAAGGCCCGCGTGCTTCAAGCGCAAGCCGGCGTCGCCAGCGCCCGCGCCGACGTGAAGCGCGTGGCCATGCGTTCTGCCGATGCCCAAGCCAAGCTCGCCAAAGTGGAGCAGGCGCGCGCGCAACTCGACGCTGCGCAGCTCAATCTCGGCTACTGCGACATTAGTGCGCCCGTGAACGGCGTGGTCACCCACAAGCAAGTCGAAGAGGGCCAGGTCGTGCAGCAGGGGCAGGGCCTGATGGTGATCGTGCCATTGCAGGATGTCTGGGTCACCGCCAACTTCAAGGAAACCCAACTCCGCAAGATGCGCCCGGGCCAGAAGGCTTACGTGGAAGTCGATACCTACGGCAAGACGTTTACCGGCCACGTGGATTCCATCGCCGGTGCTACCGGCGCGGTCGTCAGTCTGCTCCCTCCCGAAAATGCCACCGGCAATTTCGTGAAAGTCGTGCAGCGCATCCCGGTCAAGATTGTTCTCGATCCCATTCCGGCCAACGTGGCGATTTTGCGCCCGGGCATGAATGTGGACGCAACGGTGATTACGAAGTAGCGGATTTTCTGGCGGCGAAGATGATCGACAAAATCATCCACAAAGTGCGCATGCCGGACGGCACCATCAACCCCTGGGTGATTGCCGTGACGGTGACGCTTGCCACGTTCATGGAAGTCCTGGACACTTCCATCGCCAACGTCGCCCTGCCGCACATTGCGGGGAGTCTCTCTGCCAGCGCCGATGAATCCACCTGGGTTCTCACTTCCTATCTGGTCTCGAACGCGATTATCCTGCCGCTCTCCGGCTGGCTTTCTTCACTGCTGGGCCGCAAGCGCTTTTACATGGGTTGCGTGGCCGTGTTCACGCTCAGTTCCTTCTTGTGTGGCTTTGCGCCAAGTCTCGGCATGCTGGTTTTCT
>Ga0335082_10003502_pt1 | contig 17079 bp, 17 predicted proteins | sample Lox_Sample_41_FD_206718 | JGI IMG/M metagenome (GOLD analysis project Ga0335082, IMG submission 206718) | Soil microbial communities from Loxahatchee National Wildlife Refuge, Florida, United States - Lox_Sample_4.1 | ecosystem: Environmental > Terrestrial > Soil > Wetlands | place: USA... | reverse complement strand
CACCTCGCGAAAGATTCCGATCACCGCCGCGGGGTCGGTGGTGGCGACGATCGAGCCCAGCAGCAGGCAACCCAGGAGGCCGTAGCTGGAGACCGCCGCCAGCGAGACGCCGACCACGAGCGTGCAGATCACGACCGCGACCACCGCCATGGTGAGGATCGGCGCGATGTCGTCCATCAGCCGCCGGAGATCGACCGCGAGGGCCGCCTCGAACAGCAGCGCGGGCAGGAAGATGACGATGATCGCCTCGGAGGAGATCTCGAACTGCCGGAGCGCCGTCAGGAGATCGCTGGCGACCGCGGACTTCGCCTCCGGCTGGACCTGGATCAGCAGCCCGAGCGCCACCCCGGCGAGGGCCAGGAGCACCGAATAGGGCAGCTTCAGCTTCGCCGCCAGCGGCGGCAGCAGGCTGACGAGCCCGAGGAGGGTGACGAGGCCGAAGACGATGAGGGCGGCGGAGGTCATGCGCGCCCCGCCTCAGCCGGTCTTCGATTTCGCGACATAGACGCCGTCCCAGCCGGTGCCAGGCGGCGCGGCGCGGTATTCGGCGATGCGGGTGGCGTAGACCTCGTAGAGGCCGAGCAGCGATTCCGGTGCGACCACGCGGCAGGCGTCGAGGCCCGCTGCGGCGGCTCCCCAGTGCTGCTCGCGATAGGCCGTCAGCATTCGGTCATGTGCCGCTTTGAGCTGCACAAAGGAATTGCTGGCCGCGACCGTCTCGTCGCCGAGGCCGGTGAAGATCCGGATCGGGACCGCCTTGCCCTTGACCTTGACTTGATCGATCTCGAGCAGCGCGAATTCCGGGGCGGCGCTCGCCGTCTCCTCGCCGATCACCAGGTCGAGCTTGTAGGCGGGCGACAGCGCCTCCAGGCGCGAGGCGATGTTCACCGTGTCGCCCATGGCCGAGTAGTTGAAGGTCTGGTCCGACCCCATGTTGCCGACGCAGCAGAGCCCGGAATTGACGCCGATTCCCGCCTTGATCTTCACTTTCGTCACGCCCTTGAGTTTCGCCTCCTGCTTGAAGCGCTCATTGAGGGCCGCGAGTTCCCGGCGCATCTCGAAAGCGGCGCGGATCGCCTCCCGGCCGTGGGAGGCGACGTCGATCGGGGCGTTCCAGAACGCCATGATGCAGTCGCCGATATACTTGTCGATCGTGCCCTTGTGCTTCTGGATGACGGTGGTCATCGGCGTCAGGAAAGAGTTGATGACCCGGGTCAGCTCCTCCGGATTGAGGCCTTCCGACATCTTGGTGAAGCCGCGGATGTCGGTGAACATGACGGTCAGCTCGCGGATCTCGCCGCCGAGCTTCAGCCGCTCCGGATGCTGCGCCAGCTGGTCCACCAGCACCGGCGAGAGATAGCGCTGGAAGGCGCCGCGCACATGCCGCTTCTCGCGCTCGGTGCGGACGAAGGCGACCGTCGAGCTCGCCATGACCAGGATGACCGCCGTCCCGGCGGGATAGAGCGGATCGACCAGCAGGCGCTGATGCTGGAACAGCCAGAGGCTGCCGCCGAAGGCGACGACGACGGCGATCCCGGCCACCAAGAGGCCCGAAAGCGCGCCGGCGCGATAGGCGAAGGCGATCGCCAGCATGCCGAAGGCCATCAGATAGGTGATCTCGGCGAGGTCGCTCCAATAGGGGCGCTGCAACTGCAGTCCGCCGGTCAGCGCCGTCGCGAGGATCTGCTCGATGGCTTCGGCATGGAGCTCGACGCCGGGGACGCTGATCGAAAGCGGCGAATTCTGGATGTCCTTCAGGCCTTCGACGGAGGTGCCGATCAGGATGATTCGCCCCTCGACGGCGTCGCGCGGAAAATCCGGATCGAACAGGTCGGCGATGGAGATGAAGCGTCCCGGCTGATGTCCCGTGTCGTCGAGCAGGAGCTCACCGGCCTTGTTGGGCTTGATGACGACCGGCGTTCCTTCGATCCGGATGGCGCCTATGCCCTGCGCTCCATTGATCGCCTGGACGCCGCCGAGTTCGCCGCTCGATCCGGTCGACCGGATCGTATAGGTCTGCGCCTGGAGAGCCGTGCGGATCGACTCGAGCGAAAGCGAAGGCAGCAACCCGTCGGTGGCGTCGCCTATGTTGCCGCGATAGTTCCAGACCAGCGGCACCCGTCGAACGACGCCGTCGGGATCCGGATCGGAGTTCACGGCGCCATTGCCCACCGCGACGGTCTGGAACTGGGGCAGGGGCGCGACGATATGGTCGAGGGCGTGAACATAGTCGAGCGGATTGTCGCCCAGGAAGCTGAAGCCACCGACCGGTTTCGGCTTCGCTTCCGGGCGCTTGGGATCGTAGCCGACCAGCGCAAAGCCGAACACCGTCGGTACCTTGGCGCTCGAATTGGCCAGTTGGCTGTCGGGATCGGGTAGCTGCGAGAGCCTTCGTCTCACTTCGGCGAAGGCCGGGTCGTCCGGCAGCGTCTCCGCCATGGCCTGAGGTGAAACGCGGTCCGGCTCGGCCAAGAGAACGTCGAACACCACGACCGCGGCGCCGAGCTCACCCAACCGGTCGACCAGCTTGGACAAAACGCTCCGCGACCATGGCCATTGTCCGAATTTCGCGAGGCTCTTCTCGTCGATATCGGCGATCCGGACCGGCAGCTCCTTGTCGTAGACCCGCGGCTGCATGCGCTGGTAGTTGTCGAACACCAGATTTCGCACCTCCTGGATCGGCACAGGATCCGCCACTCGGAGGGCCGTGGCGCCGACGAGGAGCACCCCCGGTATCACGATTCCCCAGGCCTTCAGCATGCGGCTTCCGTCGTCCCACCCGTCAGGAGATGGGCCAGTCTAACAGGCTGAAACGCAATGCCTAGTGCCGCGCGTCACTCGCTCGGCGATGAGAGGCGGGTGACCGGCAGGAACCTGCCCGGGAAGAGGTCAAGCCTGACGCCAACGATGTGCGCGGGATCGGTGCCGTAGAGCGTACCGCAGGTGACGGTGGCGCGCTGATCGACCGAAGTGACGCAGAGGCCGCTGTCCTTCACCGACCAGGTTCCCTGGTGAAAGGTGTCGCCGGTGTCCCAGAAGTAGGCGCGGCCGTCGGCGCGGAGGCTGATCGCCAGCTGGCCCTCCGGCGTCATGGCGGTGAACCGGCCCGGAGCGAGCGTTTGTGCATCGGTGACGACGAGCGCCGGCGGCGGACTGATCGGCGCGTCGAAGTCCACGTCGGTCCAGAACCGGTACGGCTGGACCACAGTCCCACTTCGGTCGAAAACGAGGCACTTCTGCTTGGCGTCGCCGCTCGGGATCCCGATGTTGCAGCGGTCGATCGCCCGGGCCGCCAGCTCGTCCTCGCTGAGACCGCAATCGGGGTGATGGCAGGTGCGGAAATAGAACCGGTTGCCGTTGGGCGAGATGGCGAAGACGCCTGAGCTGTCCTTGCCGACCTGGGCGAGATAGTCCTCGCGATAGATCTTGGCGACCCGCGGGCTGACCGGGATCGGCGCTGCGGCCTGCCTTGCAATGTCGGCGGGGCTGACTTGCGCGGGTGGCGGAGCCGCGGTCTCGCAGGCAGCCAGCAGCAGCGCCAGAGCGGCGATTTTCCTGAACGACACGCTGTTCCCTCGGTCCTGCTGCGCTGATCCTTGTCCAACACGCCCGGATTCAGCCGCCTCCGGGCCTTGAGGGCCGGAGATACCCATGCCATAACAGCGGCCCTGTTGCCACCGGAAGGCGCTCGAAAGATGGACAAGTTCAAGACCTTGACCGGGGTCGCGGCCCCGCTGCCGATGATCAACGTCGATACCGACATGATCATCCCGAAGCAGTTTCTGAAGACCATCAAGCGCACCGGCCTCGGCAAGAACCTGTTCGACGAGATGCGCTACACGCCGGACGGGAAGGAGATCGCGGACTTCGTGCTCAACAAGCCGGCCTACCGCCAGGCGAAGATCCTGGTCGCCGGCGACAATTTCGGCTGCGGCTCCTCGCGCGAGCATGCGCCCTGGGCGCTGCTCGACTTCGGCATCCGCTGCGTGATCTCGACGAGCTTCGCCGACATCTTCTACAACAACTGCTTCAAGAACGGCATCCTGCCGATCAAGGTCTCCAGGGAAGACCTCGACAAGCTGATGGACGACGCCCAGCGCGGCGCCAATGCGATCATCTCGATCGACCTCGAGAAGCAGGAGATCACCGGCCCGGACGGCGGCCGCCTCCGCTTCGACATCGATCCCTTCCGCAAGCACTGCCTGCTGAACGGCCTCGACGATATCGGCCTCACCCAGGAGAAGAGCACCTTCATCGACAGCTTCGAAGAGAAGAACCAGCTCTCCCAGCCCTGGCTCTGGCAGGGCACCGCCGCTTAAACGAGCTTTCGTTTCCACCGCGCCCGGCATCTCCTGCCGGGCCTTTTCTTTGAAGAGATCGGATATGGCTGCCAACAAGAAACTGCTGATCGTGGCCGGTGACGGCATCGGCCCCGAAGTCATGACCCAGGTGAAGCGCGTGCTCGGCTGGTACGAGAAGCGCCAGGGGCTCGGCTTCGACGTCGGCGAGGAGTTGGTGGGCGGCGCTTCCTACGACAAGCACAAGACGCCGCTGACCGATGCGGTGATGGAGAAGGCGCTTCAAGCCGACGCCGTGCTGCTCGGCGCCGTCGGCGGGCCGAAGTGGGACAGCCTGCCCTTCGAGGTGAAGCCGGAGCGCGGCCTGCTGCGCCTGCGGAAGGAGATGGAGCTCTTCGCCAACCTCCGCCCGGCGCTGGTGTTCGACGCTCTCGCGGAGGCCTCGAGCCTGAAGACCGAGCTGGTCAGGGGCCTCGACATCATGATCGTCCGCGAGCTGACCGGCGGCGTCTATTTCGGCCAGCCGCGCGGCATCGAGACCCTGCCCAACGGCGAGCGCCGCGGCATCAACACCCAAGTCTATACCACCTCGGAGATCGTGCGCGTGGCGCGGGTCGCCTTCGACCTCGCGCGGAAGCGCGGCAGGAAGGTCTGCTCGGTGGAGAAGGCCAACGTGATGGAGAGCGGCCTGCTCTGGCGCGAGGAGGTGACGAAGCTCCATGCCGCCGAGTACCAGGACGTGGCGCTTTCCCATATGTACGCCGACAACTGCGCGATGCAGCTCGTGCGCCAGCCGAAGCAGTTCGACGTGATCGTCACCGACAACCTGTTCGGCGATCTACTCTCCGATTGCGCGGCGATGCTGACGGGCTCGCTCGGCATGCTGCCCTCGGCCTCGCTCGGCGCCTCCGACCAGCAGGGCCGACGCCGTGCGCTCTACGAGCCGGTGCACGGCTCGGCGCCCGACATCGCCGGACAGGAGAAGGCCAATCCCTTGGCCTCGCTGCTCTCGCTCTCGATGATGCTCCGCTATTCCTTCGACCTTGCGAAGGAGGCCGATCTCCTCGACCAGGCGGCGAAGAACGTGGTCGCCAACGGCTTCCGCACCGGCGACATCATGAGCCCCGGCGCAACGCTGGTCTCCACCACGCGGATGGGCGACGAGATCCTGAAAGAGCTGGATCGCCTCGGCGCCTAAGGGGTTGATTCTCCGATCGCTTTCCGATCGGACTCCGCCGGCTCCGGTATCCGGCTGCAGGACGGGGGCGGTTTCCGCGACGCTTGATTCAAGTCAAGATGGCCTGGCGGAAACTGGCATACTGATTTCATAAGACCGGCGGCGACGCCGGCGCCGTCTTCCGGTGATCCTTCCGATCACCCCATTGCTGGAGAATGAACATGGCCTTCCGACACATCCTGGTCCCGGTGTTCGGCTACGACGCGGATCGCGGCGCGCTCGACGCGGCGCTGGTGCTGGCGAAGAAGAGCGGCGCCCACATCGCCGCCCTGCACATCAAGGTCGATCCGATGGAATCCGTGCCCCTGATGGTCGATGTCGGCGTCGCCGCCACCGAGCTCATCGAGGCGGTGGAGCGCCATGCCGAGACCCGCGCCAAGGCGGCGGCCGCCACCTTCGAGGCCTGGCGCTCCGAGCGCGGGCTCAAGCTCGACAAGGAGCCGAGCCTCAGGACCGGCGTCACCACGGCCTACGACGTCGAGGAAGGCGCCGAGGACGAGCTCGTCATCAAGTTCGGCCGCCTGACCGATCTCGTGGTGATCGGCCGCCCCACCGGCGAGGAGGCGGGCGACCAGGTGCTGAGCCGCATGGAGGACGCCCTGTTCGGCGCCGGCCAGCCGGTGCTGCTGGTCCCGCACGGCGTCGACCCGGCGACGCTGGAGAAGCTCGCCTCCGGCCCGGCGCTGATCTCCTGGAATGGCAGCATCGAGGCGACCCGCGCGATCTCCGCGGCGATCGACCTCCTGCGCGGCATGAGCCATGTCCGCGTGCTCTCGGTGAAGGAAGGCAAGAAGGACCGCCATCCGGCGGTCGATCTGGTGCGCTATCTCGCCTGGGAAGGCGTCGCCGCCTCGGTCACCGACGCCCACCAGGCAGGCGGCAGCGCCGCCGAGCAGATCCTCGCGACGGCGCACGCCCTGCAGGCGGGCTTCGTGCTGATGGGCGGCTACAGCCACGGCCGCCTGCGCCAGCTGATGCTGGGCGGCGTCACCAGCCACATGATGGATCACGCCGACCTCCCGGTCCTGATGGCGCATTGAGGTCTAGCCATGAGTGCCACGCTGAAGACCATCCGCCTGGAGCTCGCCCGCACCAAGGAGAACCCGGAGGGGCGGAGCGACACCGGCTACGAGTTCACGGCGCCGCTGACGCCCGACGGCCATCTCGACGCCGCGGCCTGGAAGCAGCACCGCGCCCAATGCCGGGTGCGGCGGTTCTTCCCCGGCGAGAAGATCCAGCAGGGTGCGCTGCTGCATCTGGGGCCGGACCGCTGGGTCTTCTCCTACGAGCAGGGCAAGGACGACGACGAGCCGGCCTTCAAGTTCGACCGGCACCGGTTCCTGGCCGGGGAATACGTCTCGGTGACCGAGCATGACGGCGTCACGCGGACCTTCAAGGTCGCCTCGGTCAAATAGGAAATTGCGCGCCGCCACATGGCAGACCCGGCGATTCGCCGGGTTTTCCGGCAAAATAACGCTTCTCCGCCCCGGCTCCCGGCGGTACACTCGCGCCCCTGGAGATCTAGCCGGAGGGCCTGATCATGACGCGCACATTGGTACTTGGACTGGCAGGACTGACGCTGCTGGCTTCGGCCGGCGCGGCATCAGCTTGCCCCTATGGCGACAAGAGCGCGCAGACCACCACCCAGCAGCAGACGTCGGACAGCAGCCAGCTGCCGCTGCCGACCACCACCGGCACCACCGGGAGCAAAACCGGCGGGTGAGCCTGCGGCCTTTCGACGATTTCGATCGGCCGCACCCTTGTGCGGCCGATTTCGTTTTGGGCTTTGTTTCAATCAATCAAGACGCGATGCGAGGATGAGATGAGTTATCGAGTGGCGGTGGTCGGCGGCACGGGCAATGTGGGCCGCGAGATGTTGCAGACTCTGGCCGAGCGTAGTTTCCCCGTGAAGGAGGTGATTCCGCTCGCCTCCGCGCGCTCCGTGGGCCAGGAGGTTTCCTACGGCGAGGACGACATCTTGAAGGTCCGCCAGCTCGACAAGTTCGACTTCAAGGGCATCGACATCGTGCTCTCCTCGCCGGGCGCCAAGGTCTCGGCGGAGTTCTCGCCGAAGGCCGCGGCGGCGGGCGCGATCGTGATCGACAACACCAGCTTCTTCCGCATGGATCCCGACGTGCCGCTGGTGGTGCCGGAGGTCAATCCCGAGGACATCGCGCTCTATCGCAAGAAGGGCATCATCGCCAACCCGAACTGCTCCACCATCCAGATGGTGGTGGCGCTGAAGCCGCTGCACGATCTCGTCAAGATCAAGCGCGTCGTGGTCGCGACCTACCAGTCGGTCTCCGGCGCCGGCAAGGAGGGCATGGACGAGCTCTTCAACCAGACCCGCAACGTCTTCACCAACGGCTCGCTGGACCACAAGAAGTTCACCAAGCAGATCGCCTTCAACGTCATTCCCCATATCGACGTCTTCATGGACGACGGCCAGACCAAGGAGGAGTGGAAGATGGCGGTCGAGACCCGCAAGATCCTCGATCCCGACATCCAGGTGACCGCGACCTGCGTCCGGGTGCCGGTCTTCATCGGCCATTCCGAGGCGGTCAACGTCGAGTTCGAGAGCGAGATGTCGGCGGAGCACGCCCGTGCCGCCTTGCGCAGCGCCCCCGGCATCAGCGTCATCGACCACCGCGCCGACGAGGGCTATGTGACGCCGGTGGAATGCGCCGGCGAGGACAAGGTCTATGTCAGCCGAATCCGCAAGGACCCGACGGTGGCGCACGGCCTCAACCTCTGGGTGGTCTCCGACAACCTGCGCAAGGGTGCCGCGCTGAATGCGGTGCAGATCGCGGAAGTGCTGATCCGCGATCACCTGAAGCAGGCCGCTTGAGATGCGGCGGCGCCGGCTCACCATGGCCGGCGCCGCTTTCCTCACGGCGCTCGCGCCGGCTGCTGCCGTCGCCGAGTCCGCGTGTGACGAATCCGCTGTCCGCGATGCGCTGAGCCGCATCGCGGATGCGCTCGGCAAGCCCAAGGCACAGGCGGCCATGAAGGCCGCCCGGGACGACTACGCCGCGGACCAGCATTTCGACAACGAGGACGACGCGAAGTACCTCGCGGCGGCCGCGCTTTACATCAAGGGAAAGGACGATCTCGCCGCCGGCGACGTCGACGATGCCTGCGCGATGCTGCAGAACGCCGACAAGCTGATCAGCGACGTGATCGCCGGAAGATGACCGATCGCGTGAAGAGTCCGGCCGACGACATCGTCATCCGCGCCGCCACGGCGTCGGATCGGGCCTTCCTCGATTCGCTGGACGAGCGCCTGATCGGCGAGGCGGCCGTGCCCGGCATCGACCGCGCCAGGATCGAGGCATTCCAGTCCGCGTTCACCCGCGCGGCGCTAGACAGCACCGAGCCGGGCGCGTGCACGCTCCTCGCCGAGGACGGGAACGGCCGGCCGCTCGGCTACATCCATCTCGAACCGACCGAGGACGGGCTGGCGCGCGAGGCCGCGGGCTATGTCTCGGTCATCGCGGTGACCGCCGAGGCCGAGGGCCGCGGCGTGGCGAAGCGTCTTCTCGATGCCGCCGAGGACTGGGCGCGGGCGGCCGGCTATCGATGCCTGCTGCTCGACGTCTTTGCCAGCAACGCGACCGCCCGGCGGTTTTATGAACGGCGCGGCTTCAGCGAGGATTCGCTGCGGCTGCGGCGGTTGGTGGGACGGGCGCCCGGCGAAGGGGCCTAGCCGATCCGCTTCGCGACCGCGTCGGGGTCGAGCTTCGACCAGACTTCCTGGCTTTCGACGATCCGAAGTTCATCCGCGTTGGTCGCGGCGGTGAGGGCGGCGATCTTGCTCATGCCCTCGACCGCGTTGCCGAGCGCCGTCGGGATGTCGCGGTGGCCGAGATAGCGCCCGAGGAACAGCGCCGCGAAGCAGTCGCCGTTGCCGGAGGCGCCCATCGGATGCCGCTTCGCCTTCGCCTGCCAGAAGCCGCTGTCGTCGAGCGCCAAGGCGGTGATGAGGTCCTTATGCTCCTCGTCGGGAATGCCGGTCGCGACGATCAGCGCCTGCCGGGCCTGCTTCCTGAGCGCCTCCATGGCCGGCCGCACGTCCTTCAATCCGGTCACGGTCATGCCGGTCAGGTGCTGCAGCTCGAAGATGTTGGGGAAGAGGATGTCCGCCCGCGGCACCAGCTCGCGGCCGATCGCCTCGGCGAGCGCGGGGGAGACGTAGAGCGCGCCGTCGTCGCCCATGACGGGATCGCAGGCGAAGACCACGTCCGGCCGGTCGGCGCGGGCGATCTCCAGTGCCGCGATCGCCACCGGCACGGTCGGCGCGTCGCCGAGATAGCCGGTCAGCACCGCGTCCAGCCGCGACAGCAGCTCCAGGTCCCGGAGGCCGGAGACGAGCTCGTCGATCACGTGCGCATCGAGCTTCCGCCCGGTGAAGGAGGCCTTCGCCAGGTGGTTGGAATAGAGCACGGTCGGCAGCGCCCAGACCTCGTGCCCCAGCCGCTGCAGCGGAAAGGTCGAGGCCTGATGGCCGACATGGCCATAGACCACATGGGACTGGATGGAGAGGATGTTCATGGCGGGTCGAGGAAGTCTCTGGGGTGCGGCCTTCGCGGCCTTGTGGCGGATGCCCCGCACTGTTTAGAAGATTGCCGGCAAATTCAAGCTGCGGATTGATAGGATACAACAGGGGTCGAGGCGCGTTGGGGGCACGATGAAGACCAATCCCGGCAATTTCTTCGAGGACTTCCGGCTGGGCCAGGTGATCCGGCACGCAGTGCCGCGCACGGTGACCGCGGGGGACGTGGCGCTCTATATCGGCCTCACCGGGTCGCGCTTCGCGCTGCCCTCCTCGGACACCTTTGCGCAGGGTCTCGGCCTCGCGCGGGCGCCGGTCGACGATCTGCTGGTCTTTCATATCGTCTTCGGGCGCACCGTCGCCGACATCTCCCTGAACGCGGTCGCCAATCTCGGCTATGCGGGTTGCCGGTTCGGCGCGCCGGTCTATCCGGGCGACACCTTGACCGCGACCTCGACGGTGATCGGCGTCAAGGAGAACTCCAACCGCGAGACCGGCACCGTCTATGTGCGCTCGACCGGCACCAACCAGCGCGGCGAGACCGTGCTCGATTACATCCGCTGGGTCATGGTGCGAAAGCACGACAAGACCGCGCCGGCGCCGGAGCCGAAGGTGCCGGACCTGCCGCCGGAGGTGGCGGCCGCGGATTTCGTGCTGCCGCCGGGACTCGATCTCACGCGCTACGACACCGGGCTCGCGGGGGCGGCGCATCTCTGGGACCATTATGCACCCGGCGAGCGGATCGACCATGTGGACGGCATGACCCTCGAGGAATCCGACCACATGACCGCGACCCGGCTCTACCAGAACAACGCCAAGGTCCACTTCAACCAGCATTCCGAGGCGAAGGGGCGGTTCGGCCGGCGCCTGATCTATGGCGGGCACATCATCTCGCTCGCCCGGGCCTTGAGCTGCAACGGCCTCGCCAACGCCTTCCGGATCGCCGCGATCCATGGCGGGCGGCATGTGGCGCCGAGCTTCGCCGGCGACACCATCCACGCCTGGACCGAGGTGATCTCCCGCGATTCGCTGCCCGGGCGCCATGATCTCGGCGCGTTGCGCTTACGCACGATCGCCACCAAGGATCACCCCTGCGCGGATTTTCCAGGGGCCGGACCGGACGGAAAATATGCGGAGCCGGTGGTGCTGGACCTCGATTACAGCGTTCTCATCCCGCGAAACCCGCATTAGCGGTTTGCATTAACCGCGCATTTACTCTGCCTCGCCGGGCCCCAAGTTTGGCCCCAAGCCCAGGCCCCAAGCCAGGCCCCAAGATTGACGCTCTTGGACTAAAGGCGTATCAGTTTTACGTCTTTGCTGCACTGCAAGCGGGATTCAGCGCCTCCGGTTGCGGCTCCGCGTGGTCCATTCGGACGGATTTAGAGGAACAGCCAAGCGACGTCATGGCCGGCCATCCCAGACCGCTGTCGCCCCATCTCCAGATCTATCGGCGACAGCTCACCTCGGTAACTTCGATCCTGCATCGCCTCACCGGAATCGGCCTAGCGGTCGGGCTGCTCTACCTGGTGTGCTGGCTGGTCGCCGCCGCCAGCGGTGCGGACGCCTTCGACCGGCTGCAGGGCTTCAACGGCTCCTTCATCGGCCGCCTGCTGCTGTTCGGCTGGTCGATCGCCTTCTTCTACCACCTGCTGAACGGCGTCCGGCATCTCGCCTGGGATGCCGGCTGGGGCTTCGATCTTCCGACCACGTACAAGACCGGCTGGGCCGTCTTCATCGGCACCGCGGTGCTGACCATCGTCGCCTGGGTGATCGGCTACTACCAGATGGGTGCATTCTGATGGCCGAGACGACGCAGCATCATCACCGGTCGCTCCGCAGCAACATCGCGCGGGCGCGCGGCCTCGGCTCGGCCAAGGAAGGCGTGCAGCACTGGTGGATGCAGCGCGTCACCGCCGTCGCGCTGATCCCGCTGGGGCTGTGGCTGGTCGCGTCATTGGTCAGGCTCGCCGGCGCCGATCATGCGGCGATCGCGCTCTGGCTGGGTGCGCCCTTCAATCTCGGCGCGCTGGCGCTGACCGTGATCGCCGCCTACTACCATGCGGCGCTCGGCCTCCAGATGGTCCTCGAGGATTACGTCCACAAGAAGCCGGTCAAGTTCGTCCTGATCATCCTCATCCAGCTCGGCGCCTTCGCGCTCGCCGCCGCGGCGATCGTGGCGCTGCTCTACGTCGCCTTTCCCGGCTGACGGTCTGACGTTCGCAGGGCCCAGAATCAATCATGGCTGATACCCCGACCAACGGCGCACCCCAGGGTTCACCACGCATCAACGGCGATGCCTATCCCTTCGTCGACCACCAGTACGACGTGGTGGTGGTGGGCGCCGGCGGCGCCGGACTGCGCGCGACCTTCGGCATGGCCGAGAAGGGCCTGAAGACCGCCTGCATCTCCAAGGTCTATCCGACCCGCAGCCACACCGTCGCCGCCCAGGGCGGCATCTCCGCCTCGCTCGGCAACATGGGCGAGGACGACTGGCGCTGGCACATGTACGACACGGTCAAGGGCTCCGACTGGCTCGGCGACCAGGACGCGATCGAATACATGGTGCGCGAGGCGGTGCCGGCGATCATCGAGCTCGAGCATTACGGCGTTCCCTTCAGCCGCACCGAGGCGGGCAAGATCTACCAGCGCCCGTTCGGCGGCATGACCACGCATTTCGGCAAGGGCATCGCCCAGCGCACCTGCGCCGCCGCCGACCGCACGGGCCATGCGATCCTGCACACGCTCTACCAGCAGGCCTTGCGGCACCACGCCGAGTTCTTCGTCGAATACTTCGCCATCGACCTGATGATGGACGAGAACGGCGCCTGCGTCGGCGTCGTCGCCTGGAACCTCGACGACGGCACGATCCACCGCTTCCATGCCAAGCTGACGGTGCTGGCGACCGGCGGCTATGGCCGCGTCTTCTTCTCCTGCACCTCGGCCCATACCTGCACCGGCGACGGCAATGCCATGGCGCTCCGCGCCGGCGTGCCGCTCCAGGACATGGAGTTCATCCAGTTCCACCCGACGGGGATCTACGGCGCCGGCTGCCTCATCACCGAGGGTGTCCGCGGCGAGGGCGGCTACCTCACCAATTCCGGCGGCGAGCGCTTCATGGAGCGCTACGCGCCCTCAGCGAAGGACCTCGCCTCCCGCGACGTGGTCAGCCGCGCCATGACCATGGAGATCCGCGAGGGCCGCGGCGTCGGCGAGCACAAGGACCACATCCATCTCCACATCGAGCATCTCGACCCGAAGATCATCCACGAGCGCCTGCCCGGCATCGCCGAGACCGCGCGGATCTTCGCCGGCGTCGATGTGACCCGGGAGCCGATCCCGGTGCTCCCGACCTGCCACTACAACATGGGCGGCGTGCCCACCAACCATCGCGGTGAGGTCGTCACCAAGCTGGGCGGCGACGACAACACCGTGGTGCCGGGATTGATGGCGATCGGCGAGGCGGCCTGCGTCTCGGTGCATGGCGCCAACCGGCTCGGCTCCAATTCGCTGCTCGACCTCGTCGTCTTCGGCCGCGCCGCGGCGATCCGCGCCGCGGAGATCCTGAGCCGGGGCGAATCCCACCGGCCGCTGCCGAAGGATGCCGGCGACTATGCCGTCACCCGCCTCGACAGGCTGCGCCACGCCAAGGGCGACGTCCCGACCGCGAAGCTCCGGCTCGACATGCAGAAGACCATGCAGAACGACTGCGCCGTCTTCCGCACCGGAGAGAGCCTCGGCGCCGGCGTCGCCAAGATCCGCGAGATCTTCGGCCAGCGCGACCGGCTGAAGGTCGAGGACCGGTCCCTGATCTGGAACAGCGATCTGATGGAGACCCTGGAGCTGGACAACCTGATGGTCCAGGCGGTGGTCTCGATCGAATCGGCACAGAACCGCGAGGAGAGCCGCGGCGCCCATGCCCGCGAGGACTTCCCGAACCGTGACGACCAGAAGTGGATGAAGCACACCATCGCCTGGATGGACGAGAAGGGGAGGATCCGGCTCGACTATCGGCCGGTGCACCTGCAGCCGCTTTCCAACGACGTGCAATCCTTCCCGCCCAAGGCGCGGGTCTATTGAGCAATCGAGCGCGACCATGGCCGAACTGACCCTGCCCGCCGACATGCGTCCCAAGCCCGGCAAGAGCTTCAAGGCGCCGGATTCGGCAAAGCGCGTGAAGACCTTCCGGATCTATCGCTGGGACCCCGAGGTCGGCGGCAACCCGCGGATCGACTCCTACGACATCGATCTCGACCAGTGCGGGCCGATGGTTCTCGACGCCCTCATCAAGATCAAGAACGAGGTCGATTCGACCCTCACCTTCCGCCGCTCCTGCCGCGAGGGTGTCTGCGGCTCCTGCTCGATGAACATCGACGGCGCCAACACGCTCGCCTGCACCAAGTACATCAGCGAGATCAAGGGCGACGTCCGGATCTATCCGCTGCCGCACATGTCGGTGGTGAAGGACCTGGTGCCGGACCTGACCCAGATCTTCGCCCAGTACCAGTCGATCGAGCCCTGGCTGAAGACCGAGACGCCGGCGCCGGAGCGCGAGCGCCTGCAGACGCCGCACGAGCGCGAGCGCCTGGACGGGCTCTGGGAGTGCATCCTCTGCTTCTCCTGCTCCACCGCCTGCCCGAGCTATTGGTGGAACGGCGACCGCTATCTCGGCCCGGCGATCTTGTTGCAGGCTTATCGCTGGATTGCGGATACCCGCGACGAGGCGACCGGCGACCGGCTGGACCAGCTCGAGGATCCGTTCCGGCTCTACCGCTGCCACACCATCATGAACTGCACCAAGACCTGCCCCAAGGGCCTCAACCCGGCGAAGGCGATCGCCGAGATCAAGAAGCTGATGGTGGCGCGGCGCTGAGGTGGGCTTGAACCTCGCCTATAGCAGGGGCGACTGCACTGTGACGGGCATCGCTTCAGGCGGTGCGCCGAACTGATAGGCTCCGGTCGGTTTTCAGCCTGGTCCGTTCCAGGCTTTTTCTTTGGAATTTGTCTACTTCTCGGGGGATAGAGATGCGTCATCGTCATTCTGCCGTTCGCGGCATCCGCGCCGCCGTCCTGACAACGTCGGTCCTGGCGACCGTCTGCCTGCTGCCGCTCGCCGGCTGCGGCGGCAACGACACCGCCCAGCGCCAGCAGGAGGCCGATGCGATCGCCAAGGGCATCGAAGCCTATCTCGGCATGATGACCGACCCGAACCAGCCGGTCGGCCTGCGCCACGACAAGGTGACGGTGACGCCGAACCAGGGCGACAAGAGCTTCGCCGTCACCATCACCGGCATCAAGTTCGCCGACGCCAAGGGCACCGGATTGAATGTCGGCGAGGTCGATTATCGCCTGACGCCGCAGGATGCGAACACCTATCAGGTCAGCGACCTGAAGGTGCCCCAGGACCTGCCGATCCTCGGCGAGGACGGCAAGGCCGCCGCCGACATCAAGTTCGAGACCACCGCCTTCACCGCGGTCTGGTCGACGCCGCTGCAGAACTTCCTGAAGCTCGACTGGCAGGCGAAGAACGTCTCCGTCACCGCAGCCGACCAGCCCAATCTCGTCGCAAAGGCCGACAGCCTCGCGATCGAGGGTGACGGCAAGGACAACGGCAAGGGCCAGCTGAACCAGACCTCGACCTTCACCGTCGCCGGCATCTCCGTGGTCGATCCCACCGACGGCACGGATTTCACCCTGGCCAAGGTCACCGGCAAGGTCGGGTTCGATGATTTCGATTTCACCGCCTATCGGACCCAGATGCTGAAGCTGAAGAGCCTGATGGCGAAGATCGCGCCCGCCGTGGCGGCCGAGGCCCAGGGGATGACGGGGGGGACCGCGGCGCCCGAGACGCCGGCGGCGCAGATGACCGATGACGACCGCAAGGCGCTGGCCGATGTGATCGGCACGCTGCCGAAGACGATGTCGGGCTACAGCTACGGCCTCAGCGCTGAAGGCCTGGTGGTGAAGGACAAGGACGGCGCGACGCCGGCCAAGCTCGCCGAGGGTGGCATGGATTTCGCCTTGAAGGGTCTGAACACCGACAAGGCCGAGCTCGACTTCGGCCTCAAGCACAGCGGCCTCGAACTCTCCGGCCCTGAATTCGCCGACCCGATGGTGCAGGCACTGCTGCCGAAGTCCGGCGACCTCTCGGTCGCGGCGACCGACATTCCGGTGCCGGCGCTGGTGGATGCGGTGGTGAAGCAGATCCCGCAGCTGACCAGCAGCGATCCTTCCGTCGCGCAAGGCGGCCAGTTCGCGCTGATGGGCGCGCTCATGTCGGCGCTCTCGCAATCGACCATCAAGGTCCGCGTCGATCCCTCGCACATCAACGCCGAGAAGGCACAGCTGACTGCGGACGGCGAGCTGAAGCTCGCGCTGAACTCGCCGACCATGGCGGTGGGCGCGCTCAACCTCGCCCTCAAAGGTCTCGACGAAGTGATCACGATGGCGAATGCGATGGCCCAGACCAGCCCAGACGCCGCCGATGCGATCGGCATGCTGCAGATGATGAAGGGCATCGCCAAGCGCGAGGACGGCGGCGACGGCAAGCCGGTCGACAAATTTGCGGTCGAGTTCGCGCCGACCGGCGCGATCACCGTCAACGGCAAGCCGTTGGAAGGCCTGATGCAATAGCGGATGCTTGGCCTTCGCGCCAATTTAATCCAGCATTTGCAATAACATATGGCGTCTCACGTAAACCCGTTCTTCATTCTCAACGGATGAAATGGAGCCACGACCCGGCCGTCCGCGTCGAACCCCGGCGCGGAGCCCTGGGTGTGGAGGGCAAGATGTTGCGCGTATCGAGGATCGGTTTCCGCCGCGCGGTGCTGATCCCGGTCATGATCATCCCAGTCATGGTCGCGGCGACCATGCTCGCGGGTTGCGGCGACCAAGTGAAGGTCGCGAAGACCGCCGCCGAACTCCGATCGCAAGTCGAAGCCTCGCTGCAGCGGATGGAACTCCGCAACGAGGTTCCGGGATTGCAGCATCGTCAC
>Ga0335082_10003501_pt1 | contig 17080 bp, 10 predicted proteins | sample Lox_Sample_41_FD_206718 | JGI IMG/M metagenome (GOLD analysis project Ga0335082, IMG submission 206718) | Soil microbial communities from Loxahatchee National Wildlife Refuge, Florida, United States - Lox_Sample_4.1 | ecosystem: Environmental > Terrestrial > Soil > Wetlands | place: USA... | reverse complement strand
CTGCCCCAACGCGATCGCAGAGATTTGCAATCTCATTCATGAATGAGATCTTCGTCGCAAGAAATGCATTTGCCGCGTACTTCGTCATCTCCGAACTGCGTTCATCCATGACGATCACCGGGTTACCGGTCCGTATGAACGGAGCATAAAGTTCTTCCATGACACTGATTGCACGCGGACTGCTGGAACCCACCACGATACGATCCGGCTTCATGAAATCATTGACCGCCGCTCCTTCCTTGAGAAATTCCGGATTTGAGACGACATCAAATTCGAACTTTGCCTTCTTTGAAATGACCTCGCGGACTTTATCGGCCGTCCCCACCGGGACGGTGCTCTTATTCACGATGACCTTGTAGCCGTTAATCGTGTGCGCGATAGTCTCGGCAACTCCCAGAACATGCCGCAGATCGGCGGACCCATCTTCGGAGGGTGGAGTCGGGAGCGCCAGGAAAATGACTTCTCCCCCCCGGATTGCGCTCTCGATGTCAGTCGTAAACGTCAGCCGTTTCTCGGAGATATTCTTCCGGAGCAATTCCTCGAGCCCCGGTTCGTAAATGGGTGACTTGCCCTTTCGGAGCATTCGGACTTTTTTCTCATCGATATCAACGCAGATAACGTCGTTACCTGTCTCGGCAAAACACGTTCCGACGACCAGGCCGACGTATCCTGTGCCAATTACACTAATGTTCATAAACGGTATCAGCTCTAAGGAATATTTAAGAAGAAATCCTGCAAAGTTCGTGAAGTATAAATATTTTTTCCGTGATTTCCAACGGGGGGCTCGCCGGAGGGATTTATGCAACGAGGTTCATACCCTTGCGCTCTTTCAAGGTTGCGGAGAGGGTGGGATTCGAACCCACGGTCCCCATAAAGAGGACACTGGTTTTCGAGACCAGCCTATTCAACCACTCTAGCACCTCTCCACTGAGAATTCTGGAAACACAGAACCCTGAAGATATTGATCATCTTCGTGCTAGAACATATCGAAAAATGAGTTGAAAATCAATTTTCCCGCGGGGGAATGGGGAAAACAGGGCGTACGCAACAGGAGAAGAGATCAGGAACTGATGAGCAATTCCTGTCCGATGCGGAGATGCCCGCCGCGAAGCCGGTTTATGGACCGGAGTTTTGTCACCGTAATTCCGAACGCAGAGGCAATACTGTGAAGTGTATCTCCCTTCTTCACCTTGTAGGAGATCCCTTTTCTGCTGCTCGAGCTATCTTTCATCGTCACAACGGAGGCATGGCTTGCGGCGATACTCGTGTCCTCCAGGAGAATTTCAAGTTCCTGACCTTTTTCGACCACGTTGGAATTCAGTCCGTTCCACTTGCGTATGTCTTCGATTCCGACGCTGAACCGGTGGGCGATTTTTCCGAGACTATCTCCCCGCTTCACACGATACTTTGTCCAGTAGGAACTCGGTTGGCCTGCTGCCACCGATTTTACGTCTTCGGAATCCTCCTTAGCATTTAATGCCTTCTCATGGTCGGCCTCAGTCCAGTTGTTAATGGCCGAGTACTTGCTGGTCTGATCTCCCGATTCCCAGATGGTCAGCACATCACCGGCCCGGATTGAGCTACCATACGGAATTTCGTTCCAGCGCCGAAGATCGCTGATACGAACGTCGAACCAATCCGCGATCTTTCCGAGCGAGTCGCCCTTCCTGATTTTGTACGAAAACTTCGACTTCCCTGAGGGAACGGCTGCTTTGTTCGCGGCGGACCGTCCACGGCGAGTGGCCTTTTGAGGAGGGTCCTCCGTCCCGAGATTCGCTGCAATCATCTCATTGGATGGCACCACCGGTATAATGAGCGACTGACCGGTTGATACGCGTTTCTTGACGAGGTGGTTCGCTTCAGCCAACACGGCGGAAGAAATGCCGAACCGGCGGGCAATCATTGAGAGTGACTCCCTCCGGCGGACAGTGTACGTCTTATAATCACGTTTCTGGTCATCCGGCAGGTTCGCATAATTTTTTTCGAATGCCGCATGGTGACCACTTGGAATCCGGAGAACGTACCCATCATCCGTAGCAGGAGGAGTACACCAGTGAAGCAATTCCGGATTAAGATCGTGCAGCGTTTCCGCATCGGTGCCGGCACATTTCGCCAGCACTGAGAGATCAACACAATCTTTGACATTCACGACATCGAATGCCATTGAATCGGCGGGATCCACATCGAATCCGTAGGTCTTTGGATCCATCGACATGACTGCAACTGCGATGAACTGGGGAACGTAATTCCGCGTCTCACGCGGCAGGTAGGGACGCATTTTCCAGAAGTCACTCGATCCGCTCCTCCGAATAGCGCGGTACACTCTTCCCGATCCGGAATTATAGGCCGCAAGAGCCAGATACCAATCCCCAAATTCACCATAGAGATCCTTCAGGTGCCTCGATGCCGCCACCGTGGCTTTCTCAAAATCACGCCGTTCATCATACCAAAAATTTCCGTGCAGACCGTAAAGCTGGCCGGTACCTTTGACAAACTGCCACAATCCGACTGCCCGGGCCCATGAGCGGGCCACGGGATTCAAACCACTCTCGACCATGGAGAGAAACATGAGCTCCTGCGGAACACCCTGCTCGCGGAACACTTTCTTCATCACCGGAAAATATCTTCCGCCGAGATGGAGCCATCTCTCGAAGTGATCGCGGCCGCGCCCCTGGAAGAAACTGATGTTCTGCTCAACGTGTCCGTTCACGACGAGTGGTATTGTCGTCGTCGTAATGATCTTCTGCGTGACATCCTGGCCTGTCGTGTCCGAGAGCTCGTCAACCTGATTGAGTTTTTTCCGGAGAGCAAAAATGGACGTCTGTGGTCCGAGACTGTCAATGTTCGCGATATACTTCTCATAGTCTGCAACAATGCTTCTGCTCAGGTCGTTGAAATCCCGGTTGCCTTCGATATTGGGATAGTATCCGAGCTCATTGAGTATCCCGATCGCATACTCAAACTCACTGGCTGAATGAACAGAGTCTCCGCAGTCCTCGGCGTCGAGAGCGCCCTGATAGTGCTGCCGGGCTCTCTCAAGGAGCTGAGAAGTCATGGGGTCTTCAGTTGAATCCGCGAGAAGTGTATCACATGCAGCAGATGCGCCTCCCATTGTTGGAGGATCATCAGAAATCAAGCGGAAAGAATTACCGGCAGAGCCGGTCTGGAGCGAGGGCGACTTCATCGTTTTCTCACTCGAGCACCCGGCGATTATTCCGGCAATTAGCAATATCATCCAGATTCTATTCAATTCCGCATACCTTTGCATTCATGGTTTCGCATAATAGCTTTGAATATAAAGGTTTATGGGAAAAATGTCAAGACATTTTTCAGGGAAGGTGACGGAGAGCAACAAAATCGGCTAAAGTGGAATGTTTGAGTGCTTCTTTTTTGGGTTGGAATCTACCTTGTTCCTAAGAACCTCGAACGCGCGGATGAGTTTACCCCGCGTTTCGCTCGGTTCGATAACATCATCAAGGTAACCCCTGGCAGCAGCAATATAGGGACTTGCAAATTTCTTCCTGTATTCCTCGATCAGCTCCTCCAGTTTCTTTTCCTTGTTTACCGAAGATTCGAGTTCTTTCTTGAATATGATCTCAACGGCGCCTTTGGGCCCCATGACCGCGATTTCTGCAGTAGGCCATGCAAAATTGAAGTCACCGCGGATATGTTTGGAATTCATGACGTCATAAGCACCCCCGTACGCCTTGCGCGTAATAACGGTAATTTTTGGCACGGTGGCCTCGCAGAAGGCGAAGAGTAGTTTTGCGCCATGTTTGATAATACCCCTCCATTCCTGGTCCGTCCCGGGTAGGAAACCGGGCACATCCTCCAGTACGAGAAGCGGAATATTGAACGCGTCACAGAATCTGATGAATCTCGCCCCTTTGAGGGATGCTTCAATATCCAGGACACCAGCAAGGACCGCGGGCTGATTCGCGATTATGCCGACCGACATCCCTGAGAGTCGCGCAAATCCGACGACAATATTTTGGGCATACAATTCATGGACTTCGAAGAAGTCACCGTGGTCGACCAGCCGGTGGATGATCGCCTTCATATCGTACGGCTTGTTCGGATTTTCCGGAACGATCGTGTTGAGATCCTCTTCCCGACGGTCGGGCGGATCATTTGATTCGATCACCGGCGGATCGTCGACATTATTCGGTGGAAGATATCCCATCAGCTTGCGAAGCGCCAGCAGACACTCCTTTTCATTCTCGCACGCGAAGTGCGCAACTCCTGATTTTGTGGCATGGGTGGATGCCCCGCCCAGATCTTCAAACGACACGTCTTCATGCGTGACGGTCTTGACCACATTCGGACCGGTAACAAACATGTAGCTCGTGTGCTTCACCATGAAGATGAAATCGGTGATAGCGGGCGAGTAGACTGCACCGCCTGCACACGGCCCGAGGACAGCAGAGATCTGCGGGATCACTCCGGATGCAAGAGTATTTCTCAGAAAGATATTCGCGTAGCCGCCGAGACTGACCACGCCTTCCTGGATGCGCGCCCCCCCGGAATCATTGAGACCGATCACCGGTGCACCGACTTTCAATGCGAGATCCATAATCTTGCAGATCTTTTCGGCATGAGCTTCTGAGAGTGAGCCGCCAAAGACCGTAAAATCCTGACTGAATACGAACACGAGGCGCCCGTCAATTTTCCCGGATCCGGTCACCACACCGTCGCCCGGGTACTTCTGCTTTTCCAGTCCGAAATCATACGATCGATGCTCAACAAGCGCGTCGACCTCTTCAAAAGTGCCGGGATCAAGGAGAAGCTCGATGCGTTCGCGTGCGGTAAGTTTACCCTTTTTGTGCTGATCGTCGATTCTCTTCTCTCCGCCTCCGAAACGTGACCGGTCCTTGCGTTTTCGGAGATCGTGCAATCGGTCTGAAGGAATGGATTTTCCCATAAGGACCCCTTAGTTAGAAAATTTCTGGAAATATAGATAATGACAGATCGGAATTCAAGGAATTGTTCCGTTCAGGAGAGAGTCTGGCGGTCAGCTTGTTGTTGGCCCGGTGAGACCACGTCGAGCAGATCAGTTGAATGCTTTCTCGATGATGCCCCCAGCGAGGAGCCGGTCGTCCGCGTACATCACGACAGACTGCCCCGGAGTGATGGCGCGCTTCGGCTCATCAAAGACGACCCGAAGCGTATCAGCTTCTGCAGGATAGACTGTGGCCGGAGTCGGCGTATCTTTGTAGCGCACCTGCGCCAGCACTCGGGTTCCCGGATCAAGCGCAGAACAACTTACATAATTTATGCGCGTGGCAAGAAGCTCACGATGCAGGAGATCGGCGGATCGGCCGATCGTCACCGAATTGGAACCGGCATCGATCCCTGTCACATACATTCTCTCCGGATGTGCTCCAATTCCGCTCCTCTGTCCTATAGTGTAAAACGGAAAGCCGCGATGCTTCCCAACGACAACGCCGTCGCGGAGGATATCGCCACCTTCGAGCGTCGGCAAGAGATCAGGACGGCGTTCTGCGATGAAGCGGCGGTAGTCATCATCGGCAACGAAGCAGATTTCGAAACTCTCATCCTTCGCGGCAGTCTTCAGTCCGAGTTTTTCCGCAATGGTGCGGACTTCCGGTTTCGTCAGATCGCCCAGAGGGAAGATCGTCCTGGAAAGTGCTTCCTGTGTTACCCCCCAGAGGGCGTAGGTCTGGTCCTTCTTCAAATCGCGGGGACGAGCCAGAACGTATCTCTCCGACACCTGATCTCGTGTCAGTCGGGCATAATGGCCGGTGGCGACAAATCCGGCTCCGAGCGACTCCGCCCTGGAAATCAATTCTCCCCATTTGATTTTCCGGTTACAGATGATGCAGGGATTCGGGGTTCTGCCCTTCAGGTATTCATCGACAAAATTATCGATAACGTGCCTGCCGAACTGTTCGGTGAAATCAACAACATAATGCGGGATTCCCAGTTTCACGGCTACCATGCGCGCGTCGTTAAATGCATCAAGACCGCAGCAGCTCGTTTCGTTTCCGACATTTCCCCCTACATCGTCAAAGGAATACGTCTTCATTGTCACCCCAATGACATCATATCCCTGTTCCTGAAGCAGCGCTGCTGCAACGGAGGAATCGACACCACCGCTCATGCCGACGACAATCTTTCCCCTTTTTGTTTTTTCCCTCATCATATTTTTAAAATACGTAAATGGTCATGAAGAACCAAAACGGTTCAGAAGCTGGCATCGAACTGCAGGCCAATGCGCCTGTCCCGGTTTGCCGGGAGCTGGTCCTCGCCTGTTCCGATCCGCTTAACATCATCACGCAGGAGCTCAGAATATTTCAGGCCGACCTGCATGAAATCCGTCAAAGGCCAGAGAATCAAAATGTACCATTTCATTCCTCTCCCGTACAATCCAGGCATCGAACAGACGCCCGTGAGATCGCGTTCCAGTTCATACACGCGAGCATCGTACGATTCGGTCTCGAAAAAGATCATGCGCAAGTTTGCAGACATTCCACCCGCCACCCGCGCTTTCAAATCATGGTACGTCAGCCATCCCTTCTGCTGTTCCCCGGAAGGGCTGTCATTGAGAATCACTTCCTCAAATCGGCTCCGCACCAGGAGCATTGGTGATACTCGCACAGCGATATCCATCTTGAGATGTTGTGCATCCCGGACAGACGGAATTCGATCAGTCAGCCCGGCTGCGGTGAGAACGGATTTGTCCTCGCTTGTGCGTTTCAGTTGATAGCCGAGCGAGAGCTGAATTCTCCGGTGAGGAATGAATTCCGATTGAATCAGCATATCCCGCCCCACGGATCCAAATAGTGAAAAGGGTACCGACGAAAACGAATAACAGTCGATATACGATGAGAAACGCAGATGCTCGTGGAGGCGAACGGAAAGTCCCATATACGCCCCTGTCTCATCAGAGGATCGTTCGCCGAATCCACGGCCATGTGGACTAATGAACGACCGAGGATACGAACGGAACGATGCGACAAATGTGAGAGACTGGCTTGGGGTGAGCGCGATACCGGAAATTCCCCCCATGGCGCGATTGCTGGTTGACCACTCACCGAAGTATGATGATATTCCCGATTTCATCTGATAATCGATCGATGCCATTGAAAGCGAGGTTCCCCCGAAAACGTCTCCGTGATCGACGAGATAGGTGCGTGAAAATTGTGTCGAATAATAGGTCGACCCGAGGACGACGTTATCTGAAAGCGCCCATTGGATTCTCCCGCCAAGAAGTTGTTCGGTAAGATCATGTTTCTTCTGTAATTCGGCGACGGTCCGGAAATAGCTGTTCGAATACATTCCCGATACGCGTCCGAGACTATCCAGAGATGCATTCTCAGGTGTCCTGGAAGCCATCAGGATCAGCGAACTCCGGCCGAAAGAAATTTGTCCCCCGATCCCGCGGAAAAATCCGGATTCGCTCCCACATTGATACGGCATGAGTCCGCGACCCGTTCGCATCGCAGGAGCGACGACGTTGGATCCTTTTCCCGCTTCAACATTTCGCCAGAGCATTACGCCTTCACCTCCTTCCACAAAGTAATCACCCAGAATGAGTTTTGAGAATGGACCAAAATTCCTGAGGGCAAGACTTCCGGATGAGAAATCGTTCAGATTTCGTTCTCCGGGATCCTTCTTCATAAGAAGAGCGCCGGAAATGTGGTCATTTGCGTAGAGACCCACTCGCTGGTATGACTGTACTGGGCTCCCGACGTAGTATCCGTTCGAGTATCCCGAAGCGCAATCAAGCGATGAGCGGAAGCGCGACCTCAGGGTTAAGTGCTCTCCTCCCTCTCGCTCTCCGGGCTGGAGGTAGTCCATGACAGACGACTCGTCGGCATCGGGAGTCTGTTCCACCAGGTCCTCGTATGGGTCCGACATCGTCTCCACGTCCTGAACGGAATCGATCTGAGCCATCGCAAGCGTCGGGAAGCAGAGAACGAATGGGAGAAGTACTCGCTTGAACCGGGAAATTGTCATAGAGCCACCTATCGGAATGTAAGGGTGGCAAGATGAGACCCGCCCAGATCGGAATGCGAGACATACGCATAATCGAGTTCAAATTTCTCCCAACGCAACCCGATTCCTCCTGATATTTCGGAGGGATCATCACTCATTCCCGCCCTCAGTGCAAACGCATCAACAATCCAGAACTCGAATCCACCCCGGAGATTTGGACCGAAACCCGGGTCCTTGTTGAAGTCGCAAAAGAACGCGCACCGATTTCCCGGCTGGAAGGAAAGTCCCGTCGAAAATCGGCGTGGCAGTGGTTCACGCGAAGAACCGATTGTTGGAGCGTTCACATTGAGAATCGCCATCCCCCATCGGAGGTGGTCCGGAAGAGAAACGAGAATTCCAACATCCACTCCCAGGGTTGCAGCACTTCCGTAATTCTCTATCGATACACCTTGATAGTTGAAGGTGAATCCAAAGGCAAGAGCTTCGGTCGACCGTGCATAGGAGATGCCGCACGAGAGTTCCCGGTATAATGAGAATCCATAACGGCGTATCCCCGCGCCGAATGTACCGAATCCGGGCTGGACCGAAACCGCCAGACCGGTCGTTGAAAGTTCCGTAAGGCCATAGGGTGCCGCTGAACTGAAGACCGAGGCATTGAAGGAGGCATTGTACGCCAGGCCGGCGGGGTTAAAGAAGACGAGCCAAGCATCTTCCCCGGATGCGACATAGGCACCTCCCATGGCCGCAGGCCGGGCCCCCATTGATCCCTGCTCGAACCCGCCGAAGAGGCGGATCGGCAGGAGCATAAGCACACAGAATGCGAAACGCATAATTCCCTCCCGATTGGAATGTGAAGTCTAGTTGTACATCATAAACCATTTCGATATATTGTTCATATTCAGTAACTTGTGGAGTTACGTTATGATCCCACGCATATCGCTCACGCTACTTCTCCTCCTCCTGCCGGTCTGTGCCGCAGCACAGGAGCTCGATTGCAACGTTACCATCACGACGAGTCAATTGACGACCGAAGCGAAAGAGAATCTTTCCAATTTTGAAGCTCAGATCAAGGACTATGTCAACGGCTATCGATGGACGAAGGAAGATTTCGGAAACGAAAAAATCCGCTGTTCGATCAACATTGCCTTCCTCGGGATGACTTCTCCCAATCATTATGTTGCGAAGGCATTCATCGGGAGTCAGAGACCGGTATTCAAGATGAATCAGAACACCGCGGTGATCCGCATACTCGATGATAAATGGGAGTTCGATTACAACCGGACTCAATCGATGACGCATGTGGAATCGCATTTTGACCCGCTACTCAGCTTCTTCGACTTTTACGCATACATCATACTCGGCTATGATGCCGATACGTACAAAGACACGCACGAGGGAGGAAAAGCGACCGAGTATTTTCAGAAGGCGAAGGACATTGCAAACCGGGCAATCGGGTCCGGTCAGATCGGGAGCGGCTGGGATGTCTCCTCGCAGTCAAGCTACACACGTGGTCAACTCATCGAAGAACTCACCAATCCGAAATTTCAGAGTCTGCGCGACGAGATCTACCAGTACCACTACCACGGGCTTGATTTGTTTTACAAGGATGACGGGAAGGCAAGAAAAAACATCCTCACGGCAATCGAAAAGCTAGCGAAATTCCAGAAGAAAATCAACCAACCGGTACTTCTGGTAAGAACTTTTTTTGATACAAAATACCTGGAGATTGCCGACAAGTTTTCCGGCACGCAGACGGAGGATCCGGAAATTTTCGACAAGCTCGAACAAATCGACCCGATGCACATGCAGGCGTACGAAAACGCCAAGAGCAAACAGAACTGATCGACTACGGAAGTATCTTTACATCGTAGATGTGATCGTCGAGCTGGAGCGCATTGACCACATCCATTCCTGAAGTAACCCTCCCAAAGATGGTATAACGCCCGTCAAGGTGCGGCTGTGGTGATTGTGTGATGAAGAATTGGGATCCCTCCGTGTCTTTTCCCGAACTCGCTATGCCGAGCATACCGGTATCAAATTGAAGGAGTGAAAATTCGGATCGGATCGCGTACCCGGGTCCACCCCACCCGTCGCCACGCGGATCGCCTCCCTGCACCACGAAGTTCGGGACGATGCGATGAAACGTCAGGCCACGGTAAAAACCCCTCCGCTCGGCAAGTTTAACAATGCTCATCACCGTAAACGGCGCCGCGTTTTTATACAGCTCTGCGGTAATGTCTCCCCGTGACGTCTCGATCTTCGCACAAATCGTGTCGGAATAGCCCCTGCCGCACAGAGAGTCTTTCAGAGCGCGAAGATATACAAAATCAAAATCGGTGTAGAGCGGTTCGAAATACGTTGGGATACGTGCAGATGAATTCCCTACGCCGATTTTCTTGAGCGCGGCCGAAGCCGCCTGTACCACCGAGCGATCCCCCTGTGTAAGCTGCTGGCGTAACGGTTCAATGGCCCGCGCATCTCCGAGCTTTCCCAGTGTCTCACAAAGTGCCTGAATTGCCTCGATATCGTTCGGAATGCGCTCCCCATCCAAAGCGCTGACAAGCGCGGGAAGCGAAGTCGTCTTGAGGAAAAGGGAATCTCCGAGGAGAGAGGCAGCAGTAGCGACCTGCGCAACATCGCGTGTCTGTAACGATCGGATGGCAACGTCGGAGATCTGTCGGATGAGGAGTGAATCCGTGGAAACGGCATGGCCAAGTACCTCCAACCCGTTGAGCGCAGCAGTTGCGAGAGACGCATCATCACCCAGGGCATATGTCAGTAAGGATTCGAATGCATTTTTTGAACCGGAATATCCCAAAGCTTCAAGCCATTGGGCCTGCAATCCTCGCTGTGACCCGGTTCCAACACGCATCTTTCCAAGTGACGACGGACCCTCCAGTTTGGCCATTGCCATGATCGCCTCACCCTGCAGTTGCCAGAGGTATCCATGCCCATCATTGATGGCTACGCGCTCGAGCTCCACAAAGGCATTTGTAACCTGGGGGTTGGCATTGCGATCAAGGGAATGGAGGTTTCCGAATGATGAAAGAGCTGTGAGAGCCACATATGGTTTGTCGGAGAGAAACATCCGCCGAAATACATCAATGATCTCCGGGTGATCGCGAAGATCATAGTTCGCAAGTGCGCGGAGAGCATTTACCTGCACACGCCAATCGGCATCGAACTCCGCCAAACGTGCAAGAGGGTTCAGACAGATTCTTTCATCCCGCACTTTTCCCAACAGGGTTGCGAGATTCATTCGCACAAGAGGATCCCCATGCTGATAGAGCAGCGCAATGCTTTCAAGCTCATTGCGGATCTCTTCGCGGTCACCGATACGCTGGAGAGCATAGACGGTATGCCAGTCTGCCTGATCGTACGGTTTGACCAGTTTGATCAGGTAATTGGTCCCCTCGGAGGTTGAAACACCGCGAATTGCAAATCTTGCAAGCCCCATAACCAGCGCCTGCTGGTGAACCGGGGGATAGGCATTGCCGTATTTCAGCACCAGATCATTCAATGCCTGATGGGTCCCGAATTTGCCGATTTCCTCGATCATCCGGTCGATCGAGCCGTCCGTCGTCCCTCCGTTCGAGGCCGCACGGTCGAGACGCACCCAGATAATTTCGTGGCTCAGATTCTGTCTCCCGGATTGCGACATCAGCCCGCCCGTTTGACCGATCGCAAAGGCCGCCGCGTACCGCACTCGATCATCGCTATCGAACGTGAAGCGATCGACTAACTGGCTCAGGACCGTCGTATCCTGAATGCTCCCGAAGGCCTCCGTAACACGTTCTCTCACAATGGGATTTTGATCATCAAACAGACTCGTGAGTTTGCCGTCTGCGACCATTCTCCGGTCTTTGTTTTCCAGAATAACTTCGAGCTTCGATTTGATCTCCGGCGCAAGATCACTGGGGATTTGGGAATGGGATACTGTCGCCGCAAGAGACAGCGCGAGTACAACGATTGCATTCTTCATGTTCTTCTCCCTAAAAGAGAATACGATTTCTGAATTTTGCACCAATCATTGTCTCAACAAATTTCCTGGCTTTCGCCTCCTCTCCGTCATTTAAATCGACAATCGTCATTGTGACATCAAATCCCTGCTTCACGCATTCGGAAGCGAATTCGATCATGGCGGGAAACATCCGTTCACCATCGATCTGCATAAGTTCCCCGTACCGCTTTGGGTCGATCGCATTCAAACTGATTGATACCGCATCGACCAGCCCGACGAGTTCAGGCACAATATTCCGATGATGAATGATATTTCCATGACCATCGGTGTTCAGGCGTACCCGGCCGTTCCGGGATTTCACCCAGCGGGAAACCTCCTTGAGCACGTCGAGCCGAATCGTCGGCTCACCATACCCGCAGAAGACAATCTCCTCAAACTTGAGCGGATCACCGATGGCACGCATCACCTCCTCCGCTGTGGGTTCCTCGGTAATACGAAGATTGTGGCCCTTGACGATCGCTTCCCCTTTCCGATCACAAAAAATGCAATCCGCGTTGCATCGGAGCGTGATATTCAGATAGAGCGAATCCCGGATTTTATATGCAATAACCGGATCCGGAAATGTGCCGATCCCGAATAACTTGAAGGCCGCGAGATTGCTGGTTCGTGCGATGTCGTCCACGCTTAACCCCTGAAGTTCCGCGATCTTTCCTGCAATGAGCGGAATATTTGCGGGCTCGTTGCGCTTTCCCCGATGAGGTACCGGCGCGAGATACGGGCTGTCTGTTTCGAGGAGAAGATGTTCGGCGGAGATTCTAGAAGCAACTTCCTGCATCGAATTAATCTTCGGAGGTTTGGCCGGAAATGTTACGGGGCCGGGGAAGGAAATCAGGAATCCCCAGTCGATGACCTTTCTGGCCATGGATGTGTCCCCCGAGAAGCAATGGAAGACGCCGCGCGGGGGAGGATAACGGTCGAAATCATGCGAATGCCGCGACCTCCAGCCGGGATTCTGTACGACCTTCTCACCGACGATTCTCAGGACATCCTCTTCCGCTTCACGGCAATGAATGACAATCGGCATGTCCCGATGAATGGCAAGATCGATCTGGTCCGAGAACACCTTACGTTGCAGTTCGGGAGGTGAAAAATCATAGTGATAGTCAAGTCCGATCTCTCCCACTCCCACAACTTTCGGGTGCGAGGTCAGGCGCCCGATTTCCTGGAATCCGGCCGCGTCGACTTTTGACGCTTCGTGGGGATGAACTCCCACGCATGCGAAGATCATTTCATGCTGTTCAGCGAGGAGTATCGCCCGGCGGCTCGTTTCGTGATCAGTTCCCGGCACAACGATCTTGTCGACCCCGGCGGCGCGGGCGCGCTCAAGGACTGCTTCGATATCGGATGCGAACTCTTCAGCATAGAGATGTGCGTGGGAATCGACGAACATACTTTACATTAATCTGTCAGTGCAAGATGGTCCTGAGTTTCTCTGCGATATACGATATTTCTGCATCGCCGAGTTCCGGATACAAGGGAAGACGGAGAAGCCGCGCAAACACCGAATCGGTGACCGGAAGACGAAGGCCTGAGGTCCCGAGATGCTGCAGGGCAAACGGAGAAGAATGAAGCGGAACATAGTGAAACGTGGTCGAGACTCCCGCCTCCTTCAACTTCCCCATGACACGAACGCGCTCCTCTTCCGACCGCAACAAAATATAAAAGATATGATAATTGGAGGAGCTGTAATCGGGGATTACTGGGAGACGAAGAAGTTCGCGATGTTCCAATTCCCGAAGTTCACGAAGGTATGTCTCGTGAACATGCTTACGTTTTTCCTGAATTGTCTCGAGATCTTCCAGCTGGCTCTTGAGAATTGCCGCCAGCACCTCCGACTGCACAAAGCTGCTCCCGATATCCACCCATGTGTACTTGTCAACTTCACCCCGGAGAAAATTTGACCGGTTTGTCCCCTTCTCGCGGATAATCTCGGCTTTTCGTGCAATCTCCTCACTGTTGGTGAGAAAAGCCCCTCCCTCACCGCTCATATAGTTCTTCGTCTCATGAAAACTGTACGCGCCGCAGTCCCCAATCGTTCCAAGGAATTTTCCCTTGTAGCGCGCGTTCACTCCCTGGGCCGCATCTTCAACGACGGAGATGTTCCGGGGACGTGCAATTTCCAATACCGCGTCCATTTGTGCGGCAACACCCGCGTAATGCACCGTAACGATCCCCCTCGTCCGCTTCGATATGCGACGTTCGAGATCGCGGGGATCGATGGTGAGTGTCAGCTCGCTAATTTCGCAGAAGACGGGACGCCCTCCTGCCCGGAGCACCGCGTTTGCCGTCGAAACAAATGTATAACTGGGCATGATCACTTCGTCCCCCGGGTGCAGATCGAGCGTGAGCATTGCCGTTTCCAATGCGTGCGTGCAGGATGTGGTTAACAACGCATGCTTCATTCCAAAAAGTGACTTGAGCTTTTCCTCAACCGCATTCCCGACTGCACCGTCACCGCCCAGCCGCCCGGATGACAGCACTTCTCTTACATACTCCAGGGTACGTTCTCCGATATACGGCTTATGAAACGGAATGTGCATTTGAACTAGCTCAAATGTGGTTGTTGATAGAATTCAAGAAGCCGATGGATAGTTCCATTCATATCATGTTCCTGGAAAACGAAGTTCCTGCCGTTCGCCCCATGCTGCATGCGGAGTTCAGGTTTCGATACATAGAGTGAGATTTTTTGTGCCGCTTCGACGCTGTTCCCCACTTCATAGAACAAACCGCTTTTTCCGTCTTCAATCTGGTCGACAGTACCACCGGCGCGTGCTGCCACGACAGGTAACCCGAGGCACATCGCGTCAAGCACGGCAAGTGAATAGAGTTCGTCCCGGCTCGGGAAGACAAATATATCCAACGCGCTCAGAAATCCGATGAGATCACGTTGGAACCCGGCGAGCAAGACTCTGTCGCCAAATCCCTCAGTACCAATGAACGTTTGGAGCTCCCGCAGATAGGCCTCGCAGTGTGGTTCGAACGGAGATTCATGATCCCGCGCATGCCCTTTACGTGTCGGTTCTCCAATGATCAGAAACTTCACCCGATCACGCAACGGTTCATCAATATACTTATAACTGCGGGCAAAATCCATCACACTTTTTCCCGGATCGATGCGCACCATTGTTCCAACAAGGACTTCATCCTTTTTTACTCCATACATTTCCCGGATCTTCACGCGTTTCTTTTCATCACGCACATATGCTTTCACATCTCTCCCGTACGGGAGATAGTGTATTCTTTCCGTCGATATCGGATAAAGACCGGGAAGCCGGCGATTCAACTCCCGGGAGGAGGTGAACACTCCGTCAACGCGGCGATAGATATAGCGGTGAAGAGGATCCGTTTTTCTCGGAACACCCATATAGATGCTCAGGAAAAGCCTTCGACGTACGTCACTCCTGAGGAGGAGCGATGCCAGCCAGATGTCTTTATGGAAATGGACATGAACAACATCGATCGATCGGGTCTGAAGCACCGGAGTCAGCGCGCGGAGGGAACGAAAAGAAAGGGTGCGATTGCTCGGCAGGTTGATAGTCTCTACACCGGTATCCGTCAGATACTCTTCTATTCTTGAATGCGGACTGCAAACGGCGACCATTGCGCAACCGGCATTTCTGAGTTCTTTCATGAGCGTGCAGGAATAAAGTTCCAGCCCGCCCCAGGCATCGGAAGTACATAAATGCAAGCACGACAGTGGCATTACGGTCTTGCTTCCAGAGTGATAACGTACGAACGCAAAGGCCCGAGGTTCCCGATGAAATCCGTATAATAATATTGGAGGAGGTTATTCACCTGGAATGATGCGACCATCAGAATCCCTGAAAGATCCCAATCGAGACTCACCCGGGCATCGAGGACGGATATTGGAATCCGCTGATCCCCGTCAGGAACAATGCCGAATTGCACAAACTCCTGGTCGATGCGCTCCATTTCGCTGATATGACGGTAGTCGACCCCAATCTGGACCGGGTCAAGCACGATCCGTGTAGATGCGTAGAAGAGAATCCTCGGGCGGTACTTCAGGATGTCGCCTGTTTCAACATCTTTTGGAGAGACATAGGTGTAGCTGATATCGGAAAACCACCGGCGGTTCAGATTGTACGAAGCAGAGATTTCCACTCCCATGATTCTGGCCCGCGTGACGTTTTGAAACTGAACGTACCCATTGTCACCGAATGACGGTTCAATCATGTCCCAGAGTTCGTTGCGAAAGAGGGAGCAATCGAGAAGCAGAGCGTCGGAGAACGAGTGGGAACCTCCAACTTCATACGACCAGCTGCGTTCCGGCTGCAGATTGGGATTGGGAGCAATAATAACCCCGCCGGCTTCGGTATTTGTGTAAATTTCCGCGATCGAGGGCGCGCGAAAGCCGCGACCAACCGAAGCCCGGAGCGACGTTCCGGCAACTGGTGTATATCCGATACCGAGTTTCGGATTGAACTGGTTCGCAGTTTGAAGGCCGGAAATTGATTGCAGATCAAAGCGTCCCCCCAGGGTGAGGCGAACCTCTTCGGGCAGTTTCACCTCATCCTGAAGATAGACCGCTCCGGACCTTCCGACATGATTTCCAAAAATGGTTTCTGCAAGAACGTTATTATATGTTCCCGAAACCCCGCCGGTGACAAATTGATTGTCGCCCGGCTGAAAATTTATCTGCACCTCGGACGTAACAAAATCGGATTTGGATGAGCTCCCGAGAGAATCCGTCGGCGTGGGAAGATTGTCATCCCAATGGGAATGAAACCAGCTTACACTGGTCGTCACATAGAAATCTGCAGTGACGAAATATTTGTGCCGCGCCCCCAGGTTCCAGCGCGTCGATTGAATGCGATCCTGCAGATGACTCGGCTGCGGAATAAGCGCCGAATCCAGGTCCGTCCAATAGAGGAAATTACCGCGGTATTGGTCAAGAATGCTGAACGACACTGAAACCGACTGGAAAGGAGAAAGGTCATAGCCAAGCCGCACCCAACCGTTCCATCGCTTCCAAAAATCATTCTCTTTGTACCCGTCGTCTTCTGTCCGGCTTCCGCCCACAACAAGCGAAAGATTGTCGAAGCGCTGGGAATGGGAAAGCGATACGCCGCCGAGCGTGCG
>Ga0335082_10003500_pt1 | contig 17083 bp, 13 predicted proteins | sample Lox_Sample_41_FD_206718 | JGI IMG/M metagenome (GOLD analysis project Ga0335082, IMG submission 206718) | Soil microbial communities from Loxahatchee National Wildlife Refuge, Florida, United States - Lox_Sample_4.1 | ecosystem: Environmental > Terrestrial > Soil > Wetlands | place: USA... | reverse complement strand
TTCCCCGAACCGGACATCCCGCCGATGGAGGCGAGCGCCGCATGGATCGAGGAGATCCGCGGCACCATCCCGGAGCTGCCGCGGGCCCGGCGCGCCCGCTACGGGGCGCTCGGTCTGCGGCCGGAGACCGCGCGCGTGCTGGTCGCCGACACCGGCGCGGTCGCCCTCTTCGAGGGCGCGCTCGCGCTCGGCGCCGATCCGGTGGCGGCGGCCAACTGGATCACGCAGGACGTGGCGGCGCTCCGGAACGCCGCGGGCGACGACGGCGCGTTGACGCCGGCGCACGTCGCCGACGTGATCGCCCTCCGCGCCGAGGGTGCGATCTCCGGCGCCGGCGCGAAGCAGGCTCTCGAGGCGGCGTTCGCCTCGGGGGACCCGATCGACCGGATCGTCGAACAGCGCGCCCTCCGGCAGGTGTCCGATGCCGGCGCCCTCGGCGCGCTCGCGGACGCGGTGATCGCCGAGCACCCCGACGTCGTCGAGAAGTTCCGCGGCGGCAAGGAGGGCGTGCTGGGGTTCCTGGTCGGCCAGCTGATGCAGAAGGCCGGCGGAACGGCGGACCCGAAGCTCGCGCAGGACGTCCTGCGCGAGCGCCTCCAGGGATAGCTCCCCGGGTGGGGACCTCCCCGCGCCCGCCGGAGCGGATCCCGGCGTGGCAGCTGGCGGTGCTCGGCGTGGTCCGCGCCTTCCAAGGGCTCGTGACGCATCCGCTCCATCGGATGTGGACCTCGTCCGATCCGATCGACGCGTACGGCCTGAACCACCTCACGAGCGTCGCGGGAGATGCCCTGCTCGCGATCTCGCTCGCCGACTCGGTGTTCTTCCACGTGCCGGTCGCCGAATCACGCGTCCGGGTCGCGTTGTTCCTCGGGCTGACGATGCTGCCGCTCGCGCTGGCGGGACCGCTGATCGTGCCGATCCTGGACCGCGCGGGGCCGCGTCGATCGGTCACGTTCGCTGCCGCCGCCGGGCGCTGCGTGCTCGCCCTCTACCTGGCCCCACAGCTGTCGTCGAACCTGCTGTTCCCCGTCGTACTCGTGATGCTGGTCCTCTCGCGCGTGCACGGGATCGTGAAGAACGGCCTGACGATCGCGTACGCCTCGAAGCAGGAAGGGCTGATGCGGGCGAACGCCCGTCTGGGCCGGATCGCGGTCGCGGGCGCGCTCGGCGCGGCCCCGGTCGGCTTCGTGGCCCTGAAGGCGGTCGGCGGGGAGGGACCCGTGTACATCGCCGCCCTCGTGTACGGGATCTCCGCCGCGCTCACCCTGCGGCTGCCCCGCCCCGACGTGCCCGGAGCCCGGGCGCCGGTCGACCGGAGCGTGCGCTCGCTCGGCAGGATGCCGCAACTCGCACTTCCGGCGATGGGCGCGATCGGGATCCGGGCCGCGAGCGGTTTCCTGCTGTTCCTCCTGGCGTTCGCCCTGCGGACCGCGGAGGTCCCTGCGCTGTGGTTCGGCATCCTCGCCGGCGCCGGCATCGTCGGCGGCTTCCTGGCCGACCTGTCTGCGCCGGGCCTCCGCACCGACCGGCGCGAGGAGGCGGTCGTGATCGCGTGCGTGTGTTCGGCGGGGATCGGCGCGCTCCTGGCGTCGGAGCTCTTCGGGCTCCCCCTGCTGACCGTGTACGCGGTGACTGCCGGCGCGGCCTCGGAGTTCGCCCGTCTCGCGTTCACGAGCCTGATGCAGCGCAACGCGCCGGTCGGAGCGCTGGGACGGGTGTTCGTCCGCTACGAGGTCCTGTTCCAACTGGCGTGGGTGGCCGGTGCGTTCGTGCCGGTGCTCGTGAAGGTTCCGTTCCGGACCGGCATGGTCCTGCTCACGCTGTTCTACGGCACGCTCGCCGGCGTTTCGCTCTGGCGAGCTCGGAGCCGTCCGGACGGATGGGGAGGCGCCGCGTAGGCTCTGCTCGTCGCGAGCGAGGCCCGAACGAAGGAGGAACGATGGCGGAGTTGATCCCGGTGGGCGGTGCCGACGAGGTCGGGGACGGGTCGGTCAGGTCGTTCGAGGTCCACGGGGCCGAGATCGCGGTCGCGCGTTCGGCGGGGAAGCTCTACGCCTTCAGCGACATCTGCACGCACCGCCGGTGCAACCTGTCGATGGGCGGTGAGATCGACGGCGACGAGATCACCTGCGAATGCCACGGCAGCACGTTCAACATGGGGACCGGTGAGGTGATCGAGGGGCCCGCAACCGAGCCGATCGAGGTCTACCCGGTCATCGAACAGGACCAGCAGATCCTGATCGAGGCCTAGGTCCGTGGCGGGCCGCCCGACGTTCGTCGTGGTCGGCGCGGGGCTGGCCGGAGGAACGGCCGCGGCGACGCTCCGCGAGGCCGGGTTCGACGGACGTGTCGTCCTGATCGGCGACGAGTCGGATCCCCCGTACGAACGGCCGCCCCTGTCGAAGCGGTACCTCCGCGGCGAACAGCCGAGGGAGGATCTCTTCGTGCGCCCCGACGAGTGGTGGGACGCGAACGACGTCGAGACGATGCTCGGCAGGCGCGTGCGCCACCTCTCCGCCGGCGACCGGTCCGTCACGCTCGAGGATGGGACCGAGGTCGCGTTCGACCGCGCGTTGGTCGCGACGGGCGTGCGGAACCGCCCGCTCGACGTGCCCGGCGCCGACCTCGGAGGGATCCATCAGCTGCGACGGACGGCCGACGCCGACCGCATCCGACAGGCTGCGCTCGGCGCCGACAAAGCCGTCATCGTCGGGATGGGCTTCATCGGCGCGGAGGTCGCCGCTTCGCTCCGCCAGATGGGGCTCGAGGTGACCGTCGTCGAGATCTTCGAGACGGCCCTGTTCCGGGTCCTGGGCCCGGTGCTCGGACGCGTGGTCGAGGCGATGCACCGCGACCACGGCGTCGAGCTGCGGTTCTCCGAGACGGTGGAGCGCTTCGACGGCCACGGCCTCGTGGAGCGCGTCATCACGCAGGGCGGCCGCGAGATCGACTGCGATCTGGTCGTCCTCGGGCTCGGCACCGAACCGGAGATGGGCGCGGTCATCGGGGAGATCGGCGGCGACGGCGTCGGGCTCCGCGCGGGTCCGACGCTCGAGACCGACCTCTCGGGGGTCTTCGCCGCGGGCGACGTGGCGACCCACGACCATCCGATCTTCGGACCGGTCAGGGTGGAGCATTTCGACAATGCGATCAAGATGGGGGAGCACGCCGCCCACGCGATGCTCGGCTCCACTGCGGCGTTCGACGACCCGCACTGGTTCTGGTCGGATCAGTTCGAACATGAGATACAGATGGGTGGGGTGGTCGTGACGAAGGACATGGTCGTGCGGGGCTCATTGGAGGACGCGTCCTTCTGCGCGTTCTTCCTGGACGAGGGCGGGGTCCTGCGGGCCTCCGTCAGCGTCGACTGGCCCCGCGACGTCCGCCGTTCCCTGCCCCTGATCCGCCACCAGGTGGTGTGTGATCCGGCCGACCTGGCCGATGCCGCGAAGGACCTGCGGTCCCTGGCGCCCGAGGAGGCGACGTAGATGCACGGACAGTTCGCGGTCTCGCACGTCGTGTGAGACCTGAACCTCCAACGCCGGATCGCGGACGCGAGGCGCGATTCGGTGGCCCGGTCGGTCGGCCGGAAGAAGGTTCGGGGGCGGTGGCCGTGGAGCCGCCGTGAGGTGGCCGGCGTCGTCGACGGGTCGGCGCTCCGATCCGCCTCCGAGGATCTGTCGCACGCGCTCCGGTTCTGATCCAGCGCGTTCGCTCCGCGGTCGGTCCGGGACCCCCTGGTAGCCTGGAGCTTCCGAGCCGCCGAGGAGGAACGAGACACCGTGGACAGGCCGGAGATCATCCTGGCGCCCGGACCGACCCCGATCCCCCCCGAGGTCCTGCTCGCCCAGGGGAGCCCGCTGGTCTACCACCGCGGTCCCGGCTTCGGCGCGTTGATGACCGAGGTGACCGAGCGCCTGCGGATCCTCTACCGGACCGAGGCGGCGCGCGTGCTCCTCATGACCTCGAGCGGGACCGGTGGGCTCGAGTCCGCGATCCAGAACTGCTTCTCCCCCGGCGACGAGGTCTTCGTCCCGCTCGCCGGGTACTTCTCCGACCGGTGGCGCCGGCTCGCGGCCGCCTACGGCCTGACCGTCCACACGCTCGAGGAGCCCTGGGGCACACGGCTGGACCCCGCGAAGGTGGCCGACGCGCTGGCGGAACATCCGGAGACCGCGGCGGTCCTGTTGACGCATTCCGAGACGTCGACCGGCGTGATCCAGCCGATCGAGGAGCTCGCGCGCGTCGCGAACGAGGCGGGGGCGCTCGTGGTCGTCGACGTGGTCTCGAGCCTCGGTGCGGTGCCGTTCGACCTCGACGAGTGGGCGGTCGACGTCGCGGTCGGCGGGTCGCAGAAGGCGCTATCCGCGAGCCCCGGCATCGCGTTCGTCGCGATCAGCGATCGCGCGTGGGCGATGTCCCAGACCGCGACGAACCCGCGCTTCTACTTCGACTGGCGGATCTACGACCAGTTCGCGTCGCTGCCGGACCCCGAGAACCCGTGGACGCCGGCGATCAGCGTGATGCAGGGCCTCCGCGCGGCGCTCGAGCTGTACTTCCAGGATGGGGTGGACGCCGCGCTCCAGCGGCATCGCCGGCTGAGCACCGCGGTGAAGGACGGCGTGCGGTCCCTAGGGCTCGATCTGTTCGGCGAGGGGATCGAGCAGAACTGGACGGTCACCGCGATCCGCGCCCCAGAGGGGATCGACGCGGATACGATCTGCGACCGGATCCGGAAGGACTTCGGCGTGGTGCTGGCGCCGGGGCAGGGGCCGCTCAAGGGCTCGGTGTTCCGGATCGGGCACTTCGGGTACTTCAGCGAGCTGGACATCATCCGTGGTCTCGCGGCCCTCGAGATGACGCTGGAGCGCTTGGGGTACCCCGTGAAGCCGGGGACCGCCGTCGCCGCCGCCGAGCAGGTGTTCCAGGAGGCCCGCTGACGTGCGGGTCCTCGTGACCGAGGAGCTCTCGCCGCAGGGCCTCGAGTTGCTCCGGAAGGACCTCCAGGTCGATGTGCGGACCGATCTCGCCAAGGGCGACCTCGTCGCCGAGATCGCGCCGTACGACGCGCTGATCATCCGCAGCGCGACGCAGGTCACCGCCGAGGTGCTCGACGCGGCCACGAACCTGCGGGTGGTGGCTCGCGCCGGCATCGGGCTCGACAACGTCGATGTCGACGCCGCCACGCGCCGAGGCGTGATGGTCGTGAACGCACCGACGTCGAACATCATCAGCGCCGCCGAGCACACCGTGGCGCTGCTCCTGGCGCAAGCGCGAAGCATCCCGCAGGCGCATGCCGCCCTGACCCAGGGCCGGTGGGAGCGAACGGCGTGGGAGGGCGTCGAGCTCGCCGGAAAAACGATCGGGCTGGTCGGCCTGGGCCGGGTCGGATCGCTGGTCGCAGCTCGCTCGCTCGGCCTGGGTATGCGCGTGATCGCGTTCGATCCATACGTGAGCGTCGAGCGAGCCAAGGAGATGGGCGTCGAGACGATGCCTACGCTCGAGGCGCTGCTGGTCCAGTCGGATTTCGTGTCGATCCACCTGCCGCGGACCTCCGAGACCGAGGGCCTGCTCGGCGCGAAGGAGCTCCGGATGATGAAGCCGGGGGCCCGGCTCGTGAACACCGCGCGGGGCGGCATCGTCGACGAGGAGGCGCTGGCGAAGGCGCTCGAAGACGGGCACCTAGCCGGGGCGGCGCTCGATGTCTTCGCGGTGGAGCCCACCACCGGCTCGCCGCTGTTCGGGCTGCCCGGCGTGGTGGTGACACCCCACCTGGGCGCCTCCACGCGGGAGGCGCAGGACAAGGCCGGCACGACGGTCGCCGAGATGGTGCGGCTGGCCCTGAAGGGTGAGTTCGTCCCGTACGCCGTGAACGTCTCCGCCGGCGCCGAGGTCACCGAGGTCGTGCGACCGTTCGTGCCGCTCGCCGAGCGGATGGGGGCGCTGACCGCGGGCCTCGCTTCCGGCGGCGTGCGGTCGGTGGTGGCCTCGTACCTGGGGAGGATCGCCGAGCACGACACGCGCGTCCTGACCCTCGCGATCCTCAAGGGGATCCTGGGCCGGTCCGTCAACGAACCGGTGTCCTTCGTGAACGCCCCGATGCTTGCGCGCGACCGCGGGGTGACCGTCAGCGAGATGCGTTCCACGGTGAGCCAGGACTACGTCTCGCTGATCGCGATCAGCGCGGAAACGGACGAGGGACCGGTCAGCGTCGAGGGCACGATCGTCACGCGCAACGCGGAGCGGTTCACGAACGTGAACGAGTTCGATATCGAGATCGCGCCGGCGCCGCAGATGGTGTTCTTCGACTACGCGGACCGACCGGGCGTCATCGGCACGGTCGGCACGATCCTCGGCGAGCACGCGATCAACATCGCGACGATGGATGTCGGTCGCAAGGACGTGGGTCCGGCGGGCCATCGGATGGAGGCGCTCATGTGCGTCACGGTGGACTCGGAGGTTCCGCCCGACGTGCTCGATCAGATCGCGGGCGCGATCGAGGCGAACCGGATCCGCGCGGTCTCCCTCCCCGTGTAGATCCGTCGCCCCGGCTGCCGCGATGCCGTTCCCGTTCGTGCTACCCTGCTTCGGTCATGGAGCGGAACGCGATCGCAGCAGGCGATACGGGCGACGTCTGAGTCGCCCGCGCGCCTCCGCGCGCGCCTGCCGTACCGCACCTCCGCACGTACACCTCCCGAGGAGTCGCTCCATGAGCCGCCAACCAGGTTCCGCACGGACGAAGATCCGTCGCCTCGCGACCGGCCGCCTGATCTCCGTGACCGGCGGCGCCGCGGCCTACACGGCCCTGAACTTCACGGTCTGGAACCGCACCCATTCGCCCGGGCTCCAGGCGCTCTCGTTGCTGCTCACGTTCGGCGTGGCCGGCTTCCTGAGCCCGTTCGCGGGCGCGATCGGCGACCGGTTCGACCGCCGAACCGTCATGGTCTGGTCCGAGGCGATCGCGGCCGCGTTCTTCCTGGGCATGGCGTTCGCGAAGACGCCCGCGTGGTTGATCGGGCTGGCGTTCGGTTCGGCGATCGCGGAGCTGCCGTTCTTCTCGGCGTCCCGCGCCGCGATCCCGAACCTCGTGGACTCCGACGACCAGATCTCGTGGGCGAACAGCCTGGTCACGGTCGGTGTGCACTCGGGCATCGCCGTTGGCCCGGTGATCGGCGGCATCCTGCTGGTGCGGTTGGGCGCGTCGTGGGTCTTCGCGCTGAACGCCGTGAGCTTCGTGATCTCGCTCGGCCTCACGCTGAGCGTCCGGGGGTCCTACCAGGACGATCGCGCGACGCGCGGTGAGGCGGACGACGATCACGTCGGCCTCGCGGCCGGCCTCGCGTTCCTGTGGCGGGACCGGATCCTGCGGCGGATGTCGATCGCGTGGTTCGTGTTCGTGCTCGGGATGGGCATGAGCATGGTCGCCGACGCGCCGCTCGCCGAGCACTTCGGCGCGGGCGCGGTGGGCTTCGCGCTGCTGATCACCTGCTGGGGGACCGGCTCGGTGCTCGGCGCCGCGACGGGGCGATGGATGACGCAGCGGACCGAACCGGTGTGGCTCGTCGTGGGATCGTTCGGCATCGCGGCGGCGGCCCTGGCCGTCGGCGTCGCGCCGGTGTTCCCCCTGGTGCTCGTGGCGCTGTTGGTGATGGGCACGAGCGACGGGTTCACGCTGGTGGCCGAGAACGGGATCATGCAGCGCAGGACGCCAGACGCGGTGCGCAGCCGCACGATGGCGGCCTTCGAAGCGGTCCTGTCGATCGGCCTGGCGATCGCGTACGTGATCGCCGGACCCGTGCTGCGGTCCTTCCGGAGCGATCCGCAGGTGGTTTACCTGATCGGCGGCGTGTTCGCGTTCGCGGCCGCCCTCACGCTCGTGCCGATCCTTCGGCTCCGGCGCGACGCGGCGGTGACCGTACCGGCCGAGGCAGGGTCGGAGCCTCGGCGCTTCGCCTCGGCCGAGGGGCTCGAGGCGGCGGAGGTGGCCGGGGTCGCATCCGACGAGAACATCGGCGCCTGAACGGCCCGGGGTCTTCCGAAGGCCCCGGGCTGAACGGCGTTCAGACGGTCACCGGGCGACGGCTCTATCGTGCGCGCATGCCCGAGGCCCTCGACGCGATCGTGATCGGCGGCGGACACAACGGCCTCGTCGCCGCGGCCTACCTGGCGAAGCGCGGCGCGCGGACCGTGGTGCTGGAGGCGCGCCACAAGACCGGCGGCGCCGCCGACACGATGGCTCCCTGGCCGGAAGCGCCGGGGTTCAAGGTCACGACGCTGAGTTACGTCATGAGCCTGATGCCCGACACGATCCTTCGCGACCTCCGGCTCGCGGAGCACGGCTACCGCGGCATCCCGGTCGGCCCGTATTTCGTGCCGTTCCCCGACGGGCGCTCGATCACGCAGTCCGACGATCCGAAGGCCGACCGCGAGGAGTTCGCGAAGTTCTCGAAGGACGATGCGGACGCGGTCGGGTCCTGGGAGGCGTACATCGGCGGCCTGGCCGACGTGCTCGGCCCCCTGCTGATGAGCACCCCCCCGAAGCTGGGCTCCACGTCGTTCGCCGATCTTTCGGCGCAGCTGAAGCTGGCGTGGCGCTTCCGCGGGCTGCGGGTCGGCGGGGTCGGCGACCTCACGCGCCTGATGACGATGTCGATCGCCGACATCCTCGACCGGTTCTTCGAGTCCGAACAGGTCAAGACGGTGATGGCGCTGAACGGGTTGATCGGCACCTGGGCGGGACCGCACGAGCCCGGGACCGGCTATGTGATGGCGCACCACATGATCGGCGACGTCGGCGACGGGCACCTCGGTTCGTGGGCCACGCCGATCGGCGGTATGGGCGCCGTCGCGGCCGCGTTGGAGTCGAGCGCGCGGAGCTTCGGCGCGGAGGTCCGGACCAGCGCCCGCGTCGAGCGGATCCTCACCGTGGGGGGCGGCGTCCGCGGCGTCGTGCTGGAGGGCGGGGAGGAGCTGACGGCGCCGATCGTCGTGGCCGCCACGCACCCGCAGATCACGTTCCTGCGCCAACTCGACCCGGCCGAGCTCCCGGACGACTTCCTGATGGACATCCGCAGCTGGAAGAGCCGGAGCGGCACCGTCAAGATCAACCTCGCGTTGGACCGGGCGCCGGTGTTCACCGCCGACCCCGGGCATCGGGACCTCACCGGCGGCTTCGAGCTGGCGCACTCCATCCCATACCTCGAGACGGCGTTCGAGCAGGCGCGCGCCGGCGCGGCGGCCACGGCGCCGTTCTCCGACGGGGTGATGCCCACGTTCCACGACCCCTCGCTCGCGCCGGAGGGCAAGCACGTCGTCTCGTTGTTCACGCAATGGTGCCCGGCCGAGTGGTCCCAGGAGCCGCATCGCGACGAGCTCGAGTCCTACGCGATGCGCGTGATCGACGGCTACGACGACCTGGCGCCGGGGTTCAAGGACTCGGTGCTCCATCTGCAGGTGATCGGGCCGCACGAGATGGAGCAGGAGTGGGGCCTGATCGGCGGGAACATCTTCCACGGGGAACTGTCGGCGGAGCAGCTGTTCCACATGCGGCCGGCGCCCGGCTACGCGGACTACCGCACGCCGATCCGCGGCCTCTACCAGTGTTCGAGCGCCACGCACGGCGGCGGCGGCGTGTGCGGCATCCCGGCGTACAACTGCGTCCGGGAGATCGTGAAGGACGTTCGGCGGGCCACCTCCCGGGTCGGCCGCCGCGTCGGAAGGAGCGCGAGGTGACCCAGGCGACACCGCAGGAGAACACCTGGTTCAAGTTCTACCTGGCCAGCTGGTACAAGAAGTCCCCGTACTACGAGCGCACCGTCGAAGCCGGCTGCTCGAGCTGGGATCTCTACAACCACATGCTGATCCCGACGTACTACGACGACGACGTGAAGGAGTACTGGCATCTCTTGGAGCACGTGACGCTCTGGGACGTCGCGGTGGAGCGGCAGGTGGAGATCAGCGGACCGGACGCCGCCGCGTTCACGCAGTTGCTCACGCCGCGCGATCTCTCGACCTGCGCGGCCGGCCAGTGCAAGTACGTCACGATCTGCGCGCCGGACGGGGGGATCGTGAACGATCCGATCCTCCTGCGCCTGGCGGAGGACCGGTTCTGGCTCTCGTTGGCCGACTCCGACACGCTGCTGTATGCGCTCGGGGTGCAGGCGTTCGCGGGGATGGACGTCCGGATCCGCGAGCCCGATGTCTCGCCGTTGCAGATCCAGGGTCCGAAGTCGAAGTCGCTCATGCGGGCGCTGCTCGGCGACGAGGTCGCGGACCTCCGCTATTACTGGTGCACCGAGGCCGAGCTGGACGGTATCCCGCTGGTCGTGTCGCGGACCGGCTGGAGCGGCGAGATCGGTTACGAGCTCTACCTCCGCGACGCCACGCGGGGCACCGACCTCTGGGACGCGGTGATGCGGGCCGGCGGAGCCTTCCAGATCCGCGCGGTCGCGCCGTCGGACCAACGACGGATGGAAGCCGGGATCTTCAACTACGGCAACGACATGGACGTCACGAACAACCCGTATGAGGTCACGGGGCTCGAGCGGCTGGTCGAGCTGGACAACGACAACCGCGTGGTCTCGCGGGAGGCGCTCGAGCGGATCGCGCGTGACGGCGTCGAGCGCAAACTCGTGGGCGTGCAGATCGGCGGGGATCCGCTGTCGATGTGGCTCGAGGACTTCTGGCCGGTCACCTCCGGTGGCGCGACGGTCGGGAAGCTCACGAGCGCCTGTCACTCCCCGCGATTGCTGGTCAATATGGGCTACGCCTGGGTGCCGATCGAGCTCGCGGCGCTCGGGACCGAGCTCGAGATCGCTTCGCCCGGCGGTTCGCTGCCGGCGGAGGTCGTGCCGCTCCCGTTCTGGGATCCGGCGAAGGCCGTGCCGAAAGCGTGACGTCCCGGGATGATGGGTCCGTGACCGGGAACCTGACCGGCAGGCTGCTGCTGTCGAACGCCTCGCTGTTCGATCCGAACTTCCGCCGCACGGTGGTCCTGATCGGCCATCACGACGAAGAGGGGGCGGTCGGCGTGGTGCTCAACCGGCCGTTCGACGTTTCGGTGGACGAGGCCGTGCCCCCGCTCGCCGAGCTGGTGCGTCCGGGCGACCTGCTGTTCCAGGGCGGCCCGGTCCAGCCCGACGCTGCGGTCGTGGTGGCCGACTTCGCCGACCCATCCGAAGCGGGCGTGATCGCGTTCGACTCGATCGGGTTCCTCCCGGGTGAAGCCGAGCCGGACGCGCTCGTCGGGGTCCGTCGCGCGCGGGTCTTCGCCGGCTACTCGGGGTGGGGCCCGGGGCAGCTGGAGAGCGAGTTGGAGGAAGACGCGTGGATCGTCGTCGAGCCGCTGCCCGGCGACGTGTTCCACGACGAACCCGAGCGCCTCTGGGAGGACGTCCTGGCGAGGCTCGGCCCCGGGTACGCGATGCTGCGGACGATGCCGTTCGATCCCTCCGCGAACTGAAGTAGGCTCCTCGCCGAACCGCAGTCCGTGCTCTCGCAGGAGGATCGTGTGGCGTCGGAGACCTTTCCGTTCTACGTGCAGCCCTGGTACCGGAAGTCCCCCTATTTCGAGGCGACGAAGCGACACGGTTGCCGCAGTTGGGGCCTCTACAACCACATGCTGCTCCCGACGCTCTACGACGACCCCATCAGCGAGTACTGGGCGCTCGTGAACGACGTGACGGTCTGGGACGTCAGCGTCGAGCGATGCGTGGAGATCGTGGGCCCGGATGCGTTCGAGCTGACGAACCTGATGACCTGCCGCGATCTGACGAAGGTCGATGTCCTGCAGGCCCGGTACGTGCTCATGACGACGGCGGAGGGCGGGATCGTGAACGACCCGGTGCTGCTGCGCCTGGCCGAGGATCGGTTCTGGCTGGCCCTCGCCGATTCCGACGCCCTCCTGTACGCGGCCGGCGTGGCCGCGGGTCGCGGGATGGACGTCCGGATCTTCGAGGCCGACGTCGCGCCGATGCAGATCCAGGGACCACGCTCGAGGGACCTGATCAGGGACCTGCTCGGCGACGCGGTCGCCGACCTTCGCTACTACCGCTGCGCCGAGGCGTCGGTCGACGGGATCCCTCTCGTCGTGTCGCGTACCGGGTGGACGGGCGAGGTCGGCTACGAGCTCTACCTGTGCGACACGGGGCGCGGCGACGACCTGTTCGAACGCGTCATGGCGGCGGGGAACCCGTACGGCGTGCGGGTGATCGCCCCGAGCGAGGCGCGGCGGATCGAGGCCGGCATCTTCAATTACGGCTCGGACATGCGCGTGTCCGACACCCCGTTGCACGTCAGCGGGCTCGAGCGGCTCGTCGAACCGGATCAGGAGCAGGACTTCCTGGGGAAGGAGGCGCTCCGGCGCCTCGCCGCGACCGGGGTGGATCGCAAGCTGGTCGGGATCGAGATCGGCGGCGAGCCGATGACCGACGAGGGAGCGCTCAACGACTTCTGGCCCGTGCACGCGCCCGGCGGCGAGGCCATCGGGCGCGTCACGGCCGGCGCCTGGTCGCCGCGGCTGGAGCGCAACATCGGGTACGCGTGGGTGCCCGCCTCGCACATGGCGGACGGGACCGGGCTCGAGGTGGCCGCCCCGTCGGAGCGGCGCCCGGCCACGGTCGCGGCGCTCCCGTTCTTCGACGCGACCAAGCGCGTGCCCGTGTCGTGACCCCGTCGCAGTCCTTCGATCGGGCGGCCGACTACTACGACGAGACGAGGACCACCGATCCCGCCACGCTCGAGCGGATCCTCGAGCTGCTGCAGGAGGTCACCGCGACGGGCGGCGGCCCGGTCCTGGAGATCGGGGTCGGGACCGGCCAGCTGGCGGTGCCGCTCCGCGCTCGCGGCGTGCCGGTGGTCGGCATCGACCTCTCGGACGCGATGATGGCGAAGCTCCGCGCGAAATCCGGCGGCGACGCGGTGTCGCTCGTCCGCGGCGACGCTACGAGGTTGCCCTTCTCCGACGGAGGCTTCGCCGGCGCGTACGCGCGCTGGGTCTTGCATCTGATCCCGAACTGGCCCGACGCTGTGCACGAGTTCGACCGGGTCGTCGTCGCGCACGGCAGGATCGCGGTTGAGCCGCGCGTCGAGTCGCCGATCTTCGCGGAGATCCAGCGACGGTTCATGGACGTCCTGGGCGACGAGGCGCGGTCGCCGGGCATGGATCTGCACGAGGACGTCCTGCTCGATGCCGCGATGGCCGAGGTCGGCCGGTCGCTCATCGACGTCGTCGAGATCGCCTACGACCGGGGATTCCGCCTGCGGGAGCTCTTCGAGAGGACCGTCCGCCGGGAGTACTCGTGGACGTGGCGTGTGCCCGACGACGCGCTGACCGCCGCGGTTCCCGAGGTCCGCTCGTGGGCCGCGGAGCGGTGGGACCTCGACGAGCCGCAGCGGGGCGTGCCGACGCGCTGGCGCATCTATGGGCGCGCCGTATGAGCGGCTCCATCTCGTTCGATCCGGCCGCCTCGTACTACGACCGGACGCGGGCGATCACGCGCGAGGCGAGCGCCGAGCTGACCCGAGTCCTCGGTGCGGAGCTCCGGGGTCGCGGGGCCTGCCTCGAGATCGGCGTGGGTACGGGTTTGATCGGGCTGCCCCTGCACCGGGCCGGCGTCCCGGTCACCGGGGTGGACCTCTCGGCGGCGATGCTGGCGGAGCTGGTGTCGAAGGCCGGGGGACGGATGCCGTTCCCGCTGGTCCGGGGCGACGCCACGCGGTTGCCGTTCGACGACGACACGTTCGGCGGCGCGATCGCTCGCCATGTCCTGCACCTGATCCCGGACTGGCCCGCCGCAGTGGCCGAGGTGGTCCGGGCGGTTCGTCCGGGCGGCGTCGTGCTGATCGGCCTGGGGTATCAAGGTGGCCCGTTCCAGGAAGTGGCCGACCACCTGGAGGGGATCGTCGGCCCGCCCGCGAAGCGCGCGGGCCTGCAGACCGAGGAGGCGGGCGAGCTCGACGCGGCCCTCGCCTCGCTCGGCGGAATCGCTCGCGAGCTGCCCCCGGTCTGGCAGGTCAGCACCTACACGATCGACACCTACTTGGCGGAGATCAGGGACCGCATCGCCTCCTGGACGTGGTCGGTCGATCCCGAGCTGCTCCGAGCCGCGATCGACGAGACGAGGGCATGGGCCGAGCCTCGCTACGGCGCGCTCGATCGCGTCCTCGAGCCGCGCTTCCCCATCCCGTTCCGGGCCTACGACCTGCGTTGATCCGCTCGCCTACCCCCCGGCGCCCGGTATCCTGATGCGCACCCCTTCGGGGGTGTCGTGGCAGGAGGACCGCATGCCGATCGCCGAAGTCGAGAAGATCTGGATGGACGGCGAGCTCGTGGACTGGGCCGAGGCGAAGATCCACGTGCTCTCGCACGCGCTGCACTACGGGAGCGGTGTCTTCGAGGGGATCCGCGCCTACGAGACCGATCGCGGCCCGGCGGTGTGGCACCTCGAGCAGCACCTGGACCGTCTGTTCCGGAGCGCGAAGCTCTACCACATGGACCTGCCGTACTCGGCCGACGACCTCGTCCGGGCGACGAAGGAGGTGATCCGGGTCAACGGCCTGGAGAGCTGCTACGTCCGGCCCATCGCGATCCGCGGGTACGGCGAGATGGGCGTGAACCCGCTGAACGCACCGGTGAACGTCGCGATCGCCGCCTGGCCGTGGGGCGCGTACCTGGGCGAGGAGGCACTCGAGCAGGGCGTGCGGATCAAGATCAGCAGTTGGCGCCGGAATTCCCAGAACGCGCTGCCGGCCGCCGCGAAGGCCGACGGCCAGTACATCAACAGCGTGCTGGCGAAGATCGAATCGCTGAAGGCCGGGTACGACGAGGCGATCATGCTGAACGAGGCGGGGTTCATCACGGACGGGTCGGGGGAGAACGTCTTCATCGTTCGCGACGGCATCCTGTTCACGCCGCCGACCCAGGCGGGTTGCCTCGACGGGATCACGAGGGGTTCGGTGATCGCGCTCGGCCGCGAGCGCGGGTACACCGTCCGAGAGGAGAACCTCGTTCGGACCGATCTCTACAACGCGGAGGAGTGCTTCTTCACCGGCACCGCCGCCGAGATCACGCCGATCCGCGAGGTGGACGACCGGCAGGTCGGCGCCGGGCACCGCGGGCCGGTCACGAAGGAGCTGCAGGACGCCTTCTTCGCCGCCACGAAGGGCGAGGACGCGAAGCATCGTGACTGGCTCACCTACGTGAACGACTGAGACCCGTGGACGACGACCCGGCGCCCGACTCGGAACAAACGTACCGGCTCCCGCGGACGGCCACGCCGTCGCGTTACGACCTCACCCTCGAGCCGTCACTCGATGCGGGGACGTTCCTCGGCGACGTCGACGTCGAGATCGACGTCCACGAGGCGCTCACCGAGATCGTGCTGAACGCGAAGGAGCTGGACGTCCTCGAGGGAGGACTGCAGGACGCCGCCGGCCGGACGATCGAGATCGAGAAGACCGTCGCGGACGTGGAGGCCGAGCGCGTCTCGCTGCATCTGTCGGAACCCGTCGAGCCGGGCGCCTGGACGCTGCACCTCGCGTTCCGGGGGACGCTGAACGACCGGCTCGTCGGGTTCTACCGCTCCCGCTACACCGACGACGACGGCGCGGAGCGCGTCGTCGCGTCGACCCATTTCGAGGCGACGGACGCCCGCATGTGCTTCCCGTGCTGGGACGAGCCAGACCTGAAGGCGGTGTTCGGTGTGACGCTCGTCGTCGATGACGGGCTGACCGCGCTCGCGAACGCGCCGGAGGTCGAGCGCATGCCGCTCGGCGACGGGCGCGTCAAGGTGCGGTTCGCGGACACGATGAAGATGTCGACGTACCTCGTGTGCGTCGTCGTGGGTCCCCTCGAGGTCACGGAGCCGCGCGACGCGCGCGGGGTCCCGGTCCGGGTCGCCAGCCAGCCGGGGCGCGGCCACCTGACGGCGTACGCGAACGAGGTCGCGGTGTTCGCGCTCAACTGGTTCGGGGACTACTACGGGATCCCGTACCCCGAGCAGAAGCTGGATCAGGCCGGGATCTCCGACTTCGCCCAGGGTGCGATGGAGAACACCGGCCTCGTCACGTACCGGGAGACGCTCCTGCTCGTCGACCCCGAGCACGCGACGTACGCGGAGCGCCTCGACGTGGCCGAGACGATCGCGCACGAACTGGCCCACATGTGGTTCGGGGATCTCGTCACGATGCGGTGGTGGAACGGGATCTGGCTGAACGAGGCCTTCGCGACCTTCATGTCGTTCCTCTGCGTGGACGCGATGGAGCCGGACTGGCGTGTGTTCGACGGCTTCCAGCGCGCCCGGGCCAACGCGTTCGAGATCGACGCGCTGGAGAGCACCCGGCCGATCGAGTACCCCGTCCACTCGCCGGACGACGCGAGCGGGATGTTCGATGCGCTGACGTACACGAAGGGCGGCGCGGTGCTGCGGATGCTCGAGCAGTGGCTCGGCCGCGATCGGTTCCGCGACGGGATCCGCCGCTACCTGCGGACGCACGCCTACGCGAACACGGAGACCCACGACCTGTGGGACGCCCTGGGGGAGGAGACCGGGGAGCCGGTGCGACGGATCATGGATGCCTGGATCTTCCAGCGCGGGTATCCCGCGATCACGGTCCACCGCGACGGCGCACAGCTCCGGTTCTCGCAGGAGCGGTTCGTTCCGTCGCTGCCCGACGACCCGACGACGTGGCCCGTCCCGCTGATCGTCCGCCAGGTGAGCGCGGCGGGGGAGCGCGTCGACCGCCTGCTGGTCGAGGCGGAGGGCGCCGTCCTGCCCGTGGCCGCGGACGATGCGGTCGTCATCGCGAACGCCGGCAGCGCCGGTTTCGTGCGGGTCTTCTACGACGACGATCTCCTGGCGCGCTTGACGGAGCGAGTCTCGGTCGACCTGACGCCGCCGGAGCGCCAGGCGCTGGTGGATGACACCTGGGCCGCGGTCGTCGCCGGTGACGCCTCCGCGACCACGTTCATCGACCTGGTGGCCGGTTTCTCCGCGGAGACCGACCTGTCGGTCTGGCAGGCGATCGCCTCGGGTCTGTCGTGGTGCGACCGGTTCCTGGACGGTGCGCCGCGGGAGCGCTTCAG
>Ga0335082_10003497_pt1 | contig 17089 bp, 15 predicted proteins | sample Lox_Sample_41_FD_206718 | JGI IMG/M metagenome (GOLD analysis project Ga0335082, IMG submission 206718) | Soil microbial communities from Loxahatchee National Wildlife Refuge, Florida, United States - Lox_Sample_4.1 | ecosystem: Environmental > Terrestrial > Soil > Wetlands | place: USA... | reverse complement strand
CCGCGAATGCCGCGGCGCGGCCAGACGACCTCGCGAATCTGCTGTCTCACGCGCGACATGTCATCCTTCCGCCATGTGACGGCGGACGAGCGCGGCGGTGCGCTCCGCCACTGCCGCGTGGGCGGCGATGACGGCGCGGCCCTTGGCGCCACGCTCGTGCGCCAGCGCCGGCTGCGCCAGCAGGCGACGCCACTCCGCGGCCAGCTCGGCGGCATCGTGCACGCATACCGCGGCGCCGCTGTCGATGAGCACTTCTGCCGCGGCGCGCACATTTGCGGTGTGCGGACCGAAGGCAACGGGTTTCCCGCATACCGCGGGCTCCAGCACGTTGTGGCCCCCAACTGGTGCGACGGTCCCCCCGACGAAGACCGCCGTTGCTGCCGCCAGAACATCGGGCAGCTCGCCGATGGTGTCAAGCAGGAGCACTTGTGTCGCCTCGCCGACAGCCGCTCGAAGGGCGGTGCGCCGCGCGTGCCGCACGCCGCGGTGCGCCAGCAGTCGGTCAACCTCGTCGAAGCGCTCCGGGCGGCGCGGCGCGATGAGCAGGAGCAGCCGCGGGTACTCAGCCCACAACTGAGCGCAGGCGTCGAGCACCAACTGCTCCTCCCCGGGATGCGTGCTGGCAGCGACGAGCAGCGGACGGTCCTCGAAGAGCGCCGTCGTGGTCGTCGCGGCCCGGTCCGTACCGACCGCCTCTCGCGCGAACTTCAGGCTACCGAGCACCTGCACGCGCTCCGCCGGTGCGCCCATGGCAATGAGCCGCGCCGCGTCGGCGCCGGTCTGCATGCCACACGCCGACAGTTGCGACAGCACCGCACGTGTCAGCCAGCGGATGAGCGCATAGCGCGACGTGGCACGCGCCGAGACGCGGCCGCTGACCATCACGCAGGGCACGCCGTGACGCGTGGCCGCACGGATCAGCGCCGGCCAGATCTCGGTCTCGACAATCACCAGGCAGCGCGGCCGCAGCGCGCGCATCACGCGCTCGACAATCCAGCGGACGTCGATCGGCAGCAGCAGCACGCCGTCGACAGCGAGCCGCTGCCGCGCGGTCTCGCGGCCGGTGACGGTCGTGGTGGACACGATGATGCGCACATGCGGCTGCCGCAGCCGTTCGATGAGCGGTTCGGCCGCGAGCACCTCTCCGACCGACGCGGCGTGCACCCACAACGGTCGCGGCAGGGCGCGCAGCGCATCGGGAATGTACCCGAGGCGCTCGCCGAGACCGCGGCCGTGCCGGGTCAGGAGCAGGAATGGAAGGAGTGGCAGGGCACAGAGACTGAGGACCATGCCTGCCAGGTCATACGCCACGTAGCTCACGGGCTCGGGTCATCGGGCCGCCGTGCGACCCGGGCATCCGCCGCTGTCGTGATGGCGTTGAGGCGACTTTCCAGCTCGAGCCGCAGCGCTTCCGCTCGTTCATCGCTGAGGTCGTGCGGGACCTGCACGGGTTCACCGACAATGTACACGATGCGCGAGAAAGGCAGGGGAATGATAAACCGATCCCAGTTGCGCAGCTGGCGGCGGCGCGTTGCGGCGTAGGTCACCGGGATGATCGGTGCGCCGGTTGCCTTCCCGAGATGAATGATTCCACGTTTCACCACGTAGCGGGGCCCACGTGGACCGTCGGGCACCACCGCCAGGTCGTAGCCGTCGCGGAACGCGTTGACCAGCTGCAGGAAGCCGGCGGCACCGCCGCGCGTCGCCGAGCCGCGCACCGAGCGGATGCCCCAGCGCTCCAGGGCGCGGGTTGCGATCTCGCCGTCGCGGTGCTGGCTGTTCATGATGCACACCTTGCGGCCGCGCCCTTGATACGCGATCGGCATCATCACCACGCGGTTGTGCCAGAAGGCCAGGATCGATTGGTCGCCCCGCCCCCAACGCGCGAACAGGTCGTCCGCATTGACGTACTCGATGCGCACGGTCTTGGCGATCAACCACAACGCGCCGCTGATCAGCCGCGGCACAACGGGGTTGATGAGAGCGAGGAAACGGTCGCGCCACGGGTGGCGACGCCGCGGGCGCGCCGCGGCGCCGACGGGATTTCCCAGCCTCCCAGGCTCATCGACTGTCTGGTCCATCGCTCTTGCTGCTCAGTGCAGCACCTTCGGCTCCATGCTCTCGACGTCTTGGAACTGCAGGTCGTAGAGCTTGCGGTACTCGGCATTGAGCGCCAGCAGTTCGTCGTGTGTGCCCTGCTCGACGATGCGGCCGCGGACGATGACGACGATGCGGTCGGCGCGGCGGATGGTGGACAGACGATGGGCGATGACCAGCGTCGTGCGATTCTGCATCAACGTGTCCAAGGCGGCTTGCACGAGGCGCTCGGATTCATTGTCGAGCGCCGAGGTGGCTTCGTCGAGCACCAGGATGGGCGCGTTCTTCAGCAGCGCGCGCGCGATCGCCAAGCGTTGCCGCTGGCCGCCGGAGAGCTTGACGCCGAGCTCGCCGATGACGGTGTCGTAGCGGTCGGGCAGCTCCATGATGAAGTCGTGTGCATTGGCCGCCTTCGCGGCGGCGGTGATGGCGTCCATCCCTTGGCTGATGTCGCCGTAGGCGATGTTGTTGCGCACCGTGTCGTTGAAGAGAAAGGTGTGCTGCGTGACGATCGCCATGTGGGCTCGCAGACTGGCGAGCGTGTAGTCGCGGATGTCCACGCCATCGACGCTGATACGCCCTTCGGGGATGTCGTAGAAGCGCAGAATGAGGTCGGCCAGGGTGCTCTTGCCCCCGCCGCTCATGCCGACGAGCGCCACCACCTCGCCCGGGCGAATCTCCATGTCGATGTGGCGCAGCACCCACTCGTGCTCGTAGCGGAAGCTGACGTCGTCGAAGCGGATGCCGCGGCGGATGCCGTCGAGGTGCCGCGCGCCGGGCCGATCGACGACGTCCGTAGCCGTGTCCAGCAGCTCCATGACGCGCTCCGCCGCGCCCATGGCTTGCTGGATCGTCGTGTTGGTCTTCGCCAACCCCTTGAACGGGTCGTAGAGGAGGAACAGCGCCGTCAGGAAGGCCAGGAACGCACCCTGCGTGCGCCCGCCGACGATGACGCTGTAGCCGCCGTACCAGACGACGCCGGCGATGCCGAACGCGGCGAGCACTTCCATCATGGGATTGGTGAAGGCCCGGATTGCCGTGCCCTTCATGAACAGCCGGAACAGCCGTTCGTTCTCTTCGCCGAAACGCTGCTTCTCATAGGCCTCCATGCCGAAGGCCTTGACGACGCGGTTGCCCTGGATGGTTTCCTGCAGCAGCATCGTCAGGTTGCCCATCGACACCTGACCCTTCTTGGCAAACGAGCGCAGCCGCTTCGACAAGCGGATGATCGGCAACACCGACGCCGGAAAGGCGACGAAGGCGATGAGCGACAGAAACCAATCCTGGTAGAACGCCACGACCACCAGGATGACCAGCGACGACGCGTCCTTGAGCATGGCGGCAACCGCGTCCGTCAGAGCGGTGCGCACGAGCGCGACGTCGTTGGTGACGCGCGAGACGATCGTCCCGGTCGGCGTGCGGTTGAAGAACGACAGCGACAGATGCTGGATGTGGTCGTTCAGGGCATTGCGCAGATCGGCCACGATCCGCTGGCCGACGTACTCGGTCAGATAGGTGCTGCCGAAGCCCACCACGCCGCGCACGAGGAACACGCCGACGATGACGAACGGCAGCACCTTGAGGGCGAACATGTTCTTGTTGGTGAAGACGTCATCGAAGATGTGGCGGATGAGAAACGGCATGGCACCGTTCGTGGCGCTGAACAGCACCATGCACAGGATGGCCAGGGCGAAGTGCGGCCACCAGTACGGGCGCAGGTACACCAGCAGCCGGCGATACAGCGAGGGCGCCTTCATGCCATCAACTCCAACGCCAGATGCGCGGCACGCTCGGCGGCGCCGGGCTCGCCCAACGTGCCGCGCAACGTCGCCAGGGCCGCCGCCAACTCGACGCGGCGCGCGCTGACCTCTTCGATCGCTGCAGCCAGCTTGTCGCCGGTCACGTCGCCTTGCATCAATTCCGGGAAGACGCGCTGCCCGAGGATGATGTTGGGCATGCCGATATGCTCGACACGCACCAGCAAGCGGGCGATCGCGAAAGTGAGCGGCGACACGCGGTACATGATGACCATCGGGCGGCCGAGCAGCGCCGTCTCGAGCGTCGCCGTTCCCGACGCCACCAGCACCGCGTCGGCCGCGTGTACGACGTTGTACGTGTCATCCTCGATGACCGGGATCGGCGGCACGCCGCCGCGCAAAGCCTCCACCAGATCGGCGCGCGTCAGCGTGTGCGCCAGCGCGATCACCGCCTGCCAGCCGCGGCGCTGCAGCTGCTGCGCCGCCGCAATCGCGGGCGGCAGCATCAGGCGCACTTCCTTCTTCCGGCTGCCGGGCAGCACTGCCAACAGCCGGCGCTGCGGATCGAGTTGGTAGCGCGCCAACGTCTCCTCGCGCGCGCGCGTCGGGCGGACGAGGTCGAGCAGTGGATGCCCAACGAACTCGGCCAGTTGCTGGCCGTTGTTGTACAGGGTCGGCTCGAAGGGAAAGACGACGCCCATCCGGTCCACTCGCCGCGCGATCTTGCGCACGCGGCCGCGCCGCCACGCCCACACCTGCGGAGCGATGTAGTAGAAGACCGGGATACCCAGCGCCTTGGCGCGCTTCGCCAGGAACAGATTGAACTCCGGGTAATCGATCAGCACGAGCAACGCCGGCCGTTCTTCGATCATGAAGCGTTTGAGCTGCCGATAGGTCGCCAGCAAGCGGCCGAGAGTGCCGAAGGTCTCGACGAACCCCATGGTCGCTACCGCGGCGGTGTCGACGAGGATGTGCATGCCGGCTTGGCGCAGGCGCTCGCCGCCGACGCCCCAGACCTCGATGGCCGGGTCGGAGCGGCGCAGCGCGGTGACCAAGCCGGCGCCGTGAAGATCCCCGGACGCTTCGCCGGCGACGAGGAGCACCTTGCGCATGGCGGCCGGTTTGGTGACGACTGCATGGGTCGGCGCGCTCATGCGGTCTCCAGGTTGCTGCGAATCAACTCGGCCACTTCGAGAGCGCGCAGCGCCGTCCGCCCATCGACCAAGGGCCGTTGCCGCGTGCGCACCGCCTGCACGAAGTGCTCGATCTCGTCGAACAGCGCGTCGCTGTCGCCGAGCGCGTGCTCTTCCACCGTGATCGTCGCGTTGCCGTTGTCGGTCAGCCGCCGGCAGATGCGCACGTGCTTTTCGCCGTAGTCGACGGAGACGTAGGTGTCGGTCTGGAAGATGCGGATCTTGCGCTCGCGCTTCAGCGCCACCCGGCTGGAGGTGATGTTGGCGATACACCCGCTGGCGAAGCGCAAGCGCGCGTTGGCGATGTCGGCGGTCTCGGAGAGCACCGGAACCCCGACTGCCTCGACGGACTGCACATCCGACTGCACGAGGCTGAGGATCACATCGAGATCGTGAATCATCAGATCGAGAATGACGTCGACGTCGGTGCCACGTTCGGTAAACGGAGCAAGGCGGTGGCATTCGATGAAGCGCGGCTGCGTGACGACACCGGCGAGTGCGCGGATGGCGGGGTTGAAGCGTTCGAGATGCCCGACCTGCAGGATGCGGCCGTCACGTTCCGCCTCTTCCACCAGTGCGCGGCCATCGGCCACCGACGCGGTGAGCGGCTTCTCGACGAGGACGTCGATGCCGTGCGCGAGGAACTCCTGCGTCAGCGCAAAGTGCAGCGGTGTTGGCACCGCCAGACTGACGCAGTCGACGCGGCCGAAGAGGGAGCGGTAGTCGGTGACTGCCTCGGTGCGGCAGCGGGCGGCAATGGCCTGGGCGCGCGCCGCATCGACATCGACGACTGCCACCAGGTCGACGTCGCTCAGGCTGGCGTATTTGTCGGCGTGGAAGGCACCCAGGTAGCCGACGCCGACGACCCCGGCGCGCAAGGGCGCACTCATGCCAGCCCCCGTTCTGCCGCGCCGGCGTCAACGCCGACGATGCCGAGGCCATGCGCGTCGGCCAAGCGCACCACCTCGTCCTTGTCGAGCAGCAACGTCTTGCCCGCTTCCACTGCCAGCACCGCAACGCCGGCCGCCGTGCAGACACGGACGGTGTCCACCCCAACTGCGGGGACATCGAAGCGCAGGTCTTGTTGCGGCTTGCTGACCTTCACCACCACGGCGCCGCTGCGGGCGCCGCGCTCGATGGTGGCGTCGGTGCCTTCGATCGCTTCCACGGCCAGCACGATGCCCGACTTGACCACGACGCTCTGGCCGATGTCCCAGCGGCCGATGGCTTTGGCCACCGCGAAACCGTGGTGGATGTCCCTCCACTGCGCATCGTTCGGCGCATGTTCGGTCAGCGTCCCAGCGGGCGCCAGCAGCGTTGACAAGAACAGCGTCGACTCGACGATGCGAATACCGTCGCTCTCCAACTCGCCGGCGACGCCGCGCAGCAGCGTGTCGTCGCCGAAGCTGCCGACCCGCGCCAGGAACTGCATGCCGCGTGCGTCCGGGGCAAAGTGTTCGAGCAGCGCCGCTTTGCGTATACCGCCCGCCATCACGGCACGATCGATACCGGCGGCGCGAAACGTACGAATCATGCGGCCCAGCTCACCGACTTTGATCCACGTGATTGCGTCGACCAGGCCAGACAACTCGGGCAGGGTCTCACCTTCATGCGCCACCGCAACGACACTGACCCCCTGGGCACGCGCGGTGCGCGCAAAGATCAATGGAAAGCGACCGTTTCCAGCGATGAGTCCGACGCGTTGCATGGTTGAAGGCAGTCCACAGTCGAGAGTCAAGAGTCGAGAGTCAGATTCGCTCTGGACTGTCGACTGTCAACTGTCGACTGTCCCTTATCGGCACACCCCCCGTTCGGAGGTTTCAGTGAACGTCAGAAAGTGGCTGATCTCACGCGACGCTGGCACCTCGGCGCGGATGCGGGCCGCGGCTTCGGCGACCTTGAGGCCGGAGCGGAACATGAGGCGATAAGCGCGTTTGATGTCGCGGATCAGCTCCGGCGCGAAGCCCCGGCGCTGCAAGCCGACGAGGTTGAGTCCATGCAACCGCGCCCGGTCGCCGGTCGCATTGCAAAACGGTGGCACGTCTTGGGAGACCATCGCACCGGCGCCAAGGATAGCGGATTCACCCACCTTTACAAACTGATGGACGCCGACCAGCGCGCCGGCGAAGACGTAGTCCTCGATCACCACATGGCCGCCGAGCTGGACGCCATTGGCGATGATGGTGTGGTTGCCGAGGAGGCAATCATGGGCGATGTGACTGTAGTTCATCACCAGGTTGTGATTGCCCAGGCGAGTGACCATCCCGCCACCGGCGGTTCCGGTGTTGAGCGTGGCGAACTCCCGGATGATGTTGTGATCGCCGATGATCAGCTCGCTGTCCTCGCCGCGGTACTTGAGATCCTGGGTGATCGCGCCGACGGAGGCGTGATTGAAGATGCGATTGTCGCAGCCGATCGTCGTGCGTCCGTCGAGGACGGCGTGCGACCCGATGTGCGTGCCGCGCCCGATGCGGACGCGTGGTCCGATGATGGCGTACGCGTCTACCTCGACGTCGGTGTCGAGCTCAGCGCCCGGTGCGACGATGGCGGTCGGATGAATGCGCGGGCCAGTCACGGCCGGCGGTCCCTTTCGGTCTCCATCAACGACAGCTCGGCCTCGGCGACCAACTGCCCATCGACACGCACGGTGCCCGCCATTTTCCACAACGGCCGCCGCCGTCTCTGCAACACGACCTCGAGATGCAGCTGATCGCCGGGCAGCACCGGGCGGCGGAAGCGCACGTGATCCAGCCCCGCCAGCACGCAGACGCGTCCGCGTTCGACGCCGTCGGTGGAGCGGTGCGCCAGCAACGCGCCGGCTTGTGCCAGGGCCTCGCAGATCAGCACGCCGGGCATCAACGGTTGCTCCGGGAAGTGCCCACGGAAAAACGGCTCGTTGATCGATACGTTCTTGAGAGCGACAATGCGCGTCCCGTCCTCGAACTCCAGCACGCGGTCGATGAACTGGAACGGAAAGCGGTGCGGGAGCAGCGCGGCGATCTCGTGGTAGCCGATCATCTCACTTCTTTTTGGCCGGCCGGGTGCTGTTGTACAGTTTCATGACGTCGTCGGTGAGGTCGGCGCTCTTGGTTCCGTAGAGCACCGCGCTGCTGGTCGCTTCGAGAATCAGCGTGTAGCCCTCGCGCTCGCCGTAGTCGCGGATGACCTCCTGCAGATCTTTGATGATCGCGCCCGTCAGTTCGTTGTCCTTCTTCTGCAGGTCGGTTTGCGAGTCCTTGTAGTTGCGCTCGAAGTCGCGCAGCTTGCGGCGGTACTCGTCTTCGAGATTGGCGCGCTGATCGTCCTTCATCATCACCGACTTCTTCTCGAGCTGGTCTTTGAGCGAGTCGATCTCGTCCTTTTGACGCTTGAGCTGCGCTTGCAGCTTGTCGACCTGCACCTTGAATTCTTCCTTCGCCTTCCTCCCGGCTTCGGACTCGTTGAGGGCGCGCTGCAGATCGACGTAGCCGATCTTCGGCGGCGCCTCGGCCAGCGCCACGTGGGCGATCAGCACCGCGGCGATTACTACCCAAACACCTTTCATGCACCTTGCCTCCCTGAATCCTGTACTTTTGTCACGGCGGCCCACCAAAGGAAAACATCACAGCTTGCTTGTCATCGCCGATATGTGGGTTGATCGGTATGCCGACCTCGATCCGCAACGGCCCGATGGGCGACAGCCAGCGGAAGCCGCCCCCGGACGTGACGCGCATGTCGGTTATATCAATCCCTTGCGACGCCGAGAAGGCGTTGCCGGCGTCGACGAACACGACGCCTTTGAGGCCCAGGGACTCGACGATGGGGAAGATGATCTCGTTGTTGAAGATGAGCTGCGAGCTGCCGCCGATCGGGTCACGACTGATGCCCTGCCCCTGTGCGTTGATGACGATGTTCTTTGGCCCCATCGACAGGATACGGAAGCCGCGGACCGAATTGATGCCGCCGGGAAAGTAGCGCTCGTAGAGCGGCAGCTCGCGCTCGCCGTTGTAGCCGATCCCGTAGCCGATGTTGGAACCGAAGGAGAACACGAAGGTTCCAAAGGTCGGGCTCTTGTAGAAGGGATAGTACCAGCGGGTGCGCCCTTCAGCCTTGATGAAATTGCTCTGGCCGCCGAGTCCGGCCCACTCGAAGGAGACGTCTTGCAACGATCCGCTGGTGGGGTCGAAGGGATGGTTGCGCGTGTCGCGGAACAGGCGCGGCGTGATGCTGCTGGTGAGGCTGGTGCCCTGTGCGGTTTGGATGACGGTGGGGGCTGACGTGCTGACACTACTGATATCCGCATTCTCGAGGCGGTACTCCAAGCCGAGGCGCGTGTCCTCGAGTGAGTAGCCGGCGACCGAGGTCCACCCCAGGGCCTGCAACGGATAGAGGAAGCGCACGCTGCCGCCGGTGCCGCCGCGGGTGAACTGATCGAAGAACAGCTGCCACTTGAAGAGGCTGAAGCCCGCCGTCAGCTCGGTGTCCAGGAAGTACGGCTCGGTGAAGTCCAGAGAGAAGTTGCGGCGCAGCTGCCCGAAGTCGACGTTGAGGACCAAACGCTGCCCGCGACCGAACAGGTTGATCTCGGATAAGCGGACGTTGAACAAGAAGTTCTCACCGGAGGAGATGCCGGCGCCCGCCGAGAACGAACCGGTCGAGGCTTCTTTGACGTCGACGAGCAGGTCGAGGCGGTCCTCGCTGTCGGCCTTGCGCGTGGTGATGTTGACGTCTTCGAAGTATCCGAGCCGCCGCAGCCGCTCTTGGCTCTTGCGCAGGGCGGAGCCCGAAAAACGCTGCTGCTCCTGCAAACGCAGCTCGCGGCGGATGACCTTGTCGCGTGTCTTGGTGTTGCCGGTGATGTCGATCTTGTCGATGGTCACCGACGGGCCTTTGCTGACCTTGTAGGTCACGTCGACCGTTTTGTCCGCCTGGTCCACCGCCGTGTCCGGGGTGACGTTCACGAACGCGTATCCTTCATCGCCGTAGATCTCGGTGAGGGCGCTGATGTCGTCGCGCAGTTTGCTGGTGCGAAAGACCTCGCCGGGCGCCAGGCTCAGCTTGGCGCGCGCCTTGGTCATGTCGGGCAGCGTGTCGCCGCCGATGTCCACCTTGCCGACCTTGTACTGGTCGCCCTCGTCGATCTTGATGGTGACTTTCAGGCCGTCCTTCTCGCGTTGCACGACGGGCTCGTCGATCTTCACGTCGATGTAGCCGTGATCGTAGTAGAAGGCCGTCAGGCGCTCGATGTCGGTCTTGAGCACCTCGTTGTCGAGGTTGCCGGCGCCGGTGAGGAAGGAGAAGATCCAGGACTCCTTGGTTTGCATGACCTTGCGGAGCTCGCTCGGTTTGAAGGCGCGGGCGCCCTCGAAGGTGAGATCGGAGATGCGCACGACGTTGCCTTCTTCGACCTTGTAGGTCAGCACGACCGCGTCGCCGGCCACCGGTTTGGTCGTGTACGTGATCTTCGCGTCGAGGTAGCCCTTCTTCTCGTACAGCTTCTTGGCTTCGTCGATGCCGCGGCGGACTTTGTCCGGCTCGAAGATGGTATTGGGGCGTATTTTGAAGGCGCCGTCCAGGTCTTCGCGGCTCACCTTCTTGTTTCCCTCGATGTGCACCTCGCTGATGAGGGGTCGTTCGCTGACCGTGTAGGTCAGCACCCATTTGCCGTTTTCCTCGGTCAGCTGCGCTTCGATGTTGTCGAAGAACCCCATGCGGTAGAGGGCGCGAACATCGCTATCGACAGTCTCCTCGCTGAGGCGGGTACCCGGTTGCGAACGGATCTGCACGCGGATGGCCTCTTCTTCGACGCGGCGGTTGCCGGCGATGACGACGCGGTCGATGCGCGGAGCCTGCTGCGGCGGCTCGGCCGCGCCGGTGTCTTGAGCGGGTGCGGAGAGCGGGAGCACGAGCCCCAGTACGATGACCACCGGCAGCGCCCGCATCCCTTGCTCCCCTCAAATTGACCGGCGCCTACGCCTAGCAAACGGGCGTCGTGGTGTAAACCCGCCCGCCAGCAGCCTGTCGGGCTTGGAAGCCTGCAGCGACCCATCGGGGAGCGGGCCATAGAAATGACGCCGACCGCAGGTCCTAGTGCAGCTTGCCATTCTGCAGCCGCAGGGTGCGATGCACGAGGCGCGATAGCTCGTCGTTGTGGGTGACGATGACCAGCGTGATGTTGTGCGTGCGGTTGAGATCCATGAGCAGGGCGTGCACCTCGGCGCCGGTCGCCGGGTCGAGGTTGCCGGTGGGCTCGTCGGCCAAGATGATGCGTGGAGAGAGCGCCACCGCACGCGCCACGGCGACACGCTGCTGCTCGCCGCCGGACAGTTCGCCCGGCTTATGAGTGAGCCGCTCGCTCAGGCCGACGCGCTCGAGCACGGCGCGCGCGCGGCTCTCGGCCTCGGGAGCGCCGACGCCGCGGATCAGCGCCGGCATCATGACATTTTCCAAGGCCGTGAAGTCGGGGAGGAGATGGTGAAATTGGAAGATGAAGCCGACCTCGCGGTTGCGGAAGGTGGCTTGCTCGCGCTCGCTCAGCCCGAAGATGTTCACGCCGTCGAACAACACGGTGCCACCGGTGGGCTGGTCGAGCGTGCCGAGGACGTGCAGCAGCGTGCTCTTACCGACACCGGACTGTCCGACGATCGCCACCGTTTCCCCGGCAGCGACCTCGAGGTTGAGGTCGACGAGCACGTCGATACGGCGGCCGTCACCGTAGGCCTTCGACAAGCCCGTTGCGCGAATGAGCGGCTCACCCATGGTCCGCATATCGCCGATCGCTGATGGCATATAGTTCAGAGGAGGCCTGACCTCCGACGATGAGCGATATGCCATGAGCCATACGCGTTCCCCGTCACTCGTAGCGGATGACATCCACCGGCGCGAGCCGCGCCGCCTGGCGCGCGGGATAGACGGTGGCGAGCAGGCAGATCAACAACGACGCGGCGGTGACCATGAGGAAGTACTCGGGGTACATCTTCACGGGAACCGTGTTCACGTAGAACACGTCCTTGGGCAGCTCGATGAACTGGTAGCGCTTGAGGAGCACGCAGGCGATGTAGCCGCCGGCGTTGCCGAGCAGTGTGCCGACGATACCGATGATCATGCCCTTGAAGACGAAGATGCGGCCGACGCCGGAACGCGTTGCACCCATCGACTTGAGGATCGCAATGTCCTTGCGCTTCTCCATGACCACCATGATCAGGGTGGCGACGATGTTGAACGCCGCCACCAACACGATGAGCAGCAGGACGATGAAGTAGACGGTCTTTTCCAGCTGCAACGCTGAGAACAGGTTATGGTTGATCTCCATCCAGTCGCGCACGCGGAACGGGAAGCCGAGCACCTCACGGATGCGGTCGCCGATCGACTTGGCGCGGTACAGGTCCGTGCCGCGCACCTCGATGCCAGTGACCTTGTCGCCCAGATCGAAGAACTTCTGAGCGCTCGCGAGGTCCATGTACACGAGCGAGGAGTCGTACTCGGCCATCCCCGAATCGAAGAGGCCGACGACGACGAAGCGCTTGACGCGCGGCACCATTCCGACCGCGGTCGGGGTGGCAATAGGGGAGATGACGTTCACCGGATCGCCGACCAGCAAACCGAGTTGGCGCGCGACGTCCTTGCCGACGATGATGCCGGGCAGCTCGACGACGCCGGCTTTTCCGTCGTCGAGCGGCACGTCGTGCAGTTCGCCCAGGGCTTCGACGGTCCCTTGCTTGAGATGGCGTTGGAGGTCGGTGACGCCGTCGGCCTTGGGGAGCACGCCGCGCACCACGGCGCCGGTGACGTTTTGCTGCGCCGACAGCATGACTTGGCCGTACACGAACGGTGCGGCGGCGACCACGCCGGCGACTTTCTCGATGCGCTGTACGACGCTCGGGTAATCGCTCACCGTGCCGTTGAAGGTGAGCACGATCACCTGTGGATTGAAACCGAGGATGCGGTCGCGCAGATCCTCCTCGAACCCGGTCATCACGGACAGCACGATGTTGAGGGTCATCACCCCGATCACCACGCCGAGCATGGAGATGACGGTGATCAGCGAGATGAAGGCCTCTTTGCGCTTGGCGCGCAGGTAGCGGAGACCGATGAACAGTTCGTAGTGCATAGTGCTATGTGGGAGCGTGGAGCGTGCGAGCGTGGGAGCGTAGCAGAGACGCTCTCACGGGCCTTTCCGATCCGGCCTCATATGCGGGAACAGGATGACGTCCCGGATCGACGGTGAGTTGGTGAACAGCATGACCAATCGATCGATGCCGATGCCTTCGCCGGCGGCTGGAGGCATGCCGTGTTCCAGGGCGCGCACGAAGTCCTCGTCCATCACGTGTGCTTCCTGGTCGCCGGCGGCGCGTGCCTGCAGCTGCTCCTCGAAGCGGGCCCGCTGGTCGTCGGGATCGTTGAGCTCCGAAAAGGCGTTGGCCAACTCGCGCGCCGCGACGAACGCCTCGAAGCGGTCGACGAACTGCGGCCGTTCGCGGTTGCGTCGCGCCAGCGGCGACACGGCTGCCGGGTACTGGTAGACGAACGTCGGTTGTACCAACTCCGGTTCGGCAGCTGCTTCGAACACGTCGGTCAGCAGATACCCGGCTGCAGCCGGGCCGTAGTGGGCGACGTAGTCGCGTTCGGCGGGCACGTTGAGCTTGGCCGCCGCCGCCTTCAGGGTCGCGAGATCGAGAGCCAGCACGGCCTCGAGCGATACACCGGCACGCGTCGCAACGTACTCGGGAATCGACACGCGCCGCCACGGCGGCGTGAAGTCGATGGTGGTGTCGCCATACTGCACGGTGCGGCGCCCCAGCAGCTCGTCCGCCAAGGTCACCAGCAGCTCCTCGGTGAGCTGCATGAGGTCTTCGTACGTGGCGTACGCCCAGTAGAACTCGAGCATGGTGAACTCCGGATTATGGCGCACGGAGATGCCTTCGTTGCGGAAGTTGCGGTTGATCTCGAAAACGCGCTCGAAGCCGCCGACCAGCAGCCGTTTGAGATACAGCTCCGGGGCGATGCGCAGGAACAAATCCATGTCGAGGGCATTGTGATGTGTGACGAAGGGCCGCGCCGCGGCGCCGCCGGCCACCGGCTGCATCATCGGCGTCTCCACCTCGACGAAATCGCGCGCCGTGAAGAAGGCGCGCATGCGCTCGATGAGGCGGGAACGCATGAGGAAGACCTCGCGCACCTCCGGGTTCGCGACGAGGTCGAGGTACCGTTGCCGGTAGCGCGCCTCGACATCGGTCAACCCGTGCCACTTCTCCGGCAGCGGTCGCAGCGCCTTCCCCAGCAGGTGGATCTGCTGCACCGCGACGGTCAGCTCGTTCGTCTTGGTGCGGAACAGCCGGCCGACGATGCCGGCGAAGTCGCCAATGTCCATCATCTTGAAGACAGCGAAGGCGTCCTCACCGACAACGTCACGCTTGACGTAGGCCTGGATGCGCCCGCTGCGGTCCTGCAGGTGCAGGAAGGAAGCCTTGCCGAAGTCGCGCATCCCCATGATGCGCCCGGCAAGGCGCACCGTTTCGTTGCAGTGTTCGAGTTGCTCGCGGCTCTGGCTGCCGTAGCGGTGCTGCACCCCGGCGGCGGTGTCGGTGGGATGAAAATCGTTGGGGAAGGGATCAACACCGCGAGCGCGCAGCTCTTCCAGCTTGCGGCGCCGTGCCGCAACCAGATCGGAACCTTCTGCCTCCACGCACGTTTTCCCGCCAAGAGCCCGTGGCTTAACTGGGATGAACGGGGGAGTCAAGGAAGGGGAATTGCGGGAAGGGGAATTGCGGATTTCGGGATGCGGAATGCGGATTGAAAGAGAGCCGCGCAACGAGACGCGCTCGCAAATCCGCAATCCGCATTCCACAATCCGCAATGTTTGATTATGTTTGATTGCTGATGGCCCTCTCCTGTGGTAGCTAGCGCCAACTTCGACCGAGAGACGCGGTGAAAGGCGCCCGGTATATCGTCGTGGAAGGGCCCATCGGGGTGGGGAAGACGACGCTCGCGCGCCTGCTTGCCGAAGAGTTCAATGCCCGCGCTGTCCTCGAACAGGTCGAAGAGAATCCATTCCTCAAGAAATTCTACGACGAGCCCGGCGCCTATGCGTTCCAGACGCAGCTCTTCTTTCTGCTCAGCCGCTATCGCCAGCAGCGGCAACTGGCGCAGCAGGATCTGTTCAACCAGAACACCGTCGCCGACTACCTGTTCGCCAAGGACCAGATCTTTGCGCAGGCGAATCTCGAGACCGACGAACTGGCGCTCTACCGGCAGCTCTTCGGGCTGCTCGATGCCCGCTTGCCAAAACCTGATTTGGTTGTATATCTTCAGGCACGCGGAGAGGTGCTCATGGAGCGGTTGCGCAAACGCGATCGCGACTATGAGCGGCGGATCTCCGCAGAGTACGTTCAGCGCATCGCGGAGGCATATAGAGACTTTTTCTTCTACTATGACGAGACGCCCCTGTTGGTGGTCAACAGCTCCGAGGTCGACTTCGTAGCGCACTCGGACGAACTGGCCGACTTGGTCCGGGAGATCAAGGCCATGGGGCGAGGAGTGCAACACTACATACCGCTTGGATCCAGATAACCCGGCCGAGGCCGGCATAATCGGACCGAGACGGAGTGCCCCGGTGACGGGGTTCGTGGTGAGTGGATTCCTGATTCACGGAGCGGCGACATGACGCCGACTCATGCAGTGCGGAATCGCGGATCCGTCCATCTCGAAGCAGCAGTACGCCGCCCTCCGGGTTCGGTCCCAGGAGGGCTTTTTTATGGACCGAATGGTCGCGGACCGAAAGGTCACCGTACCAGAGATTCTGAAGCGCAAGGGCGGCAGCAACCCGATCGTGGCGCTGACTGCGTATGACTTCCCCTTCGGGCGCATTGCAGATGAAGCCGGGGTCGACGTCATCCTCGTCGGCGACTCCCTCGGCATGGTCGTGCAGGGCATGGACACCACCCTGCCGGTCACCATGGACGAGATGGTCTACCACAGCCGCATGGTGGCGCGGGCCCGCCGGCGGGCGCTGCTCGTCTGCGACCTGCCATTCCTTTCGTATCAGGTGTCGAGCACCGCAGCGCTCGCCAACGCTGGCCGGCTGATCAAGGAGGGCGCCGCCGAGGCGGTAAAGCTGGAGGGCGGTGTAGCCGTCGCCGACACCATCCGCGCCATCGCCAGCGTCGACATCCCGGTGATGGGGCACATCGGACTGACACCGCAGTCGGTGCACCGCATGGGCGGGCACAAGGTGCAGGGGCAGCGCCGCGGTGAGCGCGCGGGCCAGCGCGAGCGCGTGATTGAAGATGCCCTGGCGGTCGAGGACGCCGGTGCGTTCGCCGTCGTCCTCGAAGGCATTCCGCTCGACCTCGCCGCCGAGATCACCAGCCGGCTCACCATTCCGACGATCGGCATCGGCGCCGGCCCGCACTGCGATGGACAGATCCTCGTGTTGCACGACGTCCTCGGCCTGTGCGACCGCTTCGTACCGAAGTTCGCCAAACACTACGCCGAGCTGTGGAACGCCGCCGGCGACGCCATTGGCGCATACGCCCGCGAGGTGCGTAACGGGACGTTCCCAACCGACGCGCATTCATTCCATTCCCTGGTTACGGTGCAACGCGAAGGGAAGGTGGCAGCAGAAGGGTAGCACTCTCTTTTCCCTCTCCCTCCTGGGACCCTCCTGGGAGAGGGCCGGGGTGAGGGCTTGCGATGGAGATCATCACCACTGTCCAGCAAATGCAGCATTGGTCCGAGGCCACGCGTACCCGCGGCCAGCGCATCGGCCTCGTGCCGACCATGGGCTACTTGCACGCCGGCCACCTGAGCCTGGTGAACGAAGCGAAGCGCCGTGCCGATCTCGTGGTGGCCTCGATATTCGTCAACCCGTTGCAGTTCGCCGCCAACGAAGACCTTTCTCGTTACCCGCGTGACATCGAGCGCGACAGGCGGCTGCTCATCGAAGCCGGCACGGAGGTGCTCTTCTTGCCGGACGTGAAGGAGATGTACCCGGAAGGCTTCCAGTCCACGGTCACAGTCGAGCGTGTCACCCGCGGCCTGTGCGGGGCGTCGCGTCCGACGCAT
>Ga0335082_10003496_pt1 | contig 17092 bp, 9 predicted proteins | sample Lox_Sample_41_FD_206718 | JGI IMG/M metagenome (GOLD analysis project Ga0335082, IMG submission 206718) | Soil microbial communities from Loxahatchee National Wildlife Refuge, Florida, United States - Lox_Sample_4.1 | ecosystem: Environmental > Terrestrial > Soil > Wetlands | place: USA: Florida... | reverse complement strand
GCCCTATCTCGTGCCCGCCGCCGGTGGGGCCGTGATACAGCTCCACCGCCACGTCGTCGGGCGTGAGCGTACCCAGGCGCACGGTCGCCGAGACGCGAACCGGCTCGCCGACGGCGACCTCCCCGGGTGACTCGAGCTGGATGCCGTCCACCGCGACGCCCTGCCACGCGCCCCGCACGCGCTCCTTCCAGTCGGTGAGCGCCTTGGCGGCCGCGAGCTCGCGATCGGTCAGGTTGTGCGTCAGCTTGATCGCGGGCACGTAGAACCGCGACGTGTACTGCCGCACCATGCGCGCGGTGTTGTACTTGGGCACGAGCTTCGCGATGGCGTTCTTCATGCGCCGGATCCAGGCCCGCGGCAGCTTCGCCATGCCGTCGCGTGCGTAGAACAGCGGCACGACCTCGCGTTCGATGACGTCGTAGAGCAGCTCCGCCTCGCGCGCGTCGCCGGCGCCGTCCGCGTACTCCTCGCCGTGCCCGATGCTCCAGCCGATCTCCCAGCCGTGGTCGCGCCAGGCCTCGGCGAACCAGCCGTCGAGGATGCTCACGCTGAGCGCGCCGTTGGCGGCCGCCTTCATGCCGCTCGTGCCGCTCGCCTCGAGCGGGCGGCGCGGGGTGTTCAGCCACACGTCCACGCCGCTCACCAGGGCGCGCGCGATGCGCATGTCGTAGTCCTCGACGAAGACCACGCGCCCCTGCAGCCCGGCCTCCCTGCTCGCGTGGATGATGCTGCGAATGAGCTCCTTGCCGCCCTTGTCCTGCGGGTGCGCCTTGCCGGCGAACACGAGCTGCACGGGCCGGTCCGCGTCGCCGAGGAGCTTGGTCAGGCGTTCGAGGTCGCTGAAGAGCAGCGTCGCCCGCTTGTAAGTCGCGAAGCGCCGCGCGAAGCCGATGGTCAGCGCCTGCGGGTCGAGCACCTCGTCGGCCAGCTCGATCTCGTCGTGACCCAGCCCACGCCGCTCCGCGCTCGAGCGCACCCACCGGCGTGCGTGCTGCACCAGCCGGTGCCGCCGGTGCTCGTGCACCTGCCACAGCTCGGCGTCGGGGATCTCGTAGGCGCGCTCCCAGAGCTCCGGATCGTCCAGATGCTCGGACCAGCGCGGCCCGAGGTAGCGCGTGAAGAGCGCCCCCATCTCGTTCGCGATCCACGAGGGCGTGTGCACGCCGTTCGTGATGAAGTCGATGGGAATCTCGTGCGTCGGCAAGTCGGGCCAGAGCGCGCCCCACATCTTGCGCGACACCTCGCCGTGCAGCTCGCTCACGCCGTTGTAGTGATCGGCCGTGCGCATGGCCAGGACGGGCATGGAGAACGGTGCGCCCTGGTCGTGCTGGTCGATGCGCCCGAGACCGAGCAGCTCGGCGTCGCTGATGCCGAGCGCGGAGCGGTACGGCTCGAGGTAGCGCCTCACGAGCGCCGGATCGAACGCGTCGTTGCCGGCCGGCACGGGGGTGTGCGTCGTGAAGATGTTGCCCGCGCTGTTGGCCTCGGCGGCGACGGCGAACGAGACGTGCCGCTCGCGCATGACGCGTCCGATGCGCTCGACGGCGAGGAACGCCGAGTGCCCCTCGTTCATGTGGCACACGGTCGGCGACAGCCCGACGGCCTCGAGCGCGTGGATGCCGCCGATGCCGAGCATGATCTCCTGACGGACGCGGAACGCCTGGTCGCCCCCGTAGAGCGGCCCGGTGATCGAGCGGTCGTCCGGTGCGTTCTCCTCGAGGTTTGCGTCGAGCAGGAGCAGCGGCACGCGCCCCACCTGCACCTTCCACAGCTGGGCGAGGACCACGCCGTGCGGGTACTGCACGCGGATGATGAGCCGCTTGCCGGTCCCGTCGAGCACCGGGATGACGGGCATGCGGTGCCAGTCGTTGATGGGGTAGCGCTCCCCCTGCCAGCCGTCGGAGTCGAGCGCCTGGCGGAAGTAGCCCTCGGCGTAGCCGAGCCCCACGCCGACGAGCGGGAGCCCGAGGTCGCTCGCGGTCTTGAGGTGGTCGCCGGCGAGCACGCCGAGACCGCCCGAGTAGATGGGCAGGCACTCGTGCAGGCCGTACTCCATCGAGAAGTACGCGATGCGCGCGCCGGCGGCCTCGGGGAACGTCTTGCTGAACCAGCCCTCGCGCTGCATGTAGCGCTGGAAGGTGCTCCATGCGGCCTCGAGGTGGCTCGTGAAGGCGTCGTCGCCGGCGAGCTCCTCGAGCCTCGCCTGGTCGACGCGACCGAGCAGCTCGATGGGGTTGCCGTGGACCTCCTCCCACAGGTCGGGATCGATGCGGACGAAGAGCTCGTGCGCGACGGGCGCCCAGGACCACCACAGGTTGAAGGCGATGTCGCGGAGCCGCTCGAGCTGCGGGGGCAGGCGAGGAACGACGGTGAAGTGCTTCAGCGTCGGCATGGGACGTATCTCATAGCAGAGGTGCGGATTGGGTCACTCGTCCAGGACGATCCGGTTCTCGAGCCGGCCCAGACCATCGATCTCGAGGACCACCGTATCTCCGGCCTTGAGCCACAGGTTGTCGGTGATCTTCGACCCGTTGAGCTCCAGGAGGCACCCGGTGCCGCACGTGCCGCTGCCGACGACGTCCCCCGGGTGGAGGGTCACGCCGTAGCTCGCGCGCTCGAGGATTTGCGCGAACGTGAAGTTCATGTCCTTCACGTTGCCACGGGACAATTCGCGTCCGTTGACGCTCGCGTGCATCCCGAGGTCGAACGCCGTGCCGCGGTCGGTCTTCTTCGCGTGTGGGGCGAGCTCGTCGATCGTCACGAGCCAGGGCCCCAGGGACGTCGCGAAGTCCTTTCCCTTGGCGGGGCCGAGGTTCAGCTTCATCTCCTCCATCTGAAGCGCCCGGGCGGACCAGTCGTTCATGATTGTCATGCCGAACATGGCCTCGTCGGCTTGCTGCGCCGTCAGGTTCTTCGCCTTCTTGCCGACCACGACGGCCGCCTCCAGCTCGTAGTCGAGGCGATCGAGGTGCGCCTTGCGCACGTGGACGTCGCCCGGACCGACGACGCCCTGATGGTTGGTGAAGTAGAAGACCGGGAACTGGTCGAACTCCGGAATCATCTCGAGCCCCCGGTTGCGGCGCGCCGTCTCGACGTGCTGCCGGAAGGCGTAGCCGTCGCGCATCGAGGGGGGCTTCGGGATCGGCGCGCGGAGCGTCACGTCGCGCAGGGCGTGCGACAGGACGCGCCCCTCGAAGACCGCCGGGAGCTTCTTGCCCTGCCACGCGTCCACGACGGCGTCGGCGGCGGGCCGGGCCTCGGCGACGCTCTCGACGAAGCCCAGAACGCCCTTTCCGTAACGGTCTGCCACGCCGGGGGCGTCGCAGCGCCGCCCCTGCCGGTGCTCGTACCAGGAGAAGGCGTGTGCGAGATCGATGACGGCGTCGCCGACGAGGATGCCGCCGCGGTCGTGCGCGTCGGTTCGGAAGGTGACGAGCTTCATGAGCCATGCGAGTTATCACGTCATGCCGGAGTGGCGCATCCCCCGTGGCGCGTGGACGCTCGTGAAAGACGTGGCGCGTCACGTCCTGCGGCGCCCGGTGATCGGCGTCGCCGCGGCCGCCAGGACGAGCGACGGACGCTGGGTCCTGGTGCGGCGAGCGGACACCGGGGAGTGGGCCCTGCCGGGCGGGACGCTCGAGTGGGGCGAGACGCTCCGCGACTCGATTGCCCGCGAGCTGCGCGAGGAGGCCGGCGTCGCTTCCTGCACCGTCGGAAAGCTGGTCGGCGTCTATTCGCGGCCCGATCGCGACCCCCGGTTCCACGGCGTCACGGTCGTCGTGCGATGCGAGGTGGAACCGCCCTCGCTCCAGCCCGTCAATCCGCTGGAAATCGTGGAGGTAGGACTCTTCGCGACCGACGCCGTGCCCGCCGCGCTCGCCTTCGGGATGCAGGACATGCTCGCCGATGCCGTCCGCGGCGGCGACCCCGTGGTCGAGTGAAAGAGATCCCCGGCCGCTCTCGTTCGTACGAGCGGAGAGGGCCCAATGGAACGCATCGGCGAGTACGTCGTCCGGCGGATGGTCGGCGAAGGTGGGATGGGGAAGGTCTACGAGGCGGAAGAGCGGCTCTCGAAGCGCCGGGTGGCGCTCAAGGTGCTCCGCGCCGAGCTGACGCGCAGCGAGGAAGGGCGGCGCCTGTTCCTCAACGAGATGCAGATCCTCGCGCAGCTCGAGCACCCCAACGTGGTGCGCAGCCTCGCCACGTGCGAGGTGGACGGGCAGCTCGTGATGGCGCTCGAGTTCCTCGAGGGCCGCACCCTGCGGCAGATGCTGGTCGAGGAGGGCCGGCTCCCGTGGGTCGAGGCGGTGCGTATCGCCGTCGCCGTGGCGGAGGGGCTGGCAGCGGCGCACGCGCAGGAGCCACCGATCGTGCACAGGGACCTCAAGCCCGAGAACGTGATGCTCGCGCACGGTGGCGCCGTGAAGGTGATGGACTTCGGCGTCGCGAAGGTGCTTGCGGCCGCGCACGCGACGAACACCCAGAGCGTCGGGACGCTGCAGTACATGAGCCCCGAGCAGATCGACGCGCGGACGATCGACGCGCGGAGCGACCTCTATGCCCTCGGGCTCCTGCTGTACGAGTGTCTTGCCGGGGTGCCGCCGTTCCGCTCGCCGTCGGCGCGCGAGCTGCTCAACATGCAGTGCACCGCCCCGGCGCCCGAGCTGCCCGAGGAGGTGCGGGTCACGGTGCCTGCGGGAGTCGAGCAGCTCCTGTTCCGGCTGCTCGAGAAATCGCCCGACGCGCGCCCGGCGAGCGCCACCGAGGTCGTCGCGAGTCTGGCGCCCTTCGTCCCGTCGTCGTCGGCGCGCGCACCGCGGTCGTCGCGATCGGCGCCTGCGGGCACTCGCGAGACGCTGGTGTCCACGCCTGCGCCGTCGTTGCCCAAGCGTGCCGACACCGTGGACCTCGTCGCGCGGGCCGCGCAGCCGCGCTCGATGTCGAACCTGGTCGCGGTGATGCTCATCCTGGTGCTCTCCATCCTCGCCGGCGTGACGGCCTACGTGCTGCGCATGCGGACGAGCGGTGCGGAGGCCTCCGCGGAGCCGACGGCGCCCGGGCAGGCGGCGAGCGCGCCACGAAGGTGAGCCATGCGCCGCATGGATCCGGGCTCCGCGCGCGTCCTGCGCGCCGCGACGCCTCCGGTGGTCGGCGCGGTCCTCGCGCTCACCATGCTGCTCGCGATTCCGTCGTCGCATCCAGCGGCGCGGCCGCGCATCGGGGCCGCACGTCTCGAAGGCACGCGAGCCGAGGACTGCGCCCCTTGCCACGCGCGTGAGGTGGCCCAGTGGCGGGCGTCGGCGATGGCGTTCGCCGTTCGGAGCCCGCTGGTCGGTGCGCTCGAGAGCTTCGTCGAGGAGCAGGTGGGGCGCGACTCTCTCTGTCCGAACGGAGCCGGTGTCCTGCGCGCGCGCGGAGGCGACGTCTGCGTCGATTCGCGCAGCCGCCTGTCGGTGACGGGGGCGGGCGGGCAGGAGTGGTGCGTCAACTGTCACTCTCCCGGGGAGAACCTGAATGCGTCGATGCCGCCCTGGAGCGCGCGTCGTGACGCAACCGCGCGCGAGCCGCTGCGTGACGTGCTGCCGGCAGCCTCGCTCGAGGGCATCTCCTGCGCAGCTTGCCACTCCACGATAGGACCCGTCGCGGCCCACGCCGCGCGCGTGCGCGGATACGAGGGCAACGCGACCTGGACCTCGGTGGTGACGGGAGCCGTTTTCCCGGCGCGGCCCGAGGACGACACGGGCCTCACGGGCATCGCCAACTCCGGCTACTCGCCGGAGCCGCTCCTGCTCCTGGGCGGCGCCCGCGACGGTGCTCGCGTCCACCCGGAGCCTCCGGCGGCCACGGATCGCTACCTGCGCTCGAGCGAGTTCTGCGGGGCCTGTCACGACGTGCGTCTCTTCGGCACCGACGTGCGCAGCGCCGCTCGCGGGGAGCACTTCAAGCGCCTGCGCAACGCTTACTCGGAGTGGCGCTCGTGGGCCGACGCCGAGGCGCGCGCGGGCCGGACGGCCGCGAGCTGTCAGGACTGCCACATGAGCCTCTACCCGGGCATCTGCGCGCCTGGAGGCACTGGCGGTGAGGGGTGCCCTTCCGGATCGCACTTCGAGGCCCGTGCGCCAGGCGACTACGCGCGCGGCCTCGTCGCGCCCTCGTCCCTCCAGCGCGTGCCCGTCGCCTCGCACTGGTTCACGAGCGTCGACTTGCCGCTCTCGCCGGACCTGGACGAGTCGGCCATCGAGGCGGCGGGTCTCGACGACCAGGGCATTCCGCTCGGCCTTCGCGCCCGCCGCGAGCTGCTGCTCCGGCGCACCTTCCGCTTCGAGCTGGGCGACGCACGACGAGCGGGAGCGACGCTCGAGGTGCCGGTCGTCCTCGAGAACGTCGGTGCGGGGCACAGGGTCCCCGCTGGCTTCAGCCAGGAACGCGAGACCTGGGTGGAGCTCCGCGTGACCGACGGTCGCGGCACGGTGGTCTACGAGGTGGGCACGCTGGAGAGGCCCGATGCGGACCTCGGGGATAAGCGCTTCCTGCGCGTGACGGCAGCCGATGCGCTGCTCGACGGGTCGGGACGGTCGCTGGGGCTCTTCGGTGCCGACGTCGACGATGGTCCCGATGTCCCGTCGTGGTCGCCCGACCCGCGTCTCGGTGGAACGCGCTTCGTCGGGCGCGGGCTGGTGAACCTGCAGAACGGGTTCCAGCGCTGCGTCCGCTGCATCGGCGAGATCGACTCGGCGGGTCGCTGCCAGCCGGGCATCGGGCAAGGGCGTACGCGCGCCGACCGGTTCGCCGACGGCGCCTACGACATCGACACGGGGGAGTGCCGGTCCAATCTCGACGGGGACGCGGCGCTCTTCGAGACGTATCTGCCCGTCGGCGCGCTCGACGCCGACCGCGGCGTCGTGAAGGCGCCGGACGCCATCCTCGACACGCGCTCGGCGCCACCCGGTGTGCCGCTCACGTACGTCTACGAGCTCTCGACAGTGGGCCGCACTCCACCGTTCCACGTCAGCGCACGCCTGCTGTTCCGGCCGTTCCCGCCCTACCTGGTGCGCACCTTCGCCGCGTACGAGCGAGAGCAAGCGCGCGCCGGCAAGCGGCCGAGCGGGCCGCAGGTCCTCGAGTCGATGCTCGACCGCGACGAGCCGGTGGAGCTCGCGAGCACGGAGCTCACGGTGCCATGAACCTCCCGGCCGTCTGGCGCTCCCCCTGGCTTCGCGACCTCGACGTGGGCGCGCGGGCAACCCTCGAGGCAGCCGGCAGTGTGAAGCGGCTCGCGCGCGACGAGAGCGTGTTCGCCGTCGGCGATGCCGCCGATGCGTTCTTCGTCGTGGCCGAGGGCCTCGTCGAGGTGCGCGCGCTGCGGCGCGGAGAGGCGAGCGCGAGCGCCATCCGCCGGGCAGGCCCTGGCGATGCGCTCGGCACCGAGGCCGTGGTCCGCGTCGGAGCCGCACGCGGAAATGAGGCGCGCTGCATCACCGCGGCGGTCCTGATGGAGGTTCCGGCGGCGGTCTACCGCAGGCTCTCGGATCGAGGCGAACCGGGTCACCTCGACGCGCTGACGCGTGCCGCGCGGCACTCGGCTGCGACGGACGCGCTGCTCGCGTCGGGGCTCGCGCGCGTGGGCACGACCGACGGCCTCCGCGCGCTCGCCTCCCAGGCCGAGCACCGGGAGATCGCGCGCGGCGAGGCTCTCTTCGAGGCGGGCGATCCGGCCACACACGTCTTCGTGGTCGCCGACGGGATGATCGAGCTGCACGTACCCGACGAGGGACGGGCCCGTGCGCGCGCGATCCTCTCGCGCGGCGACGTCGTCCTCGATCCCGGCGTGCTCGTGGGAGCGGTTCATCAATGGAGCGCGCGCGCCAGCGGGCCATCGTGGCTCCTGGCGTTTCGCCGCGAGGTCATCGAGCGAGCCGTACGAGGTGGCCGCGACGGGCTTCGCGAGATCAGCCGCGTCGTCCCGGCGGAGCCGCCGCCGGGTGAGACACGTCACGTCATGGGTGATCTGTGGCGATTCGCCGTCGCCGGGTCGATGCTCGTCATCGACGACGAGGCGTGCGTTCGATGCGGCCATTGCTCCTGGGCGTGCGCCGACGTCCACGACGACGGCGTCTCGCGGCTCGTGCGCCGCGGCGAGAAGGTCACCGTGCGCGACCCCTCCGACGGCTCGCGGCGGGCGCTCGTCGTGCCGGGGAGCTGCCAGCACTGCAAGCACCCGGCGTGCATGCTCGAGTGCCCGACGGGGGCCATCGGACGCGACGCAGCCGGGCAAGTGTTCGTCCGCGAAGAGCTCTGCATCGGCTGTGGGCAGTGCGTGCGCGCGTGCCCGTGGGGCACCGTGCAGATGGCGCCGCGCACGGCCGAAGCGCGCCGGCGGCTCCCGCTCGCGTCGGCGACGGTCGCCGTGAAGTGCGACGCGTGTCGCGAGGTGCCCGGAGGCGCCGCGTGCGTTCGCGCGTGTCCCGTCGACGCGATCGCGCGCGTCGATCCGAGCGCCGCGATGGCCGAGGTTCGCGTTCGCGGGTTGCACGCGCGCGTCAAGTCGGGGCTGCCGCGGCGAAGGCAGGCGTGGCCCTGGGTCGTCGCCGCATCCGCCGTCGCTCTCGCGCTCGCGCGGCTACCGGTGTCGACCAGGGAGGGGAGACTCGCGTCCGGAGGGATTGCCGGGCTGCTCCTGCTCGCGCTCGTGGGGTACGCCGCGATCAAGCGGCTCCGACGCTCGATGGCTCCTGCGGCGGCAAACGCGAGGGCCCATGCCATCGCTCACCTCGTGACAGGGGTGCTGGCCGCTGGAGCCGTCGCCTGGCACGCGGGATCGCGCCTCCACGCGAACCTCGCGGGCGGACTGTGGCTCTCCTTCGTTGCGGCGAGCATCACGGGGGGCCTCGCGGCGGCGGCGTATGCGGTGCTCCCGCGCCTGCTGGCGCGGGTCGAGCGGCGCGCGCATCTGGCCGAGGACCTGCCGGCTCGGGCGAAAGACCTGGGAGAGCGCGCGTTCGGTGCGTTGACCGGACGGAGCGAGGCGACGAAGGCGGCGTACGGGCGATGGCTGGCTCCGTACGCCGGCGCGTGGCTCGGTGGCCTGCGCCTGATCGTCGGCCATCGTGTGCTGCGAGACGAGGAGCGGCGCGTACGAGCCGAGATCGAGCGCGCCATCGGTGCCCGCATCCACCACCTCGACGGGATCGACGACCTGATCCGGCTCGCGGTCGAACGACGCGCCGTCGCGGCGCAGCGACTCCTGCAGGGTGCGCTTCGCGCCGTCGTTCCGGTGCACGTCGTCTGCGTGGCGGTGACCGCCGTCCTCCTGCTCGCCCACGTCGCGAGCGTGGTGATCGTGCGATGAATCAGGCGTCCGGCGCCCGGAGCGACGTCGCGCGTCCTCGACGGATGCTCCTCCTCGCCCTGATCGCGGCGGTCGTAGCGGCGGTCGTCGTCGCGGCATGGCCGCGGGCGCGCATGGCTTCCCCGGGGCCGCTCTCGGCGCCTCACCTGCGCGCCGACGTTCAGTGCGCGTCGTGTCACGTCGACGGAGCCGGGGCGCCGGTGCGGGGCTCCTCCTGCATCGGGTGCCACAAGGCGCATCCCTCGACCCGGCCAGCACACGCGGCGCTCGTGGCCAGGGGAGCGCTGGGATGCCCCACCTGCCACGTCGCTCACGGAGCGCCCGACCCGGCGCCCGTCGCCACCGGCGCGGTGGCTCGCGTCGCGCTGTCGGCGTGTGCGCAGTGCCATGCGCTCTCGCGCGCCGACGATCCGGTCCGTGCCTGCGTGGGGACCGGCGCCTGGGCCGGGCTCTCCGTGTGCTTCGAAGAGCACCAGACGCCCACGTCTCCACTTCCCGCTCGCGGCGCGTGCGCGCGAGAGCACGGCGCCGCCAGGTTCGTCGCATGGGAGCAGGCCCGCGCGGCGAGCGACCCGGGCGCCGCCCGTTCACCTCGAGCCGTGAACGAGTGGGCCCTCGCAGGTTCGAGCCTCGGCGTCTGCGGGCTCGCGATTGCCGGCGTGGCGATCGGGCGTCGCTCGCGCCGCGCGCGCGCGGCTCCCAGGGCGATCGCGCCGGCGGCGCCGACCGTCGTGCGTCTCCCTCACGTCGATGCGGTCCGATGCCTGGGGTGCCAGGCCTGCGTCGACGCGTGCCCCTTCGACGTCCTCTCGGTCGAGCGACACGTCGCCGTCGTCGCGCGGCCGGATGCATGCTGCGGCCTGGGGGCCTGCGAGAAGGCGTGCCCCAACGGGTCGCTCACCCTGCTCGAGCCTCGCCGCGGCTCGCCCGACCGGCTCCGCATCGACGCCTCGCTGGAGAGCCTGGATCGGCGCGGCGTGTTCGTCGCCGGCGACCTCACCGGGGTCCCCCTCATCCGCAACGCGATCCTCCAGGGCGCCCAGGTGGCCGAGCACGTGGCCGCATCACTCCCCCCACACGACCGCGCGACGAAGGGGCGCGTGGACCTCGCCGTAGTCGGCGCCGGCCCGGCGGGCCTGTCGGCGGCGCTTCGGGCCAAGGAGCTCGGTCTCGCGTGCGTGGTGCTCGAACAGTCCCGGCTCGCGGCGAGCATCCGGTCCTTTCCTCGCGGCAAGATCGTCCACGATCCACCCATCGACATGCCTCTCGAGGGACAACTCTGGCTGCGCGAGAGCACGAAGGAGGAGCTGGTCGCCCAGTGGACGAGGATCGTGCGTACGCACCGGATCGACGTGCGCGAGGATCACCGGGTCGTCGCGATCGGCCGCGAGGAGGGGCGCCACGTCGTCATTGCGTCGACCCCGGAGGGCTCGCGCCCGATCGTCGCCGCCCGTGTCCTCCTCGCCATCGGGCGGCGCGGCACCCCTCGCACGCTCGATGCGGTCATCGAGCCGGAAGCGGTGCCTCGCGTCCACTACGCCCTCTCCGACGCGCGCACCTACGCCGGACGTCGGGTCCTCGTCGTGGGTCTCGGCGATTCGGCGATGGAGGCCGTGATCGCCCTCGCCCGTCAGCCCGGGTCGACGGTCACCGTCTGCTATCGCGGGGAGGACTTCACGCGTGGCCGTGCCGCCAACGTCGACGCGGTGCGGCGCCTCGTCGCCAGCCGCCGCGTGAGACTCCTGCTGCGCAGCCACGTCGTGCGCGTGGATGCGCGGTGGGCGCTTGTGCGCACACCGGAGGGCATCGAGAAGGTCGCTGTCGACACCGTGCTCGCGCTCATCGGGGGGGAGCCGTCCAGGGCGCTCCTGAGCGCCGCCGGCCTCCGCCTCGTGGAGGGCGGATAGATCGGTCGCTCCGCTGGTGCGTAGGAGGCACCATGCGTGTCCGCTCATTCGCGCTCTGGTCGGTGCTCGGCGTCTCCCTGGCGAGCGCCAGCGCATTCCTGCTCCCCGTGCCCGCTGCCCACGGAGGCGGCGGAAACACGCAGCGTCCGGGCGGGGATCCGCCGACGGACCTCGTCGCCGATCATTCGCACTTCGTGGACGGGACGACGTTGCTCCTCGACGGCCGCATCGGCCATGCGTCGATCGAGCGCGACTCGCGGGGTGGCTCCGCGTCCACGTTCCTGCTCGCCACCGTCACCGGCGTGAAGGGCGGGGCAGGGGAGACGTCGAGGCCCCCGCCCGTGCACCTCGCGCTCGCCGTCGATCGCTCCGGCTCGATGGCCGGGCCCAAGATGGCGAACGCCATCGCCGCAGCGGTGGGGGCGGTCGACCGCATGCACGAGGGCGACCGCGTCACCGTCGTCGCCTTCGACGACTCGGCTCGCCTCATCGTCCCGCCCACGACGGTCGACGCGGCCACGAGGCCTTCGATCGAGTCGGCGATCCGCGGCATGCACGCGGGCGGCGACACGTGCATCTCGTGCGCGCTCGACCGAGCGACCGAGGCACTCGACTCGTCTCCGGGACCGCGCGACGAGGTCCGACGCATCCTGCTCATCTCCGACGGCGAAGCGACCACGGGCATCCGTGATGCGGGCGGTCTGCGCACCGTCGCCGCGCGCGCCCGCGATCGCGGCTTCACCGTGTCGACCATCGGCGTGGACCTCGCGTTCGACGAGAAGGTGATGGCAGCGATCGCGCAGGAGTCCAACGGCCGCCACTGGTTCGTGCCCGACCCGAGCGCGCTCGGGCAGGTGTTCGACCAGGAGCTGGGCTCGCTCGAGACGGCTGTCGCCACGAATGCCGAGCTGACCATCGAGCCGGCGCCAGGCGTGGTCGTGGACGACGTGCTCGATCGCTCGTTCCGTCGGGAGGGTGGTCGCATCGTCGTCCCGCTCGGGGCGTTCGACCCGCAGGAGGAGAAGACGGTGCTCCTCTCGGTGCGCCTGCCGGCCGGCACGACGGGCACCGAGTCCGTCGCCAAGCTCTCGGTCGACTACAGGGACGTCTCGGCCGCACGCGAAGGGGAGAGCGCCGGCTCGCTCGAGGTGGACGTGCGCGACGACGGGACGGCGCAGAGAGACCTCGACCCGTTCGTCGCGGCGCGCGTCGAGCGCAGCCGCACCGCGAAGTCGCTCCTCAAGGCCAACGAGCTCTTCTCGCGCGGCCACGCGTCGGCAGCGCGTGCGGAGCTGGACAAGCGCGCGCAGGAGCTCGCGACCGCGGCGCCCACCGCCATCACTCGTGCGGCGGCGCTTCCCCCCGCGCCCGTGCGCCCGATCGGCGACGACTTCGATGCCCAGCGCAGTGCGCTCGCACACGCGCAGGCCGGCATCGCGGCCGCGCCGGCCCCGGCGGCCGGTGGCCCGGCGACGCCCGCTGCGAAGTCGGCGCTGAAGAAGAACCAGGCTTCGGCGTCCGATCTCGCGTTCTGACTCGGGACGCTATGCTCCCGGCGTGCGCCCCGCGATCCTGCTGATTGCCGTCGCGATCGGCGCGTGCGCACACGGCACTTCTCCGGCGGGAGCGGCTCAACCGCGACCGTCGTACGCCTACACGGTCACGCCCCCTGCAGCAGGGTCCTGGATCGTCGACGTGGAGGCCCGCCTCGACGGAGCTCCTTCGAATCGCCTCCTCGGACCGGAGGTGCTGCAGGTGTCCCGGCACGACGGCGAGTGCACCCGGAGCTGCCGCCTGCACTACACGCTCGACATGGAGGCGCTGGCGGCCAGCTGTCGGCGCATCGACTGTGCGCGGCGCGTCGGTGACGCAGTCATCGGCACGGCGGCCTCGTGGATCCTTCTTCCCGATCCCGCGGGCGACGCGGCCATTCACGTCGACGTGCGCGGCGACTCCTCGCGCTTTGCGACCGGGCTGCGGCGAGACCCGAATGGCGGCTACACGTTCACGGCACGCGAGCTGAGCGAAGCGAGCTACACCGCGTTCGGTAGCTTCCGCCGCTCTGCGCTCGCCGTCTCCGATGCGACGCTGCAAGCGGTGCTCCTCGGGCAGCCCCTGGCGATGGGAGACGAGGCCGCGACATCGTGGGTGAAGGACGCCGCGACCTGTGTCGCGGGCCTGTACGGACGCTTCCCCGTGGACGCCACGGTGTTCATCGTGCCGGTTCAAGGGGCCGACGAGGTGGTCTTCGGGCGCACCATGTCTCTCGCGGGCGCGTCGGTCGCGCTGCTCTTCGGCAGCCAGACGAAGGCGACCACCGAGCACGACGACTGGGTCGTCGTGCACGAGCTCTCGCACCTCGGCACGGCCTCGTTCATGGGGGAGGGACACTGGCTCGAGGAGGGCCTGGCGACGTACTACGAGCCGATCCTGCGCGAGCGTGCCGGCTGGATGACCGAGCGCCAGCTCTGGGAGCACTTCGTCCGCGAAATGCCGCGCGGTCTGCCCCGACCGGGCGAGCCGCCCAACATCGAGGAGCGCGACGACATCGACTCGACGTACTGGGGTGGAGCGCTCTTCGCGTTCTTGGCCGACCTGCGCATCCGCACGGGGACTCACGGGACGCGCTCCCTCGACGACGTCATGCGCGCCGCGCTGGCCCGTCTGGGCGACTCGACGCACGAGGCCCGCCTCGCCGATTTCCTCCGTACGGGAGACGAGGCCACCGGCACCGACGCGCTCGGGTCGGTGGACGCGGGCTTCGCGGTGCGAGGCCGGCCCCCGGACCTGGACGCGACGTGGCGCTCGCTCGGCGTGGAGCCGCAGGCGGACGGTACCGTCATGCTGCACGACGATGCGCCGCTGGCGGCCGTTCGACGCGCCATCGCGCTTGGCTCCGCGCACTGAACCGATGTACCGTCGAGCAGGGTCGTCGTGTCCCTGCGCAGCAAGCTTGCACGCCTCGAATCCGGGGTTTCTCCCCCCAGCGCCAAGGCCGATCTTCTCGCGGACCTGAGGGCTCGCATCGAGGCGACCCTCGCGCGAACCGCGCGGCGCGCGCCCGCGCCCCCTCCGCCGGTCGACACGGTGGACCTGCCGTTCGCGACCGAGGAGACGCCGCTCGGCCCCCTGCACGTGCGCGCTCAGAGGCTCTCGTTCGCCCACCGCACCGGGCGCATGCCGCTGGCCGGTGCGCGCGACGCGAGCGCCGAGATCCTCGCGCTGCTCGCGCTCGACCCCGCGATTGCCGCGTGCGACCCGCGCCGCGCCCTGTACCTGGACACCGAGACGACGGGGCTCTCGGGCGGAGCGGGCACCGTCGCGTTCCTCGTCGGTCTCGGCTGGTGGGACGAGCAAGGATACGTGCTCGAGCAGCTCCTCGTCCGCGCCCTCGGGGAGGAGGCGCCCATGCTCGCGCGCGTGAGCGAGCGCCTGGCGGGTGCGTCGATGCTCGTGACGTTCAACGGCAAGTCGTTCGACATGCCGCTACTCCGGACGCGGTTCGTCATGGCCAGGATGGAGTCGCCGGCGACGCCGCCGCACCTGGACCTGCTGCACGTCGCCCGCCGGGTCCACAGGGAGCGCGCGGGGCTCGGTTGCCGCCTCGTCGCGATCGAGCGCGACGTTCTCGGATTCGTGCGGCACGACGACGTCGAATCGGGCGACGTGAGCGCCTGCTACCTGCACTTCCTGCGCACCGGCGATGCGCGGGCCCTGCTCGGCGTGATCGAGCACAACGCGTGGGACGTCGTCGCGATGGCGGCGCTCGTCGGTCTCTACGGGCAGCCCTTCGAGGGCGGCCTCGTCGCGACGGATCTGGTGGGCGTCGCGCGCACGCTGCGTCGCGCCGGTGCGCTGGAGCGCGCGCTCGAGACGGCGCACGTCGCGGTGGAGCGAGAAGCGTCGCCCGAGTCGCTGCGTGCGCGCGCCGAGATCGCCAAGGCGTGTGGCGACCGCGCTCGCGCGCTCGAGGACTTCGAGGCGCTCGCGGCGACGGTCGACGACGCTGCCGCCCGGCTCGAGCTGGCCAAGCTCTACGAGCACTGGGTGAAGCAGCCGACGCGAGCGCTCGAGTGGGCGCAGCGGGGAACGGGCGAGGACGAGGAGCGTGCGCGTCGCCGGACGGCGCGGCTGATGCGAAAGGCGGAGAGGGCGCGCTGACTGCGCTGGATCGTGCGGGATCCACGCAGGAAATCGTCGCATCGTTCGCGTCTCCGCGACGGTCGGCGCCTGGCGCGGCCATTCCAGCATGGTGCAATCATTCCGGCGAGGGCACACATGGGAATCGGGCGAACTTCGGTAGGACTCGCGACCGCTTGCTTGGTGACGACCGCTCTGTACGCGGGTTGCGGCTCTAACAACGCCGGCTCGGGCTTCGCGCCCGAGGGCGGCGCTGGCGACGACGGGACGACCGGCGGCGACGGTGCGTCGAAGGACGCTCCTTCGTTCATGAGCGACACGGGCGGGTGCGCGACCTCCGCCGACTGCAAGAGCGGGCAGGTGTGCGCGAGCGGCGTCTGCTGCTCGGACGCCGCGCACGTCTGCGGCGGCATGTGCTGCGCGGGCGGCAGCGTGTGCCTCTTCGGCGCGTGCGTCACCCCCGGCGCGTCGTGCGAGACGAGTGACCAGTGCGGGATGGGACAGTACTGCGAGCCGGCCCTCGGCAACGGCGACGCCGGCGCGCCGCCACCGGGCGACGCGGGCTGCACGCAATCGGTGCCCTCGCAGGGCCGCTGCCTGCCGCTCCCGCCCACCTGCGCCGGCGACGCCGGCACCACGGCCGACGGCGGCACCTGCATCGAGAACTGCGAGTACCACCCGCCCGGCGGCGGCATGCTGAGCGCTGTCGCCAAGTGGAAGTGGGGCGAGACCATGGCGACGACGTACCCCCAGTTCGCGGACGTCTGGTCCACGCCGACCATCGCCCGCATCCACGACAACAACTGCGACGGCAAGGTGGACCGGCTCGACTCGCCGAGCGTGGTCTTCGTCTCCGGCAAGGGAATCGACGCGAACACGGGCCTCGGCACGTGCTGCCAGTGCACCAACACCACGCCCACCGCGTGCCACACCGGCGTGCTGCGCCTTCTCGACGGCTCCAACGGGCAAGAGGTGTGGTCGCTCGACAAGGCGAGCGCGAGCTCCGTCGGCTTCGAGGGGTTCTCGAACGCCATAGGAGACGTCGACGGCGACGGGTACGTCGACATCCTGGCGGTCACCGGCGAGGGCTACGTGGTCATGGTCGACCGCGATGGCAACGTGAAGCGTACGAGCGACAAACCGATCCCGGGCAACTCCGACGATTCGTTCGGCTGGGGCGGAGGCCTCGCGCTCGCCGACATGGACCTCGACGGTCACGCCGAGGTCGTCTTCGGCAGCACCGTCTTCACGACGAAGAACAACGCGATCACGCTCGCCTGGACCGGCGCCTCCGGGCAGGGTGGAGGCGGCATCGACCAGTACACGAGCACGATCGTCGACCTCGACGGCGCTGCCGACAACCACCTCGAGTTGCTCGCCGGCAAGACCGCGTACAAGTCGGACGGGACGATCCTCTGGGACGACTCCAAGCTCAGCCCGGCGATTCCCGACGGTTTCCCCGGCGTCGGCGACTTCAACAAGGACGGCAAGCCGGACGCGGTGCTCGTCTCGGGCGGCAACCTCTGGATCCTCGAGGGGGCGACGGGGAAGATCGAGCTCGGCCCGGCGACGCTCCCGGGCACCGGCAGCGGCGGTCCGCCGACCGTGGCCGACTTCGACGGAACCGGCGTGCCGTCGATCGGCGTGGCGATGGCGACCTTCTACTCGGTGATGAAGCCGAACTACGCGAAGGGGA
>Ga0335082_10003495_pt1 | contig 17094 bp, 18 predicted proteins | sample Lox_Sample_41_FD_206718 | JGI IMG/M metagenome (GOLD analysis project Ga0335082, IMG submission 206718) | Soil microbial communities from Loxahatchee National Wildlife Refuge, Florida, United States - Lox_Sample_4.1 | ecosystem: Environmental > Terrestrial > Soil > Wetlands | place: USA... | reverse complement strand
GCCAGACCGCGGCCAGCCGAGCGCGGCTGCCGAGCAGCCATGAGACCGGGCTTCCTGCCGGAAGGTGCCACTAGCGCACCGACGCGGCGATCGTCTGCCGTCTGTCGCCGGCCGGATCGACGCTGACCACGACGACGCGCGGGCGACGCATTCACGGTCGACGGCATCGAGGACGGCATGGTGGGCCTTGCCGTCGCGCTGACCGAGGCGTACGAGCTCGTCGTGCTCGACCTGCTCCTCCCGCGCCTCGACGGTCTCCGCCTCCTCGCCGAGCTCCGGAGCGCGCGTCCGGATCTCCCGGTGCTCGTCCTCTCGGCCAGGTCGGACCTGCCGACCAGGCTCCGGAGCTTCGACCTCGGCGCCGACGACTACCTCTCGAAGCCGTTCTCCTTCGACGAGCTGGTCGCGCGGGTGCGCGTCCACGTGCGGCGCGGCCGCGACACGGGCCGCGGCGACAAGCTCCGGGTCGGGGGCCTCTCGCTCGACCTCGCGCGCCGCCGGGCCGAGACCGCCGCCCACGGCATCGACCTTTCCGACCGCGAGTTCCGGCTGCTCTACCATCTTGCCTCCCACGCCGGCGAGGTCGTGAGTCGCGAGCGCCTCCTGTCGGAGGTGTGGGGATACTCGTTCGACCCGGGCTCGAACGTCGTCGACGTCTGTGTTCGCCGCTTGCGCAAGAAGCTCGGGCCGATTTGTCCGATCGAGACGGTGAGACATGCCGGCTATCGCCTGGCCTCGGCCTGACCTGCTCGAGCTCTCGTGGGCCGCGCTGGCGGTCTGCTGCCTCGGACTGATGATCCTGTCTCCGTCGTGGGAGACGATCCCGTTCCACGTGATCTGGATCAGCCTGACGCTGCTCTACGGCTTTCGCGTCTGGGGCTTGACGACGACCGGGATCGTTCTCGGCGTCGTCGCGATCGGGTCGGGCGCAGTGATCCTTCGCGACACGTTCGACGGCCGGCAGCCGTGGGGCGAGCTGTTCGAGGTACCCCTGCTGGCGGCAATGTTCCTCGCGATGTTGTGGCACGCACGCCGTCGTGTGCATGCGATTGCGACGGTCAAGGCACTCGCGGAGGAGCGGGCATCGCTGCTCGAGCAGGAGGAGCAGCTCCTCCACAACGTGTCCCACGAGCTGCGAACGCCCGTGATGATCGCGCGCGGCCACCTCGAGCTGCTCGACCGGCGGCTGTCGGGCGACGTGCCGGAGCTCGAGGTCGCCTTCGACGAGCTCGCACGGATGGAGCGGATCGTCGAACGCGTGCTCCTGCTCGCCAGGCCGAGCGCGCAGACTGGCTCGTCCGGACACCGGTCCCGCTGGTCTCGTTCCTCGAGGACGTGCTGATGCGCTGGGCCGGGATCGCCCCGCGCGCGTGGCTGCTCGGCGAGATCGTGGACGTGACCGTGACGGCCGACGAGACGTGGCTCCGGGCGGCGCTCGACGCTCTGGTCGAGAATGCCGTCCAGCACACGGACGACTACGGCCACATCGTGCTCTCGGCCCGCGCCGAGGCGACTCGGTGGTGATCTCGGTCGCCGACGACGGGGACGGGATCGCACCGACGCAGCTCGACGAGATCTTCCAGCGGTTCGCGCGAACCGACGCGTCTCGGTCGCGGCGGGCCGGCGGCGCCGGCCTCGGGCTCGCGATCGTCGCCGCAATCGCCCGGGCCCACGGCGGCTCCTGCTCCGCCCGCTCGAACGGCGGCCAGGGGGCGGCGTTCGACCTTCGTCTGCCCGTCCACCACGCGTCCTACGCGGACCGCGAGGCGGCGCCGGGCTTTGGTCTGGGCGTCGCCTCAGGATCTGCTTCAATCGCCGGGTGACCGCGCTCTACCGGAAGTACCGCCCCCAGACGTTCGCGGAGGTGGTCGGGCAGGAAGCGGTCGTGCGGACGCTCTCGAACGCGATCGAACAGGACAAGGTGCGGCAGGCGTACCTCTTCGCCGGGCCCCGCGGCACCGGGAAGACCTCCCTTGCGCGCATCCTCGCGAAGTCGATCAACTGCGCCCACGGCCCGACGATCACCCCGGACGGCACGTGCCATTCGTGCGTCTCGATCGCCGCGGGCACATCGCTCGACGTCATCGAGATGGACGCAGCGTCGCAGCGCGGCATCGACGACATCCGCGAGATTCGCGACCGCGCAGCCTTGCAGCCGGTCGAGGGACGGATGAAGGTCTACATCCTCGACGAGGCGCATCAGCTGACGGACGCCGCCTGGAACGCCCTGCTCAAGCTGATCGAGGAGCCGCCGCCCCACCTCCTCTTCATCTTCTGCACGACCGAGCTGCAGAAGGTCCTGCCCACGGTGCGGTCCCGCTGCCAGGCGTTCGTCTTCGAGCGTCCGCGGCTTCCCGACCTCGTGCGCAAGCTGCGCCTCATCGCCGACGGCGAGGGCATCGAGGTGCCGGACGCGGCCCTGCACCTGCTCGCCCGCAGCGGTCGTGGGGCGTATCGCGACGCGGAGTCGACGCTCGACCAGCTCGCCTCCGCCACCGGCGGCGCGGTCACCGTCCAGGACGTGCTCCAGCTCCTCGGGACGGTCGAGGACGAGGTGCTGTTCCGGCTCTGCGACCTCGTCGTCGACAGCGACACCGCCGGCGTGCTGACGTTCCTCGAGGAGCTGTCCGAGCGCGGGCAGGATCTCGGACGGCTCGTCAACGACCTGCTCGAGCATCTGCGTCATCTCATGCTCGTCCAGCACCTCGGCGACGTGCCGGACTCGCTCCCGGTCACCGACGAGTCACGCGAGCGCCTGCGCGAGCAGGCAAACCAGCTCCCGCCGGCGGCGGTGATCCGCCTGATCGACCTGCTCGCGGTCGCGGTCGACGACATGCGCCAGGGTGGAGACCCGCGGCTGCCGCTCGAGCTGGCGCTCGTCAAGGTGACGCGCCCGGCCTCCGACCTCTCACGCGAATCGGTGGCCTACCGCCTCGAGCGGCTCGAGGCCGGCGCGCCCGCGCCCGCCCCGCCGCAGCCGCCGCGTGTCGAGCCGCGGGACCACCGCGCGCCGCCCGACGACACCGGCCCGACCGCGTCGGTCGACCTGGGACAGCTGCAGGAGGCATGGCGGCGCTCGATCCTGCCGGCGATCGAACAACGCTCGATCCCGATCGGCAAGACGCTGGCCGAGGCGCACCCGGCAGGTCTCGCGGGCGACACGCTGACGCTCGAGTTCCCGCAGACGGCGGCCTTCCACCTTCGCCTCGCCGAGGACCCGAAGAACCAGGCGATGCTGCGCGAGGCGCTCTACGAGGTCACGGGCCGGGAGCTCGCGGTCGCCTTCGAGCTCGGGGAAGGCGAGGAGGCGGCCGACGACGACGAGCCCGCGGGCGAGGAGGATGTCCTCAAGCTGCTGCAGAGCACCTTCGACGCACGGGAGCTGGACGAATGAGACGTAGGCTCGACGGAGTCTCACAAGGAGCGGAGGCGCCGGCTGCGCCGGCGCTGGAGCGGGCATGAGCAGTGGAGGGTTTGACCTCAACGCGCTGATGAAGCAGGCGCAGGAGATGCAGGCGCAGGTGCAGAAGCTGCAGGAGGAGGCGGGCAACGAGCTCGTGACCGCGACCGCGGGCGGCGGAATGGTCAAGGTCACGGCGACCGCCGCCGGCGAGATCAAGCAGATCGAGATCGACCCGAAGGCGATCGACCCGAGCGACCCCGAGCTCCTCGCCGACCTGGTGACCGCCGCCGTCAACGAGGCGCTCAGGAACGGCCAGTCGCTGCTTGCCTCGAAGCTGGGCGAGGCGATGCCGCCCGGCCTCGGCGGGCTCCTCCCGGGCATGTAAGCCGATCCGGCCGGGCACAATTCGGGCATGTTCAGCCCGTCGGTCGAGAACCTCGTGGCCCAGCTGACGCGGCTCCCCGGGGTGGGGGCGCGCACGGCGCAACGCCTGGCGTTCCACATCCTGCAGCGCCCGGCCGACGAGGCGCTGGCGCTCGCCGGCGCGCTGCGGGACGTGAAGGAGCGCGTCCGGTTCTGCAGCGAGTGCGGGAACCTCACCGAGGACGAGCGGTGCGGCATCTGCACCGACGCGCGCCGCGACCATTCCCTGATCTGCGTCGTCGAGCAGCCGGTCGATCTCGTGTCACTCGAGCGGACGCACGAGTTCCGCGGCCTCTACCACGTGCTCGGCGGCGCCCTCAGCCCGCTCGACGGCGTGGAGCCGAGCGATCTGCGCATCGACGAGCTGATCGAGCGCGTCGAGGCGAACGGTGTTCAGGAGGTCGTGCTCGCGACGAACCCGAACATGACGGGAGAAGCGACCGCCGCGTTCCTGGCCGACCGCCTACGCGGACGCGTCCGCGTCACGCGGCTCGCGAGCGGGCTCCCCGTCGGCGGGGATCTCGAGTACGCGGACGAGGTCACGCTGGGCCGCGCGCTCACTGGCCGCCGCGAGATGTGAGGGATCCTCGCGGCCAAGGGCGACGTCGACCGCGAGCGACAGAAAGCGCTCGGTGCGGTAGGCGATCCAGAAGCACAGTGCGGCGACGGGCAGCTCGGCGAAGAGCGCTTCGACGATCGCTGCCTTCAGCTCCGCGCCCCGGCTCTCGAGCACGACGTCGAACCAGGCGTCCGCGAGCAGCAGCGTGCCGGTGGCGGCCGCGAACGCCGCCACCCAGGGAGACCGGCGCCACGCCGCGACCGCCGTCCCCGCGAAGCACAGCGCGAGGCCGATGTCGAAGCCGGTCCACGCGACGTCCCACCGTCGCGTCAGGTGGTCGGGCGGAAGCGAGGCCGAGAGCCAGATCGTCCACGGCACCAGCAGGAGCCCGATCGCGCCGAAGACCGGCACGATCCAGTCACGCATGGTTCTCGGGCGGCGCAGCAAAGCGTCCCTACACTGTCGCAGAATGGCCGTAGCGGAGCACGAAGCGATCCCGACGCCGTCTCTCGGCGACGTCCCGCGTGCGCCGGACGTCGTCGTGATGAAGTTCGGCGGAACGTCCGTGGGCGACACAGCGCGCCTGAAGCACGTCGCCCGCCGCCTCGTGGCTGCGCGCGAATCGGGGAGCAAGGTCGTCGCGGTCGTCTCGGCAATGGGGCACCAGACCGATGAGCTGCTCTCGCTCGCGCACGACGTCTCGCCCAACCCGCAGCCGCGCGAGCTCGACATGCTGCTCTCGGTCGGCGAGCGCATCTCCTGCGCGCTCGTGGCGATGGCGATCGTCGACCTCGGTCACCGCGCCATTTCTCTCACCGGGTCCCAGGCGGGGATCGTCACCGACTCGTCGCACACGAAGGCGAAGATCGTCGAGGTGCGCGCGCAGCGCATCCACGAAGCGCTCGACCGCGACGAGATCGTGCTGGTCGCCGGGTTCCAGGGCGTCTCGAGCGAGTCGCTCGACGTGACGACGCTCGGCCGCGGCGGCTCCGACACGACTGCCGTCGCACTGGCGGCCGCTCTCGGCGCCGATGCCTGCGAGATCTACACCGACGTCCGTGGTGTTTTCAGCGCCGATCCGCGACTGGTGCCGGGAGCCCGCAAGCTCGACCGCGTCAGCTTCGAGGAGATGCTCGAGATGGCGTCTTCGGGAGCCGGAGTGATGATGGCGCGCTCGATCGAGATCGCACGCACGCATACTGTTCGTCTCAACGTTCGCTCCTCGTTCGAGGACGACGACGGGACGTGGATCACGGAGGAGGACGACCCGATGCTCGAAAAGGCGTTGATCTCGGCCGTGGTGCACCAGCGGCAGGAGACCGTATATCGCACGCGCGGGACGACCCCGGCCAGGCTTTTCGCCGCCCTCGCCGAAGCGAACGTCAACGTGGACACGATCCTGCAGGAGCGCCAGGACGAGGTCGTCTTCTCGGCGCCGCCCGAGGACCGGGAAGCGGCCGTCCGAGCGCTCGACGGGCTCGGCGCGTCGTGGGAGGCGCGGGACGACCTCGGGAAGGTCTCGGTCATCGGCGCCGGCATGAAGAGCCATCCCGGCGTCGCCGCCCGCACGTTCGCGACGCTCGAGGAGGCGGGCGTCACACCGGCGGTCGTCTCGACTTCGCCGATCAAGATCGCATGCCACGTCGAGGCGTCGCAGGTCGAGGTCGCCGTCCGCGCGCTGCACGAGGCGTTCGACCTTGGGTGAGTCGCGCCGCATCGGAGTCGTCGGCGGCACGGGCGCGGTCGGAACGGTCACGCTGGACCTGCTGCGCGAGCGCGGATTCGATCACGTGCGGGTCTTCGCGTCGGCGCGCTCGGCCGGGAAGCAGCTCGGCGCCGCCACGGTGGAGGAGGCGACGCCCGAGGTTCTTGCCCGCGGCGACGTCGATCTGTTCCTCTTCTCGGTGGGGACGAGCGCGTCCCGGGAGCTCGTCCCACACGCGGTCCGCGGGGGGTCGATCGCGATCGACAAGTCCGCGGCCTACCGGCTCGATCCCGACGTCCCGCTCGTCGTGCCCGAGGTCAACGGCCGTCGCGCAGGCGAGCATCACGGCATCGTCGCGAACCCCAACTGCTGCGCGATCCCGCTCACCTGCATCCTCAAGCCGATCCACGACGCGGCCGGTCTCGCCCGCGTGCGCGTGGCCACGTACCAGTCGGTGTCGGGCGCCGGAGCGCAGTCGATGGAGCGGCTCCGGAACGAGCCGCAGGACGAGCACGACCTGCGCATGGACTGGTCGTTCGACGGCGATGAGTTCGAGGAGGAGTCGAAGCTGCGCGACGAGACGCGCAAGATCCTCGAGCTGCCGGAGCTGCCCGTGCAGGCCACGTGCGTGCGCGTGCCGGTGATGGTCGGGCACGCCGAGGCGGTGTGGGTCGAGCTGCAGGACGATCTCTCGGCCGACCAGGCGCGCAAGCTCTTCGAAGCCGCGCCGTCGGTTCGCATCGAAGAGGTGCCCTCACCCGGCAAGGCGCGGGGCGGCGACGAGGTGCTCGTCGGGCGCATCCGGCGCGACCCGACCGTCGAGCGCGGGCTCGCGCTCTTCATCGCGGCCGACAACCTCCGCAAGGGTGCGGCGCTGAACGCGATCCAGATCGCCGAGCTGCTGCTCGACCGCGAGCGCGCGGCGGCGGCCTGAGAACCCGGTGCCTGGCACTTCCGTGCCAGGCACCTCACCTCTGGTCTGACCGCGGTCAGACCAACGTCTGACACACGCAAATGTGACGAGGTGTCATGAAAGCGCGAAAACCCCTGCTACGGACGCGGCGCCGGGACCGGCTCCGGCACGCCGAACGCCTCCTTGACGACGCGCAGGACCTTCTCCCTCGTGCCTTCGGCAACCGGCTGCAGCCCGCCGAGCTCGAGGCGCGAGAGGGACACGCGCCCGGCTGCGCGCAGCACGCTGAACCCGAAGTCGGCCAGGAAGTCCAGCGGGAAGACGGTGCGGTGCACGCGGAAGCGCTCGTAGCTCGACTCGCCCTCCGAGTACCGGTACGAAAACGCCTCGAGGCCGCCGAACCCGCGATCGCGGGCCTCGCCGATCGCCGCGAGGAAGAGCGACTGCAGCACCCACGGGCTCGACGGATCCACCAGGTACGCGCAGGTGACCAGCATCGCGTCGCTCGACGGCGGCCCTCCGGGCAGCTCGTAGGCGCGCGGGAACGAGGGCGCAGGGCCGTACTGCATCGAGGCGAGCACCCGCCCGTCCGCGTCGTAGTAGACGGTGCCGAACGCACCGAACTCGAGCTCGACCTTCTCCATCCACCGCTCTTTGTCGAGCGCACGCCGGCCCCGCGTCTGCCACCAGAGGCACTCGTGGCAGACGGTCGGCGCCGTCTCGAGCGTCAGCTTCGTGAGCCCGGCGAGCCGCGTCGGCATCAGGTCACTGCAACGTCGTCGACGACGACATGCACCGCGACCGGCCGCACGTCCGTCATGCGCTCGAGATAGTCGAGCACCCGACGCTGCACCTCGGCGGCGACGGCGGGGATCTCGGCGCCGTGATCGACGACGACGTGAACCTCGATCTCGCCGTCGGACGCGCGCGCTCCGCGACGCTGCTTCGTGTGGACGCCCGGCACCTCCGCCGCCGCATCGACCGCGTACCGGGCGAGCACCTCGGGGGAGATCACGCTGTGGCCCTCCATCGCTCTCCATATCGTAAGACGAGCTCGGTCGCCTCGGGGCGCGCGAAGTACCGGAAGGGGACGAAGGTCGTCCCGAGCCCCGGCGACACGTGCATGGTTGTTGGCCCCCGCCGGTAGACCCCCTGTGCGTAGCGGGCGCGCGGATGCGCGAGCAGGAGGCGGCCGCCGCCGTACGGGAGCGCGATCTGGCCGGCGTGGAGATGACCGGAGAGAATGAGGTTCCAGCGGCCCGGCGCGGCGAAGTCGAGGGCGCGCGGAAAGTGGCAGAGGAGCAGCCGGAAGGGCGCATCGGAAGGCGCGAACCCGCTGCCGCGCCGCGCGCGCCAGGATCGGGGATCGACTCCGGCGACCTCGATCCGGCACCCGCGCTCGACGATCTCGATGCTCTCGTCCTGGAGCAGCCTCCCGGATGCGACGCTTTCGAGCGCAACGGGCCGCGAGAACGGGTCGCGGCTCAGTGCATGGTCGTGGTTGCCGAGCACGACGAGCGGCGAGCCGAGCCGCGCAAGCAGACGCCCGAGCAGCTGCGTCCCGCGGGGCCGCGAGACCAAATCGCCCGTGACGCACACGAGGTCGGGGTCGCGGCCGGCCACCCAGTCGACGGCGCGCTCGACTGCATAGCGTCCGGTCGACGGGACCCCGAGGTGGAAGTCGGACAGGTGGGCGATCCGGAGCCCGTCCAGCTCCTCAGGCAGCCCCGGTATCGGCAGCTCGAGGACGCGCAGCCGGACCCAGCCGGCCTCGAAGGCGCCCCAGCCCAGCCCCGCAAGCGCGACTGCGCCCGCACCGACCCCGTGCCCGCGGCGGAGTCTCAGACTTCGATCTTCTCGAGCATCGGCTTCACCGACACGACGTGCCGCTTGAACCTGAGCTCGGACTCCTCGAAGCCCGCAGCGACGCCGACGAGCTGCGAGAGGTGGAGGATCGGCATCTTGAAGTCGCGCCCCGTCGCCGCCTTGAGCTTCGACTGCCACGCGTCGAGCGAGAGGTGGCACAGCGGGCACGGCGTGACCATGGCGTCGGCTCCCGCCTCGACCGCCTGCTCGATCGGCTGGATCAGCTCGCCGAGCGCGGTCTCCTCGCGCGCCTGGATGATCGGGAACCCGCAGCACTTGACCTTGGCCGGGTAGTCGATCGCCTCGCCGCCACACGCTTCGATGATCCGCTCGAGCGACCACGGCCGGTCCGGGTCCTCGAAGCCCTGGATACGCGACGGCCGGAGGATCTGGCAGCCGTAGAACGGCGCAATCTTGAGCCCTTTGAGACCGCGGTGCGCCGCAGCCTTCAGCTTCTCGTACCCCTCACCCTCCGCGATCTCCCAGAGCAGGTGCCTGACGTCGACATCGCGCTCGTACGCGGGGACACCGATCGAGACCAGGTTCTCGTTGACGCGCGCGCGCACATCGCTGTCGCCGAGCAGGATGAAGTTCGCCTGGCGGAGATTGAGCGTGCAGACGTTGCACACGGTCAGGAGCGTGTCGACGCCTTCGGCCGCCGCGTACGCGAGGATCCGCGCGTTGAGATGGAGGTAGTAGTCGGGCTCGGCCTCGTGGATGTCGCCGGCGCCGCAGCACGTCACCGACTCGAGCTCGACCAACTCGAGCCCGACCTTCGGCGCGAGCGCCTGCGTCGCCGAGTCGAGCTCCTTCGCCGACAGCGAGGCCAGGCAGCCCTTGTAGTACGCGACCCGCGTCAGGCCGACCGTCTCCGTCACGTCGTCACCGTTTCCTCGTCCTCCTCGGCGATGTACGGCCGGGGGAACGCCCCGGGCCGGCTGTAGATCTCCTCGAGCGTCTCACCGGAGACGTGCCCGTGCGCGAGCTTCCCGAGCGCGCGCTCGCCCTGGACGATCCCTGCATATCCGTTCATGTCCTCGTCGCGGACGAGCTCGTAGAGCCGGCGCGCCTGGCGCACGTTCTTCGCGACGTGCGGCGGCACGGGCGGCGGGACCTTCCCCTTGACGGCGAGGTCGAGCGCAAACCGGGTCTGCTTGATCGCCGCGACCAATCCCTGCGTCTTCGGGACGAGCTCGGTCTCACGCAGCCAGCCGGTCGTCTTCGCCGACACGACGAACCACTTCGCATGCTTCGCTCCCATGTCGCCGTCGATGCCTTCCTTCATCGACTCGGCGCCGAGCTTGGCGATCGCGTCGCGTGGGTCGACTCCCTTCGGGCACCGCTCGTTGCAGAAATAGCAGCGCGTGCACTCCCAGATGCCGTGCTCGCCGTTGAGCGCATCGAGACGCTCGATCTTGTGCCCGTCACGGGGGTCCCCGATGAACCGCATCGCCTTCGCGAGCGCCTGCGGCCCGGTGAACCGCGGGTCCGACTCCATCGAGTTGCACTCGGACACACAGCAGCCGCAGTTGATGCAGAGCGACTCCTTGTGGATCACGTTCATCCGCTCCTGGCGGATCAGGTTCTCCCGCCCGCCCGGCGGCTCGTCGTAGCCGGGCCGAAGAAACGGGTCGACGCTCATGAACTTCTGCCAGAACGGCCCCATGTCGACGACGAGGTCCTTCACGATCGGAAGGTTGCCCATCGCGGAGATCACCGGCACGTGACCCGCCTGGGCGATCTCGTACATGCGCGTCTTGCACGCGAGCACCGCGGCGCCGTCCATGCGCATGCCGCAGGAGCCGCAGATCATCATCCGGCAGCTCTTGCGGTAGGCGAGCGTGCCGTCGTGCTTGTCCTTGACGATGTCGAGCACGTCGAGCAGCGTCGCCTCCTCGGGCGCGTCGACCTCGTACTCGGCCAGTTCGCGCTCGCCGGTGCGTGCGTTGAAGCGCCAGACCTTCAGCCCCACCTGCATCAGTACGTACGCTCCATCGGCTCGTACTCGGTCACGCGCACTTCCGAGTAGGACAGCTGCGGCGCCCCGTCGACCCAGCGCGAGATCGAATGCTTCATGAAGTTCTCGTCGTCGCGGGTCGGATAGTCGTACGGCCGCGCGTGCGCGCCGCGGCTCTCTTTGCGCGCGATCCCGGCCTGCACCATGCACCAGGCGAGATCGAGCATGTTGCCCAGCTCGATCGCCTGCGTGAGGTCGGTGTTGAAGACGTCGCCCTTGTCCTCGATCACGACGCCTCGCTCGTAGCGATCACGGAGCCCATCCATGATGTCCAGCTGCGCGAGCATCTGCTCCTCGCGCCGGAACACGCCGAAGTTCTCGAGCATCGACGTGCCGAGATCGTTCCGGATCTGCCACGGGCGCTCACCGTCGGCCACGTCGAGCAGCTCTCGCAGCTCACGCTCGGCATCCACCTCCGCGCTGCGCGGCACGTCGACCGTCGTGTGGGAAAGCGCCCACTCGGCGGCCGCGCGCCCGGCGCGCCGGCCGAACGTGATCGTCTCCATCAGCGAGTTGCCACCGAGCCGGTTCGCGCCGTGCACCGACACGCACGCGACCTCGCCGGCCGCGTAGAGCCCGGTCAGCTCGGTCGCGCCGTCGTTGTCGGTCTCGACGCCGCCCATGTGGTAGTGCGCTCCCGGCCGCACGGGCACGGGATCGTAGATCGGGTCGATGCCGGCGAACGTCATGGCGAGCTCGCGCGAGCCCGGGAGGCGCTCGATGATCCTCGCCGCGCCCAGGTGGCGCATGTCGAGAAAGATCGAGCCGTCGATGCCGCGCCCCTGGTCGATCTCGGTCTGCTCGGAACGCGAGACGACGTCCCGCGACGCCAGCTCCATCGCGTTCGGCGCATATCGCTTCATGAAGCGCTCCCCGTCTTTGGTGATCAGGTATGCGCCTTCCCCGCGGCAGCCTTCGGTCAGCAGGATCCCGGTCGGGTACAGGGTCGTCGGGTGGAACTGCATGAACTCCATGTCCTTGAGCGGGAGCCCGAGGTGCAGCGCCATCGCCGCGCCGTCGCCGGTGCACGCGTACGCGTTGGTGGTCGTGCGGTAGATGCGGCCCTGCCCGCCGGTGGCGAGCACCACCGTCTTCCCGCCGACCGTCTTCAGGCCGCCGTTCAGCAGGTCCCAGCAGATGACGCCCTGGCAGCGGTCGTCGTTCTCGACCAGCTTCCACGCGAAGAACTCCTCGTAGACCGTGATCCCGCGCTTCACCAGCTGCTCGTACAACACCTGGATGAGCACGTGGCCGGTGATGTCCGCCGCGAAGACCGTGCGCGGCGATCCGGCGGCCCCGAACGGCCGCTGCGCCAGCTTCCCGTCCTCGCGGCGCGAGAAGACGGCACCCCAGTGCTCGAGCTGGTAGATGTCGCCCGGGGCCTCACGGCAGAGGATCTCGATCGCGTCCTGATCCCCGATGTAGTCCGACCCTTTCACCGTGTCGAACGTGTGCGACGCCGGCGAGTCCTCGGCCGCGTTGCCGAGAGCCGCGTTGATCCCGCCCTCGGCGGCGCCGGAGTGGCTCCGGGTCGGGTGCAGTTTCGAGATGACGCCGACGTCGGCGCCTGCGTCGTGCGCCTCGATCGCCGCCCGCATGCCGGCGCAGCCGGCACCGACGACGAGGACGTCGTGCGTTGCTTCCACGTGCATGGACGCTATCGAAACAGTTGGCGGAGGCGGGCGAGAAGCCTCCCCCTCCGGGGGACGCCCTGGAGCGACCGCTCACGTTCCAGGTCGGCCTTTGCCCACGCCCGCTCGCGCATGCTCCGGGTCGGGTACCGCGGCTTCCAGATCACCGGGCGCTGCCGCATCACGCAGGCTCGGACTCGAGGATCCACAGCGGGCCGTCCGCGCAGTCGAGCCGCTCGGCGCCGTCGACCTCGGCGAGGCTGGTCGAGACGAGCCGGATCTGGGTGCCGCCCCGCTCGAGGATCGGGCCGCGGCCTGGGATCGGCGGCATGAAGCCCCACGCCCGGGTCTTCCGGTGCAGCTCCTCCGCGGTGTCGGCCGGGTCGACGAAGCGGTAGTCGTCCTCGAACACGCTCTGGTACTCGCCCCCCTCCTGCGGATCGCCGCGGTCCCCGCGCTCCAGGCGCTCGAACGCGACCGGGAGGAGCTCGGCGGCGAGCGGGCCGATCCGGTCCATGAGCGTCGCGAACGTGTCGTCGTCGAAGAGCGGAACCGGCTTCTGGGCGAGCACGTTCCCGGTGTCGAAGGTCGCGTCCATCAGGTGGTAGGAGAGCCCGATCTCCGTCTCACCGTTTCGCACGGCCCACGCCACGGGGAACGGGCCGCGGTAGCGCGGCAGCAGCGACGGATGCCCGTTGACGATGCCGAGCCTCGGTGCTGCGATCGCCTCCTCCGGGAGCCGCCACGGGAACGTCGTGCAGAGGCCCAGGTCGAGGTCGTAGGCGGCAAGCAGCCGCGCGAGAGACCGGCGTGACGCAGGGAACAGAACGTCGGGCCCGTCGTCGTCGAGCGCGACCTGGTCGGCGGCGAACGGGGTCACCGGCGCACCCGCGCGCATCCGGCGCGGAGTGATCACGCAGACGGGCTCGTGGCCGAGCTCACGCACCAGCGGCGCGTAGATCCGCGCGATCTGCGGGATCACGCAGATGATCGCGACACGCCACGAGGCCATCTAAAGCCGAGGGCCGGCTTCGCGGATCAGTTCGTTCGCGTCTGGAAAGCGCGCTTCGAAGTTGTCGACGAACATCTGCGCCAGCCTGCGCGCGGCCGCGTCGTACGCCGCGGGGTCGTTCCAGGTCGAGCGCGGATCGAGCAGCCGGGCGTCGACGCCCGGCACCGTCACGGGAACGGCGAAGCCGAACAGCTCGTCGGTGCGGAGGTCCACGTCCGCGAGCTCGCCGGCGAGCGCCGCGCCGAGCATGTCCCGCGTCGCCTGGATCGGCATGCGATGCCCCTCGCCGAACGGCCCGCCCGTCCAGCCGGTGTTGACGAGCCACACCTGCGAGCGATGCTTGTCGAGGTGCTCGCCGAGCATCGTCGCGTAGACGGCCGGCGGCTGCGGCAGGAACGGCTGTCCGAAGCAGGTCGAGAATGTGGGCTGCGGCTCGGTGACGCCGATCTCGGTGCCCGCGAGCTTGGCCGTGAAGCCGGAGAGGAAGTAGTAGAGCGCCTGCTCACGAGAGAGCCGGGCGATCGGAGGCAGGACCCCGAACGCATCCGCGGTCAGGAAGATCACCGCCTGCGGATGGCCCGCGAGCTTCGCCGGGAGCGCGTGCGAGATCAGCTCGAGCTTGTACGCGGCACGGGTGTTCTCGGTCTTCGAGTCTTGATCGAGATCGAGGTGCCCGAAGTCGTCGACCGCGACGTTCTCGAGCACGGTTCCGTACGAGTGCGCCGCCTTCCAGATCTCGGGCTCCGCGTCTTCCCGCAGCCGGATCGTCTTCGCGTAGCAGCCGCCCTCGATGTTGAAGACGCCGCTCCGCCCCCACCCGTGCTCGTCGTCGCCGATCAACCGCCTCGACGGGTCGGCGGAGAGCGTCGTCTTGCCGGTGCCCGACAGGCCGAAGAACACCGCAACGTCCCCGTCGCTCCCGACGTTGGCCGAGCAGTGCATCGGGAACACGCCTTCGAGGGGGAGCCGGTCGTTCATCACCGTGAAGATCGACTTCTTGATCTCGCCGGCGTAGAACGTGCCGCCGATCAGCACCTCGGTGCGCGACGGATGGAGGGCGACGAACGTGCCCGTCCTCGTCCCGTCGACCGTGGGGTCGGCCTCGAGATCCGGCGTGTGCAGGACGAGCGCCGTCGGCTCGAACCCGTCCTGCTCGCCGTCGGCGAGGTCGATGAACATCGTCCTCGCGAACAGGGCGTGATACGGGTGTGCGGTGACGACGCGCACGCCGATCCGGTGTGCCTGGTCGGCACCCGCCCACGCGTCGACGATGTAGAGCGTCGATGCATCGCCGAGCCGCCGCGTCACCTTGTCGCGCAGGCCCTCGAAATGCTGCTCGGACAGCCTGCGGTTCACGTCGCCCCACCAGATGCGGCCGGCAGAGCGCGGCTCGTGGACGACGAACTTGTCCTGCGGCGACCGCCCGGTGTGCAGGCCCGTGTCGACGACGAGCGGCCCTCCTTCGGCGAGCCGGCCTTCGCCACGTGCCAGCGCGTGCGTGTAGAGCAGCGAGGTCGTCGGGTTTCGGTAGATCCGGCCCGTCGAATCGATCCCGTGCTCGGAGAGGTCCACCTGCCCAGGGAGCTCGGTCGTCGTCATGGCCGAGAGCCTATGGTACGCCCGGCTCCTAGAGGCTTGATGCGGAATGTCGAACGCCTGTGGCTGGTGGCTGAGACACGTCGCATCTCGGCCGGGTCGGGCTTGCCCGTAGCCACCGCTACGCGCGGCGCCCACCCCGGCCGATCTGCTCGGTCTCAGCCATCCCCACAGACATCCAATCCCACATCAACCCTCTAGATCTGCCAGTTGCCACGGCGGAGAACGGGAACACGCTCGCCGGAGGCGGTGACGCCGTCGACCTCGAGCTCGGGCGAGCCGACCATGAAGTCGATGTGCGCGCCGCTCCGGTTGACGCGGTCGACGTCCTCCTCCCCGACGACGAACGCGAACCCGCTGCCGAGCGCAATATGGCTGGCCGCGTTCTCGTCGAGCAACGTGTCGAAGAACACGGTGCCGAGCGATCCGATCCTGCCCCCCCGGTCGACGAGTGCGAGCTCCCCGAGTCGGAGCCCTTCGTCGTCGACCGACACCTGCGAGCGAAGTGCATCTGCACGTGCGTCGGCTTCGATCTCGACTGCGCGCCCCTGCTCGAAGCGCACTCGCAGGCCCTCGACGATCGTGCCGTCCGGTAGGACGAGCGGCCGCGTGCTGGTGACATGGCCCTCGGTGCGCACGGGGTCCGGTGACGTGAAGACCTCCTCCGTCGGGAGATTCGCCACGTGTCGCACCCCCTCCCGCGTCACGAAATCCGCGCTCATCCAGAGATGGCTCGGAAACATCCCGATGCGCAAGTCGGTCCCGGGGCCGCGCAGCTCGATCGCATCGAACCGACGCTCGGTGAGACGCGCTGCGGAGTCGCCCAGCTGGCGCATCCGCTCGTCCCAGGCGCCGGGGGGGTCCGCCTCGTCGAGCCTCAGCACGTGCTCGAGCTCGCGCCAGAGCTGCTCGAGCGCCTCCTCCTCCGGCAGGTCCGGGCGCACGAGCGTCGCCCAGGCGGGATGCGGGCACGGGACGACACACCAGTTGGTCGTCCGCTCGGAGATGATCTGCGGGATCTCGCCGAGGAACGGCAGCCGATCGCGGCCGGTCAGCACCGGGTCGAGGTCGTCGAGCAGCCCGGGCGCCGTCGGGCTCGAGATCGCGATGTGGGCGCCTCCCCCCTCCGCGTGCTCGAGCAGCCGCTGTCCGTACCACGGCGGGACGAAATCGAGCCTGTCGGGATCCGCGTGCGCGATGCGTGCGCGCTTCACGTGCGGGTCGAAGTACGTCACGTCGACGAACTCGGCACCGCGGTCGTAGGCGGCGGCGGCGACCTCGCGCACGAGCGGCTCGTGCCCCAGCTCGGCGCTCACGAGGACGATCTGACCCCGCCGGACGTTCGCCCCGTAGACGGCGAGCTCGGCGAGCGGACGGAATCGGGCGAGATCCACCGGCAGGCGATCGTACCCGCCGCGCCGAACACGAAGCGGTGACCGTCGACGCGACCATCGCACGCTTCCTCGACCTCGCCGGCCTGTCCGCCGCCACCCGGCGCGCGTATGCCTCCGACCTGGAGGAGTTCGCCGCCTGGTTCGGGCCCGACTCACCGCTCGAGGACATCGACCTCCGCGTGCTCGCCGACTGGGTCACCGAGCTCGGCCGGGCGCGCCCGGGTGGCAGACTCGCACCGTCGACGATCGCGCGCAAGCTCGCTTCCGTCCGTGCACTGCTGCGCTTCTCGCTCGGGCCGGACCAGATGCCCGCCGGCGGCTCGCTCGCGCCGCGCCGTCCGCGCCGCCTCCCCGACGCACCGAAACCCGACGAGGTCGACGCGATCGTCTCGGGCGTCGACGGCGAGACCGCGCTCGCGAGCCGCAACAGCGCACTGGTCGAGCTCGTGTACTCCGCCGGGCTGCGGAGCGCCGAGGCCGTCGGGCTCGATCTCGGCGACGTCGATTTCGAGCAGGAGCTCGTGCACGTCCGACAGGGAAAGGGGGCGAAGGACCGCGTCGTCCCGCTCGGCGAG
>Ga0335082_10003494_pt1 | contig 17094 bp, 13 predicted proteins | sample Lox_Sample_41_FD_206718 | JGI IMG/M metagenome (GOLD analysis project Ga0335082, IMG submission 206718) | Soil microbial communities from Loxahatchee National Wildlife Refuge, Florida, United States - Lox_Sample_4.1 | ecosystem: Environmental > Terrestrial > Soil > Wetlands | place: USA... | reverse complement strand
CGCAGTGGCTCCTGGCCCAGTACCGTGAGGACGCCACCCTGCGCCCGCAGCTCGAGATGATCGAGCGGGCCGGGCAGCGCGCGGCGCACCTCACCGCTCAGCTCATGGCGTTCTGCCGGCGCCAGTCCTACGCTCCCCGCGTCCTGCCGCTGAACGACGTCGTACGCTCGGCGATGCCCGCGGTGCGCGAGCTGCTGCCCGCCGGCGTCGAGCTGGTGCCGCGGCTGGCCGACGGCCTGCCCCCGGTCGAGGGCGACCAGCTGCAGCTCGAGCACGTGCTCCAGCAGCTCGTGCTCAACGCGCGCGACGCGATGCCGGACGGCGGCCGGGTCATCGTGTCGACCAGCGAGGCGGCGCGCCGGGGCGCGGCGAGGGCGGTGACCCTCTCGGTGGCCGACACCGGGGTGGGCATGAGCGAGGAGGTGCGCACGAAGGCCTTCGAGCCCTTCTTCACCACGAAGGACATCGGCGCGGGCACCGGGCTCGGCCTCGCCATGGTCTACGGCTCGGTGCAGCAGCACGGCGGCCGCATCGAGATCGACAGCGCGCTCGGGGTGGGCACCACCGTGCGCATCCACCTGCCCGCGGCGGTGGCCGGCGCGCCGCCGCGCGCGCCGGCCACCGTGCTCGTCGCGGAGGAGGACTACACGACCGCCGAGCGGCTCGTCCAGGTCCTGCGCGGGAGCGGCTATTCGGTGCTGCGGGCCGCCTCCGCGGAGGAGGCGCTGGCGGTGGCGGCCGGTCACCCCGGGCCCATCGACCTGCTCGTGACCTCGGTCATGCTTGCGCGGCTCAACGGTGCCGAGCTCGCGGCTCGGCTCCGTCGCGACCGGCCGCGCCTGCGCACCCTGTTCGTGATCGAGGACGTGGGCGAGCCCGACCCGCGCCTGCTGCTGCACGCGCCGGAGGGCTGGCTCGTGCATCGAAAGTTCTCGCCGGACAGCCTCCTCGAGAAGGTCGCCCACGCCCTGCAGGCCCCCGCGTCGCGGCCGGAGGCCGATCCGGTCTAGCCGGCGTAGTTCTCCGACGGCCGCTTCATCTGGAAGATGTCGTGGACGTGCGTGTACTGATGGCCGGCGAGGCGGCCCACCGGCCGGAGGCGCGCCATGTCGATGCGGCCGGTGTCCGCGTGGTAGACGTCGTCGCGGACGTGGAAGTAGAGGATCTCGCCGAGTACGAGCTGGTGCGGCCCGCGGCCCACCGGGATGACCTGGGCCACCCGGCACTCGAGGCTGATCGGCGCTTCCGCGACGCGGGGGGCGCGCACCCGGACCCCCGGGGCGGCGGTGAGCCCGGTGAGGGCGAACTCGTCGACCTCGGGCGGGTACTCCCCGGAGCTCAGGTTCATCTGCTCGGCCAGATCGTCGTCGACCACGTTGACCACGAAGTCGCCGGTGTGCTCGGCGTTGCGCACGGTGTCCTTCCGGTTCCGGGCGCGTGGTCCCGAGGAGAACGCGATGGTCGGCGGGTCCTGACAGACGCCCATGAAGAAGCTGAAGGGCGCGAGGTTGTTCACGCCGTCGGGGCCCACCGTGGAGACCCAGGCGATCGGTCGCGGCACCACGCAGCCGATCAGGAGCTTGTAGGTGGACTCCGACTTGATCGTGCGGGGGTCGAGCTGCATGCGAGGGCTCCTTGTGTCGGGGTGACGAGTTACCGGTCGCTGGCGCCGCTGATCCCGGTCGCGGGCCGGCGGATGCCGATGCGCTCGCCGACCCGGCCCCAGGCCGTGGCCATCCGCAGACGCCAGCGCTCCAGGAACAGGTAGACGACCGGGGTGGTGTAGAGCGTGAGGAGCTGGCTCAGCAGGAGCCCGCCCACGATGCTCACGCCGAGCGGCCGCCGCAGCTCCGATCCGGTGCCGGCGCCGAGGGCCAGGGGCAGGGCGCCCAGGAGCGCGGCCATGGTCGTCATCAGGATCGGCCGCAGCCGCTGCAGGCACGCGACGTAGATGGCCTCGCGCGGCGCCCGCCCCTCGCGCCGCTCCAGGTCGAGCGCGACGTCGATGACCATGATCGCGTTCTTCTTCACGATGCCGATCAGCAGGATGATGCCGATGATCCCGATGATCGACAGCTCCATGCCGCAGACCATCAGGGCCAGCAGCGCGCCGACTCCCGCCGAAGGCAGCGTCGAGAGAATGGTCAGGGGGTGGACGTAGCTCTCGTAGAGCATGCCGAGCACGATGTAGACCGCGACCAGGGCCGCCAGGATGAGCAGGGGCTGGGTCGAGAGCGAGTCCTGGAACGCCTGGGCCGCGCCCGCGAACTTGCCGCGCACGCTCGCGGGCAGTGCGATGCGGCGTCCGGCGCTCTCCACCGCGTCGACGGCGCGCCCGAGGGCCACGCCGGGGGCGAGGTTGAACGAGAGCGTCACCGACGGGAAGAGGCCCTGGTGGTTGACCTGCAGTGGCGCCGCGCTCGGCTCGAAGCGGGTGACCGCGGTGAGGGGGACCGAGGGGCCGGTCTGCGAGCGGACGTAGATGTTGCGCAAGGCGTCCGGGCTCTGCCAGAACTCGGGCGCCACCTCCATCACCACGTGGTACTGGTTCAGCGCCGTGTAGATCGTGGAGACCTGTCGCTGGCCGAACGCGCTGTAGAGCGTCTCGTCGATCAGCTTCGTGCTCACGCCGAGACGGGCCGCGGTGGCCCGGTCGATCGTGAGCGGCACCTGCTGGCCCGCGTCCTGCTGATCGCTCGAGACGTCGCGGAGCTCGGGCAGGCCGCGCAGGGCCTGCAGCATCCGCGGCGCCCACGTGCTCAGCTCCTGGAGGCTGTCGGCCTGCAGGGTGTACTGGTACTGAGCGTTGCCGATGCGCCCACCCACCCGGATGTCCTGCACCGCCTGCAGATAGAGGGTGGCGCCCGGTACCCGTGCGAGCTTGGGACGCAGCCGCGTGATGACCTGGTCGGCGGTGGCGTCACGCTCCTTGCGCGGCTTGAGGGCGATGAACATCCGCGCGGTGTTGACGGTGGTGCCGCGCCCGCCCCCGCCGCCGGTGTAGGCGGTCACGGTGGCCACCGCGGGATCGGCCTGCACGATCGCGGCGAGCTGGCTCACCTTCTGCCGCATCGCCTGGAACGAGATGTCCTGGGACGCCACCACCCCCCCGCTCAGGCGGCCGTTGTCCTGCTGCGGGAAGAAGCCCTTGGGGATCACGACGAAGAGGTACACGGTGAGCGCGCAGGTGAGCGCGGCGATGACGAGGACGGTGCGCGGGTACTTGAGGGCCCACCGCAGCGTGCGGTCGTAGCCGGCGACCACCCAGCCGAACACGCGCTCCCCCCCGCGGTAGAAGCGGCCGCGGCGGCCGCCTCCGTGGGGACGCAGGAGCAGCGCGCACATCATCGGGGTGGTGGTCAGCGAGACCACCAGCGAGACGAGCACCGCGATCGAGAGCACCACCGCGAACTCCCGGAAGAGACGGCCGATCAGCCCGCCCATCAGCAAGATCGGGATGAAGACGGCCACCAGCGAGATGCTGATCGAGAGCACGGTGAAGCCGATCTCGCGGGCCCCGATGAGCGCGGCCTGCAGCGCGGGCGTGCCGGACTCCAGGTGACGCATGACGTTTTCCACCACCACGATGGCGTCGTCCACCACGAAGCCGGTGGCCACCGTGAGGGCCATCAGCGACAGGTTGTCCACGCTGTAGCCCAGCAGGTACATGAAGGCGAAGGTGCCGATCAGGGACACCGGGACCGCCACGCCCGGGATCGCCGTGGCCCGCCCGTCGCGCAGGAAGAGGAACACCACGAGCACGACCAGGGCCACCGAGATCATCAGAGCGTGCTCGACGTCGGATACCGAGGCGCGGATGGTCACGGTCTGGTCGAGGACCGGGGTGAGCGTGACGTCGGCAGGTATCAGGGCATGCAGCTCGGGCATCGCCTCGCGGATGCGGTCCACCGCCTCGATGATGTTGGCCCCGGGCTGGCGGAAGATGATGATGAGGGCGGCGGGCCTACCGTTGGCGAGGCCGATCGAGCGCAGGTCCTCCACCGAGTCCCGTACCTCGCCCACGTCCTCGAGGCGCACCGCGGCTCCGTTGCGCCAGGCCACCAGCAGCGGACGGTACTCGGCGGCGTAGCGGAGCTGATCGCTGGTGCGCAGCTCCCACGCCCGCTCCGGGCCGTTTATCTGCCCCTTCGGTCGGTTCACGTTCGCATTGGCCAGCACCGCGCGCACGTCCTCGAGACCGATGTTGTAGCGGGCCAGCGCGTGGGGATTGAGCTCGACCCGTACCGACGGTAGCGAGCTGCCGCCCACGAACACCTGCCCCACCCCTTCGAGCTGGGCCAGCTTCTGCTGGAGGATCGTGGAGGCCATGTCGTAGAGCTGGCCGGTGGTCGCGGTGGCCGAGGTGAGCGCGAGGATCATGATCGGCGCGTCGGCCGGGTTGACCTTGCGGTAGGTGGGATTCGTCGGCAGGTTCGAGGGGAGCTGGCCGGTCGCCGCGTTGATGGCCGACTGCACGTCGCGGGCGGCTCCGTTGATGTCCCGCGAGAGATCGAACTGCAGGGCCACGTTGGTGGAGCCGAGGAAGCTCGTCGAGGTCATCTCGGTCACCGCCGCGATGCGCGTGAACTGGCGCTCGAGGGGGGTGGCCACCGCGGAGGCCATGGTCTCCGGGCTCGCCCCGGGCAGGCCGGCCGAGACATTGATGGTAGGGAAGTCGACCTGCGGCAGCGGCGCCACCGGCAGCAGCCGGAAGCCGATGATGCCGGCCAGCACGAGGGCGAGGGTCAGCAGGGTGGTGCCGACCGGTCGGCGGATGAACGGTCCGGAGAGGTTCACGGGCGAGTGGGCTCGGCGGGCGCGCCCACCGGAAGGCCGCGCCGGCGGACCGCGCGCACCGCGAGGCGGTCGAAGGCCAGATAGATCACCGGCGTCGTGTAGAGCGTGAGGAGCTGGCTCATGATCAGGCCGCCCACGATCGCTATCCCGAGCGGCCGGCGCAGCTCGGAGCCCACGCCCTGGCCGAGAGCGAGGGGCACGCCGCCGAGCAGCGCGGCCATCGTCGTCATCAGGATGGGGCGGAAGCGGAGCAGGCACGCCTGGTAGATCGCCTCGGGGGCCGGCTTGCCCTCGGTGCGCTGGGCGTCGAGCGCGAAGTCGATCATCATGATCGCGTTCTTCATCACGATGCCGATGAGCAGGATGATGCCGATGAGCGCGATCACGCTGAGGTCGAGGCGCGCCGCGAGCAGGGCGAGCAGCGCGCCGACGCCCGCCGAGGGGAGCGTCGACAGGATCGTCACCGGGTGGATCCAGCTCTCGTAGAGCACGCCGAGCACGATGTAGACGCACACCACCGCGGCCAGGATCAGGAGCGGCTCGTTGGCGAGCGAGGCCTGGAAGGCGCGGGCCGCGCCCTGGAAGCGCGCCTCGATGGAGGCGGGCATCCTGAGGTCCCGCCGGGTCTGCTCGATGGCGTCCACCGCCTCGCCGAGCGAGACCGCGGGGGCCAGGTTGAACGAGATCGTCACCGCCGGGAACTGGCCCTGGTGGCTCACCAGCAGCGGGGTGGCCCGCTCCTCGAAGGTGGTGAAGGTGGAGAGCGGGACCTGCCCGCCGGTGCTCGAGCGCAGGTAGATCTGCTGGAGCGCGGCGGGGTCCTGCCGGAACTCGGGCTTGACCTCGAGCACGACCCGGTACTGGTTGAGCTGGGTGAAGATGGTGGAGATCTGACGCTGGCCGAAGGCGTTGTAGAGAGCGTCGTCGATCATCTGGGGCGTGATGCCGAGCCGCGAGGCGGTGTTGCGGTCGATGCTCACCGAGGTCTCGAGGCCCTGGTCCTGCTGGTCGCTCGCCACGTCGCGGAGCGCGGGCTGAGCGCGGAGCCGCTCGACCATCCGGGGCGCCCAGGTGTTGAGCTCCCTGACGTTCGCGCTCTCCAGGCTGTACTGGTACTGGGTACGGCTCACCCGATCCTCCACCGTGAGGTCCTGCACCGGCTGGAGGTAGAGGGTGATGCCTGGCACCTGGGCCAGCCGCGGCCGCAGCCGATCGATGATCTCGCCCACGCCCACCCGGCGCTCGTCGAGGGGCTTGAGTGTGATCAGCAGGCGTCCGCTGTTGAGCGTGACGTTGGTGCCGTCGATGCCGATGAACGCGGAGAGAGTGTCGACGGCCGGGTCGCCCAGGATGGCCTGGGCCAGGGCCAGCTGGCGCTGGGTCATGGCCGGGAACGAGACGGACTGGGGGGCCTCCGAGATCCCGAGGATCACCCCGGTGTCCTGGATCGGGAACAGGCCCTTCGGCACTACCGCGTAGAGCACGAGGGTGAGGGCGAGAGTGCCCACCGCGACCACCAGGGTGAGGGGCTGGTGGTTCAGGACCGTGCGCAGGGTGCGGGCGTAGATGGCGAGCACGCGATTGAACACCGCCTGGGAGGCGCGGGCCACTCGCCCCGCCTCGTGCTCCTCGCGCCGGCGCAGGAGCTTGGCGCAGAGCATGGGGGTGAGGGTCAGCGACACCGCCGCCGACACCAGGATGGCCGCGCTGAGGGTGATCGCGAACTCGCGGAACAGGCGGCCCACGATGTCGCCCATGAACAGCAGCGGAATCAAGACCGCGATCAGCGAGACGGTCAGGGAGAGGATGGTGAAGCCGATCTGCGCCGAGCCCTTCAGCGCGGCCTCCAGCGGCGGATCGCCGGCCTCGATGTAGCGCGCGATGTTCTCGATCATCACCACCGCGTCGTCCACCACGAAGCCGGTGGCGATGGTGAGCGCCATCAGCGAGAGGTTGTTGAGGCTGAAGCCGAGCCCGTACATGACCGCGAAGGTGCCGATGATCGACACCGGCACCGCGATCGAGGGGATGAAGGTGGCGGCCGGGCTGCCCAGGAACAGGAAGATCACGAGCACGACCAGGATCACCGCGAGCATCAGCTCGATCTGCACATCGTGGACGGAGGCCCGGATCGTGGTGGTGCGGTCGCTCAGGATGGCCACCTTCACCGACGAGGGCAGGGTGGCCTGCAGGGTGGGCAGGAGCTTCTTGACCCGATCCACCACCTGGATCAGGTTCGCCCCCGGCTGGCGCTGGATGTTGACGATGACCGCGGGCTCCACGCCCATCCACGCGGCCTGGCGCAGGTTCTCCGCGTCGTCCACCGTCTCGGCCACGTCGGAGAGGCGCACCGGCGCTCCGTTGCGATACGCGATCACGAGGTGGCGGTACTGCTCGCTCGTGATGAGCTGGTCGTTGGCGCCGATGGTGAAGGCCTGGCGCGGGCCGTCGAGGCTGCCCTTGGCCTGGTTCACGCTCGCGTTGGCCACCGCGGCGCGCACGTCCTCGAGCGTGAGGGAGTGGGCGGCGAGCCGCGACGGGTTCACCTGGATGCGGATGGCCGGCTTCTGGCCGCCGCTCAGGCTCACGAGCCCGACGCCGGGGAGCTGGGAGATCTTGGGCACGAGGCGCGTGTCGGCCAGATCCTGCACGGTGGTGAGCGGCAGCGCGGCCGACGTGAGGCCGAGGGTGAGGATGGGCGCGTCCGCCGGGTTGACCTTGCTGTAGATCGGCGGGTTGGGGAGGTCGGTCGGCAGGAACGTGGTGGCCGCGTTGATCGCCGCCTGCACCTGCTGCTCGGCGATGTCGAGGGCGAGGTTCAGGTCGAACTGCAGGGTGATGACCGACGCGGTGCTCGAGCTCGTGGAGGTCATCTGCTTGAGCCCGGGCATCTGGCCGAACTGGCGCTCGAGCGGCGCGGTGACCGCGGAGGCCATGACGTCGGGGCTGGCCCCCGGGTAGAACGTCTGCACCTGCATGGTCGGGTAGTCGACCTGGGGCAGGGCCGACACGGAGAGGAGCCGGTAGGCGACGAAGCCGGCCAGGATGATCGCTACGGTGAGGAGAGAGGTGGCGACCGGCCGGAGGATGAACGGCCGCGACGGGTTCATGTCCCCGGGCGGGGGGCGGGGCGCTCTCGCACAGTCGGCTCCACGCGCGAGCGCTCCTGCACCTTGTCGACGCCGTCGACGATGAGCGAGTCCCCGACGGCCACGCCCTCGCGCATCGCGGTGACGGCCCCCTCGGTGGGGCCGGGGACGACCTTACGGAGCTCCACCGTCTTGTCGGGCTTGACCACGTAGACGAAGGGGCCCTGCGATCCGCGCTGGATGGCCTCGTTCGGGACGAGCACGGCGCCCTTGAGGAGATCGACCTGGACCCGCGCGTTCACGAACTGGTTCGGGAACAGCTCGTTGTTACGGTTCTCGAACGAGGCCTTGAGCCGCACGGTCCCGGTGCCGACGTCGATCTGGTTGTCGACGGCCACGAGCACGCCGGTCGCGATCTTGGTGCGCCCCTCGCGATCGTAGGCGTCCACCGCCAGGGCACCGCCCGCCCGCTGGCGCGCGAGCACCGCGGGCAGGTTGTCCTGCGGGATCGTGAACAGCACCGCGATCGGCTGGACCTGCGTGAGCACCACGAGCCCGCCCGGATCGTTGGCGTGCACCATGTTGCCCGGGTCGACGAGCCGCAGGCCGGCGCGGCCGGTGATCGGCGCGAGGATGCGCGTGTAGGTGAGCTGCAGGCGGATGCTGTCGATCTGTCCCTGGTCCGACTGGATCGCCGCGGTGAGCTGCGACACCATCGACGCCTGCGTGTCGAGCTGCTGCTGCGGGATGAAGCCGCCCTTGACGAGCGAGCGGTAGCGCTCCAGATCGAGCCGCGCATTGTTCAGCGCCGCCTCGTCCTTGGCGAGCTGGCCCTCGGCCTGCGTGAGCTGGGTCTCGAACGGCCGCGGGTCGATCTCGGCCAGCAGGTCGCCCGCCTTGACGGTCTGACCTTCCTGGAAGAGCGTGCGCATCAGCTGGCCGTCCACGCGGCTGCGGACGGTCACCGTGCTGAACGGGGTGACGGAGCCGATGCCGGTCAGGTAGACGCCCAGCTCGCCGGATCGGGCGGGGCTGACCACGACCGGAATCGCGCGGGCTCCGGTCGGCGGAGCCGCCGACTGCGCGCGCCCGGGGCCTTTCAGGGCGGCGACGTAGCCGCCGGCGCCGAGCAGACCGGCCAGCACGATACCGATGACCCAGAGCCGCCGCGCGGACCGGCGCGAAGGCACGGTCGCCTCCATCTCCGTGGTTTTGCTTGCTTCGACAGCCATGCAGGGACTCCCTCCCGTGTCGCCTCGCTTGTAGCATATTTCGACGCGGCGCTCGGCCTCATCATTCGGTTCCGAGGGCCCGGGCGATCCGCTCCGGGGTGCCCAGATCGCACCAGGTGAACGTGGGCAAGCGCGCCACCGCCAGGCGCAGCAGGGCCGACTCGAGCACGGAGCGCGAGAAATCCGCGGCGGGTGCGAACAGGTACGCCTGGCGGAGCGCCCACGACTCGAACTGCGTGCCCGCGAAGATGCCCAGACGGACCAGGCGGTCGTGGAGCAGCGGCACGCAGGCGCGCCCCGCCTCGACCAGGGCGCCGACGCCGGCGGTGAAGATGAACGTGTTCCACAGGCAGCCGAGCTGGTAGAACCGGCGCGCCGACTCCCGGCTCGGCTTCTCCCGGAACGCGCGAACCTGATGGACCGAGCCGTGGCCGGCCCAGCCGAGGCGCTCGCCGGGCTCGATCCAGCCGTAGTCCGGATCCGGATCGGTGGGCGGCGCGCCGAGCAGGACGAGCCAGTCCGGGTGGGTCCGCACGTACTCGGCCACCTCGGCCACGTGGCCCATGAAGGCGGACTCCTCGAGGATGAAGTGGTCGGCCGGGAACACCGCCACCGTCGCCTGCGGGTCGCGCGTTCGGATCCAGTGCGCGGGCAGCAGGACGCCGGCGGCGGTGCCGCGATCGGCCGGCTGGGACAGCACGTGGACGGCGGGCAGATCGGCCAGCTCGGCTCCGAGGAATCGGGCGTGGCTGGCCTGGGTGACGACGACGATCCGCTCGGGCGGAACCAGCAGGATGACCCGCTCCAGGGTCTGTCGCAGCAGCGACTTGGAGCCGGTGAGGGTGGCGTACTGCTTGGGTCGCTCGTCTCCGTGGAGCTGCCGGGTCAGAGCGCGGAGCCGTCGACCCTCGCCCCCTGCGAGGACGATGGCCCAGAGGTCACCGCGGGACCGGAGATCGGGGATCGAAGGGCACGGCTCGGCGAGCGTGAGCATGGTCATGGGCGCACCTCCAGACGGATCTTGGACATGGCATCTCCTCCTCAGTTGGAAAGGGGGTCGCCGCCCACGCACGCAAGGCGCGGGTCGGTCAGGACGCGAGAGCGAGGAGGCTAGGACGCGGGCGGGGCGCGCGGCTGAGCCGCGGAGGCGGCGAGCCCGGCCGACGGCGGCTCGGGCGCTGGGGCGAGGCTCGCGACCAGCGTGTGGACCGGCCGCAGGTCGGTCGGCAGGCCCGACGGGACGTCGCCGGTGCCCGAGGTGACCCGCACGATGACGTCGTCGTAGTCCGCGTCGTCGTAAACGCCGGGAATCCATGACGGATCGGGCGGGCTCGCGTGCGCGAGCGCGGGCAACGTGGCCGCGAGCGTGAGCGAGATCGCGAGCAGCGGTGCCTGGAAGAGGGACGGCATCACGTCCGATGGACGTCTCAAGAGGACGACCTATTCGTCGGTGGTGGTCTTATGGCCGCGCAGGCTGGGTGAGCTGGTGCATCTCCTCACGGAGCTGCCTGAGCCGTTCCTTGGTCTGCGCTGCGCGGGCGAGCTGCTCCGGGCTGAGCACCGCCCGCACCTCGAGGGCGGCCTGCGCACTGTCCAGGGCGAGCTGATCGCGGAGCTGGCCGATTCGCTGCAGGAAGGGCTGGATGTCCGCGGTCTGCACCTGACCGGGGGCGAGCAGCTTGGCGCCCAGCTCCTGCTGGGCCTGGCGAAGCTGCTCGATCAGCGGGCGCGCGGTGCTCCGGTGCGCCGAGAGAATGCCGCGCACCTTCGCCTGCTGCTCGGGCGTGAGATTCGCGGAGCGGATCATGAGCCAGAGCTCGCCGTCCGGGCGGCCCGTATCCCCACGCATGCCCGGCTCGTGTCCAGGTCCGCCCGGCGGCAGACCAGGGGTCTGGGCACCGGCCGGGATCGTCCCGACGGCGGTCAGGAGGACGGCGGCGAGCACGCCCGCCAGCGCGCCGCGGATCGAGTGCGGGTTGCTCATCATGGCTCCCCTCCGGTGAGTGTGCTATCGACCTCGTGGGCCATTGCATCGAGCGTCAGCCGCGAATCGTCGATCTCAATGGGCGTACCGGAGACCGCCGGGTTGCCGGTCACCGAGAACAGCGAGGCCGAGACGTCGGCGAGGATCGCCGCGACCTCTTGCGGCTGCATCGTGGGCGGCACCGGCGTCACCGCGCGCCACACCGCGACCTCGACCCAGAGCAGCAGCGCCACCGCGGCCGCGGACAAACCGAACGCGGCGGGCATCCATCGCCGACGCAGCACGGCGGGGCGCGGCCGCGGCTCCGGGGTGTCGCGGAGAACGCCGGTGATCAGCGCCAGCTCGTGGCGCGCGCGCCGCGAGCGCCGGGTGCACGCCGCGCACGACGCCAGGTGCGCGCGCTCGGCGTCGGTGGCCAGCTGGACCTGCACGCGCGTCAGCGCGTCGTCCGACAGACAGCGGCTCACGTCGCGTCTCCCAGCGCGCGCCGTAGGTGGCGGATGGCGCGATAGAGGTGGCGCTTGACGCTCCCCGCGCTCAGGCCGAGCACGGCAGCGACCTCGGCGGTGGACCGCTCCTCGACGTAGCGCAGCGCGAACACCTCCTGCTGGCGCCGCGGCAGGGCGCGGAAGGCCTCCCAGATGTGCCGCCGCGTCTCCGCACCCAGCGCGAGGTCAGCGGGGCCCACCATCTCGGCGGCCAGCGGCGCATCGTCGACCTGGGTGCTCCAGAACCGGAAGCGCATCCAGCCGCCGGCCCGCCGGCGGTCGTGGCAGGCGTTGACCGCCACCCGGGTGAGCCAGGCGCCCCAGTCCACGGGCGGCTGGCCGAAGCGGGCCGCCTCATGAGCCTTCAGGAACACGTCCTGTACCACGTCCTCGGCCTCCTGGAGGTCACCCAGCAGCAGGCGACAGAGTCGTCGCAGGCGCCCGTAGTGGGCGGTGACGAGCGTGTCCGGGCTCCTCGAGGGCTCCACGTCGCTCTGACGGTTCTCCCATGCCCTCTCATCTACTTTCTCTCGGTAGGTTCGACGAATGAGCCTCGTCCCTGGTTGACCCGGTCAACCGGATCCGCCCCGAATTCGTCAGGAACGCGACGGGCGCTCGCGGCCGTCGCCCGTCAGCAGGTGACGAGTGCATTACCCGGAGCCGGGAGGAGGAGCGCGCGCGTGAACGTCTGGGCCAGTGCGTGGGCCAGCGCCGGGATCGCGGTCCGGGCCCTGCGGGTCAACAAGCTGCGCAGCGCGCTGACCATGCTCGGCATCGTGATCGGGGTGGGCGCGGTCATCACCATGGTGGCGGTGGGGGCTGGCGCCCAGGCGCGAGTGGCCCAGCAGATCCAGAGCCTGGGCTCCAACATGATCATCGTGCTCTCCGGCTCTGCGGTGGCGGGTGGCGTGCGGATGGGCTCGGGCAGCCAGCTCACCATCACCGAGGACGACGCCTGGGCCATCCAACGCGAGATCCCGGTAGTGGCCACGGCGGCCCCGACGTCGCGCGGCGGCGCCCAGGTGGTCTACGGCAATCTGAACTGGGCCACGGCCATCCAGGGCGTCACGCTGGAGTTCTTCACCGCGCGCGAGTGGGACGTGAGCGACGGCCGGCTCTTCAGCCAGGAGGAGATCGACGGGGCGGGCAAGGTCGCGCTGCTCGGCCAGACCGTGGCGGCGAGTCTCTTCGGCGACAGCGATCCGCTCGGCCAGGTCATCCGGATCAAGAACGTGCCGTTCGGCGTGATCGGTGTCCTCGAGCGCAAGGGCCAGACCACCTTCGGGCAGGATCAGGATGATACGGTGCTGATCCCTCTCAGCACGGCCAAGAAGAAGGTGCTGGGGTCGAGTCAGGCCAATGCGCGATCGGTGGGCTCGATCGCGGTCAAGGTGCGCGAGGCCCGGGCCATGTCCGAGGCCGAGCAGGAGATCCGCGGACTGCTCCGCCAGCGACACCGGCTCCAGATGTTCCAGGAGGACGACTTCGGTATCCGGAACCTCACCGAGGTGCTGCAGTCTCAGGAAGCGTCGTCGCGGGTCCTCACCCTGCTGCTGGCCGCGATCGCCTCGGTGTCCCTGCTGGTGGGCGGTATCGGCATCATGAACATCATGCTGGTGTCGGTGACCGAGCGGACGCGCGAGATCGGGCTGCGGATGGCGGTGGGCGCACGGGGCCGCGACATCCTGCTGCAGTTCCTGGTGGAGGCGGTGACCCTGTCGCTCATCGGCGGGCTCATCGGGATCACCGTCGGGCTCGGGAGCTCTTACGCGATCGCCTACTTCGCGCAGTGGCGCACGCTGGTCAGCACCGAGGCCGTGGTCACGGCGTTCGCTTTCGCGGCCGCGGTCGGGGTGTTCTTCGGCTTCTACCCGGCCCGGAAGGCGTCCCACCTGAACCCCATCGACGCCCTTCGCTACGAATGAGGAACATGCTTCCAAAACCGCGCCACTTCTGCTAAATTGACCTCCTGGGCCGCCACTCCGGGCCCGGAAAAGTCGAGGTCGAGCCGTGGCGGGCAAGGGCATCCAGGACCTGGTCGGGCAGGTGATGATCGACAAGGAGTTCCTTGCCGATCTGGTGCGCGACCCCATGAAGGTTCTGGCCGCCTTCGACCTGACCGGCGACGAGCGGGCCGCCATCATGCACGCCCTCGGCAGCACGTCTCACGTCTCGGAGCGGGAGCGCGCGCGCGCCATCCAGAACGTGATGCTCAAGCGCTGGGCGACCTGATGCGGACATCCCCCGGACGGCGCTGAGTGGCCAATCTCCCCGAGATCGGCTTCCTGCGTCGCGTCGTCTTGTTCAAGGACGTCGAGGAGCCGGTCCTGCTCGCCCTGTGGCCGGCCTTCCGCGAGCGCCGTCTCCGCAAGGGCGACGTGCTCTTCCGCGCGAATGATCCGGGGGAGGAGCTCTTCCTCATCAAGGACGGTAGCATCGTGGTCTCCAAGCCGGTCACCGGTCGGGTGGAGCAGGTGCTCTCGCGGCTCACGCCGGGCGAGGTCTTCGGCGAGATGAGCCTGTTCGGTGACGAGCGCCGCCGCTCCGCCACCTGCCAGGCCGAGATCGACAGCGTGCTGTACAGCCTCGACCGCGACAGCCTGAACCGCTTCGTCGCCGGCAGCCCGCTCGCCGCCGCGAAGTTCTTCCAGCAGATGGCGCAGGTGGCCTTCAAGCGGCTCCGCGATTCCTCCGATCTGGTCGCCGAGGTGACCCGCTGGGGGTTGGAGGCCACCGGCCTCGACATCGAGCACAAGTAGCGGCCCGGAGCGACCGTGAGCGAGGTCTCGGACAAGCCCGCGGACGGCAGACCGAAGCGAACTCGCATCGAGCTGCTCGTCCGTCAGACCGACGGCGACGGCTTCGAGACTCGCGAGATCCCGAGCGCGGTCGCCTACCTGCACAGCCGCCCCCAGCGCATCCCGGACGCCGACTGGGAGATGGCGCGGCTGCCCTACGCGCCGCAGGGCGTGGTCACGTACGCGCTGAAGAACCGCCGCACCGAGCAGATCATCCAGATCAGCGAGACCGAGAAGTTCCTGTGGGAGCAGATGGACGGACGCGCCTCGCTGCAGGAGATCGGGACTTCCTACCTGCTCCACTACGGCTCGTTCGACTTCGAGGTCATCCCGACCTTGATCGTCAAGCTGCTACGCGCCGACCTGCTGACCATGCGTCCGGTCTCCCGCCTGCGTGCGGTGCTGGCCCGCAACCGCCGCAACCCGGCGGCCCGAGCCATGGAGGGCACGCTCCACGCGCTGGAGCGGCTGACCGTGACGAGCCGGCGCTCGCATCAGTTCTTCGAGCGCATGTACCGCTACGGCGGCTTCCTGCTCTTCACGCCGTGGGCCGTGATCGTGCTCGCGATCATGGTGGTGCTCGGAAGCCGCAGCGGCATCGAGATCTGGCACGACCTCGGCGAGGTGACCCACGGGCTGGCCAGCCACCCGCTCGTCGCGATCCTGCTCGTGAAGATCGTGTTCTGGCTCACCGTGATCAATCATCAGATCATCCACGCGCTCGCCTGCATCCACTACAAGCGGCGGGTGCGCGAGTTCGGCTTCACGATCCTGCACGGTTTCATCCCGACGTTCTACGCCGACGTGACCGACATCTTCATGGCCACCCGCCGGGCCCGCGTGGTCAACGCGGTGGCGGGGCCGCTCTTCCATCTCTTCCTCGGCTTCTTCTGCTTCTGGATCGCCGTGAAGCTGCAGCCCGGCCTCATCCAGGGTTTCCTGGCCGCCTCCGCGTTGCTGCAGCTGCAATCGTTCCTGATCAGCCTCTACCCGTTCTGGTTCCTCGAGATGGACGGCTACCACATCCTGGTCGAGATGGTGGGCGTGCCCACCCTCAATCACGACTCGGCCCGCTTCGTGCGCGAATCGCTCTGGCGACGCGTCCGCACGGCCACCTGGCTCACCCGCCAGGAGGCGATCTGCGTGGCCTACTTCACGCTCTCCCTCGCCTCCGTCGCCGGCTTCATTCTCCTCAACGTCTGGCTCCTGACCCGCGCCGGCAGTTCGTGACGTAGGAGGTCCCGCCGCGCGCGTGGGCTGACACCGGAAGCTTCTCTTCATCTGCGGGGGCCGAGAAATGGCCCCCGCGCTCCCCCAGTCAGCGGACAACCGAGGCGGGCAACCCGCGTGGCCAGCGACCCGGCCCGCTAGCCCCCGCCGCGCAGCACGAGGGCGATCAGGCGGCCGACGGATGCGCCCAGGGCGTCCGGGAGCTCGGCGGGCGCGCTCTCGAGGATGCGGCGCTGCTCCTCCTCGCCGAGGGATTCGAGACGCGCCTGCGCGCGCGCGCGGACCTCGGGGCCGAGCAGCCGCGCGACCTCCAGCACGAAGCGCAGCGCCTGCTCGGCGCGCTCCTGAGGCGACGCGGAGCCGGAAAGCGCGGCGACTCCCGCCTCGCGCAGGCGACGGCTGAGCCGGATCCGCTGACCCTGCCGGCGCAGCAGATCGCCCGCGACGGGGCCCCATTCGAGCGCGAGGTCGGCGGTGACCTCCGCGATCGCGGCGGCCAGCGCCGGCGCGCTCTCGCGCGCGATCAGCTCGCCAAGCGCGCCGCTCCACGCCGACGGCAGCGGCGACGGCGGGACCGGGTCCGGGCGGGGGGCGGGCGCGTCCAGCACCTCGCCGGTGCGATCCAGCACGAGCCGATCCTCGAGCGGACCGCCCAGGGCCCACAGCGAGCAGACGACACGGTCACCGTCGGAGCGAACCACGCGGGGCTCGCGGCGGCGGATGTCCTGCCACTGCGCGCGATAGAACGCGACGCCGTCCACCGTGACCTTCTCGACCTCGTGGCGGAGCTGCACGACCACGCCCGGGGTCACGTGGTGCGTCTCGAACGGGGCGGGGTGCCAGTCGAGGGCGCCGTCGGCAAGGAAGCGCTCGAGCGGGAGCGCCTCGCTCGCGTCGTAACGGAAGCACTCCAGGAGCGCGGTGAAGAGCTGCTCGGTGGGGTACGGGCCGCGGTAGCGCACGGTGGCCACGCCGTGGTCCTTCATCAGCCCGGCGATCAGGTTCAGGAGCGCGGTGCCTCCACCGGGCGGTATCCGTCGTGGCTCGAAGAGCGGTGGAACGAAATCGGGCCGGTTGTAATCGAGCGCCTGGAAGAGCGTCAGGGGCTCGCGGGGTTGCCACGGCGCGTCGGGCTCCATGAGCCACACCCGATCCGAGACGCCCCAGGCCGGGTGCGTGGCCGCACCCGGCTCGATGCCGAGCCAGCGGCCGTCGGGGAGGAGGCACTTGGCCCAGGCGAGCGCGCCGTCCGCCCGCCAGCGGCACGCCGCGACCAGATGGCCGAGACGGTCGAACTGCACGAGGCGCCGCCGCGTGGGCCCCGGGGTGTAGCCGACCAGCGAGCCGCCGCGTCCCGCGGTGACCGGCGGGTCGGGCTCGTCGAGGGCCGCGCGCAGCGCCGCGACCGCGTCGGGATCGAGCGCGACGACGTCGCCACGCGCAAGCCAGGCGGCGAGCCGCGGGAGAGTCGCACGA
>Ga0335082_10003492_pt1 | contig 17096 bp, 17 predicted proteins | sample Lox_Sample_41_FD_206718 | JGI IMG/M metagenome (GOLD analysis project Ga0335082, IMG submission 206718) | Soil microbial communities from Loxahatchee National Wildlife Refuge, Florida, United States - Lox_Sample_4.1 | ecosystem: Environmental > Terrestrial > Soil > Wetlands | place: USA... | reverse complement strand
GGCCTGCCGCGGGAGGCCGTGCACGACGTGGTCATGCCGCAGCCGGGGGCGGAGGGGATAACGTTCGTCGGCGGCGAGCCGGGGATCGACCCGCGGCTGGAGGGTCTCGTCGCGCGCGCGCGGGCTGCGGGGCACACACGCATCGGCGTGCAGACCAACGGGCGCGCGCTGTCGGCTCCAGGGAGAATCGAGGCGCTGGCGCGCGCGGGTCTCACCGACGTGCACCTGTCGATTCATGGACCGGACGCGCGCGTGCACGACTGGCACACGGGGGCGCCGGGATCCTTCGACGCAGCGCTGCAGACGCTCGCGGCGGCGCGCGCCGCGGGGCTCGGCGTCGTGGTCGTCACGGTGCTCACGCGATCGAGCTTCCGGGTGCTCGCGCCGATGCCGCGGCTGCTCGCGTCACGCGGCGTCGCCGCGTGGTGCATCGACGTGCCGCGCTGGCGCGGCCGCGCGCAGACGGACGCGGATCGCGTGGTCCCACGTCTGGCGCTGGCGCTGCCCTTCGCCCTGCACGCGATCGATGCGGCCGAGGCGCTGGGGCTCCCCGCGTTCGTGCGCGGCGCTCCCTCCTGCCTGCTCGGGCCCTTCGCGTCCCGGGCGCTGGCAGAGGACGAGGCGCGCGGCTTTGCCGAGGCGTGCGCAACGTGCCCCTCGAAGGCCACGTGCACGGGCGTCGACACACCATATCTCGCGCGCTTCGGCGCGGGCGAGCTCACGCCTTGTCCGGCCGTCGCCCGAGACACGCGACGTGCGTCGCTCGCGGCGCTCTTCGTGGGCACGGGTGAGATGGCGCCCGTTCGCGAGGACCTCGCGGTCCACCCGCCTCCGGAGCGCGCGCGTGTGGCCCTGCCCGTCCTCGGCCGCCCGGCTCCCGCACACGCCGAGGTGCCCGCGGGTGCTCCCAAGCAGACGGGTGACGCGCTGAAGGCGATCCTCCCGGACCTCTTCGCGGGCAAGCGTGGGGAGCGCTAGCCTGAGCTCGTGGCGAACATCGGGTACCTGCAGCTCGTCCGCCACTGCAATCAGTACTGCCGCTTCTGCTCCAACCCCGCGAGCGGCTGGATGCTCGACCTCGAGACGGCCAGGCGCGCCGTCGACGACTTCGCCGACCGCGGCTACTTCGGCGTGATCCTCACGGGCGGCGAGCCCTCGCTCTCACCCATCGTCGCCGACGTCACGCGCCACGCCGTCGCGCGCGGCCTGCACGTGCGCATGATCACCAACGGGTCGAAGCTCGCGCAGCCCGGGCTCGCGGCGAGCTACGTCGAGGCAGGCCTGCGGCACTTCCACGTGAGCATCCACTCGTGCCGCGAGGAGCTCGAGGACTTCCTCACCGGCGTGCGCGGCAGCTTCGCGCTCGCCATGCAAGCGCTCGAGCAGCTCGGCGCCGCCGGCGCGACTGTGAACGTCAACACGGTGATCAACAAGCTCAACGCCGACCACCTCGACGAGAACGTGCGCTACTTCGTCGGCCGGTTCCCCTTCATCGGGCACTTCGTGTGGAACAACCTCGACCCGTCGATGGGGCGCGCCGAGACCAACCGCGACACGGCGCATCGCCTCGCCGACTTCGAGCTGTCACTCGCGCGCGCGATGCGCTTCCTGCACAAGGGCGGGCGCACCTTCCGCGTCGAGCGCGTGCCCCTCTGCTACATGACCGAGTTCGCGCACTGCTCGACCGAGACGCGCAAGATCGTCAAGGGCGAGGAGCGCATCGTGCACTTTCTCGACGAGAAGGGGACCGTGCGGCAGACCGACTTCCGGCACGCCAAGAGCGACGCGTGCAAGGCGTGCACGCTGGACTCCATCTGCGGCGGCCTCTTCGAGCTCGGCGAGCACTACGACCTGGCGGAGCTCTACCCCGTGTTCGTGCCGGCCGAGGAGATCGTCCGACGCATCCGCGAGGATCAGGCGCCCTAGAACGCGGCGGGGTGATCCACCAGGAAGCGCCCGAGGCGCGTGGCGACGTAGCCCAGCGCGGCCTGCGCGTTCTCGTCGTGCGGATTGCCGTCGATGGGGTCGACCATCTCGAGCAGCCCGAGGAGCTGCCCGCCGTGCATCACCGGCACGACGACGACGCTCCAGGGATCGAAGAACGCGTGGCGCGGAGACTTCGTCTGCTCGGCGTCGGGCTCGGCGCCGTAGGTGGCGACCGTGGGCTTGCCGGCGCGCGCGGCGCGCGACACGAGCGAGTCGGTCTGCGGCGTGCGCGTGTCGAGCAGGCCCTCGGCGCGCGGCCCCTGGGCGTGCACGACCACGAGCTCCAGCGTCTTGGGATCGCGCAGGTGCACGAGGCCCGCGAGACACGGGACGGCGGCGAGCGCCACCTGCAGACAGAAGCGCGAGCCCGAGTGCGCGCTCTCGTGGAGCGTCAGCTCGTGCATCGCCTCGAAGAGCTGCTCGGCGTGATCGACCTGGGCGGGCGGCGGCGGAGGCGCGCTGTAGGCGAGGCGCTGCGCGGGCGCGGGCGGCGGAGGCGCGACCGACGCCGAGGCGGGAGGCGGCGGTGCGGCGGATGCGGACGCCGGGGGGGCCTCAGGCGCGGCCGGCGCGGGCGCCGCCGCCACGGGAGGCGGAGGTGCCGGGACTGCCTGCGCAGGAGGCGCGGCGATGACTTGCGGCGGAGGCGCCACGACTACCGGTGGCGGAGCAGCCGTGGAGACAGGCGGCGGAGGCGCCGTCGACGCCGCGGGCGGCGGCGCCGCGGACGCGGGACGCGGAGGCGCGACGGACGCCGGACGCGGAGGCCCAACGTGCACCGGAGCTGCTGCGTGCACCGCCGGCACGGCAGGCGCCGCGTGCACTGCCGGCGCCGCGGGCGCTGCGTGCACAGCGGGGACCGGAGGCGCCGCGGGCACCACGGGCGCCGCGTGCACTGCGGACGCCGAGGGCGGGGGCGGAGGCGGAGTGAGCGCTTCACGCGTCTGATCGACCAGCTCGAGCTGCGGGCGCGACGACGGCGCCGGAGGCGGCGGCGCGGGATGCACCGAAGCCGGATGCGGCGACGGCGCAGGGACCACGACCATCGGTTGCCGCACCGACGGCGGCGGCGCCGTCTGCGGCGACGGGTTCGGGTGCTCGGCCACGGGCGGCGGCGCCACGCTCGCGGGCACGTGCTCCTCGTGCAGCGTCTCGATGGCCACCCGCGACAGGATCCTCCAGCGCTGCTCGAGCGGCACCTTCACGAGGTAGTCGATGACGTCCTGCTCGATGATCACCGGCCGGGTGGGCGTCGAGATGGCCGGATAGGCCGGCGGCTTGGGCCGGAGCGGCACGACGACGTCGCTCGAAGGGGCCGGCGGTACGGGGCTGTCGTGGCGAGGCGGGGTCATGCGAGGCGCGACCATAGCGCCGGTGACAGAGCACCGATCATTCCCGATGCGCGCAATGGTCTTCGGAGTGACCACCCCCTGCTTCGCTGCGGGATCTAGCGCGGGGAGTGGCCCCTCAGGCGACCGGTGGAAACTCCGCGGTGGGGTCAGGGCGATCCAGCGATGCCTGTCGCCCTCAATTCGCCACTGGATCTTTCCAGTATTTGTCCATCATGCGTTTCTCGTACGCGACGAGGTTCGGCTTGCTCGCGGCGTGCTTGCGCACCTCGTTGTCGAACGCGGGACAGAGCGCGCCCAGCGTGGACGCGTACGCGGTGGCGTCGTAGGTGGTCGGCTGCGCGCCGAAGAAGAAGGGGCCGTCGCCGAGCTGCATCGACAGCGCGTCGAGGATCTGCTGACACGCCGCGACGACCTCGGCGCGTGGGCGGCGCCCCAGGCCCTGCTTGTACGCGCGGTCCACGGTCTGCTTGCGCGCCTGCCCGCATACGATGCCGCGGAGCATCCCCGGCACGCCCATGCGCACCAGCATGTCGCGCAGCGCAGGCTCGAAGACCGCCCAGCCGTCGTCGGTCGCCCAGCGCATGTAGAGGAGTCCGAAGTAGAAGTGCTCCTCGAGCATCGACCGGAACGCCGTGCCGATCGCACGCTGCCGAGCGTCGAGGTGCGCGTCGAGCTTCTCGGCGCGACGCGACTCGAGCATCTCGACGATGATGCCCGAGTCCGGGACGATCTTGCCGTCGACCTCGATGAACGGCAGCTGACGGCGCGGCGCTTTGCGGACGTCGCCGTTGACCGCCTCGTAAGGCTGCCCCGTCATGCGCAGGTAGGTCTCCACCTTGACGACGAAGGGGCTCGCGTCCGGCAGCCCGAACGACGGCCCGAACTTGTGGACCTTGATCATGCGCCGCGAGGATACAGGGTCAGATCCCGAGGTCCATCCCCTGCTCGCGCAGGCGGCGGCGCGCGGCGGAGGCGCGCTCGCACGGGCCCATCGCGACGACCGCCATGATGCCGCCGACGAGCGAGACGCAGGGCGATGCCAGCGCGTAGAGCGAGAGCAGCCCATGGCCCATGCTCACGAGCAGCCAGAAGCCGCTCGCGAGCACGTTGACGAAGCTCGTGCCGACCGCGCCGATCGCGCCCCACCCGCGCGCCCGGAAGACCAGCGTACCCGCGGCGATCTCGATCGCCCCGAGAAGCGCGAGCACGTAGGGCACCAGCGCGAGCGGCCCGCGGATCGTGACCATCGCGAGCGTCTGCACGCCCGTGAGCGCCACGACCATCCCCGCGAGGGCCACGAGCCCGCCAGCGATCCGCGCGATGACCGGCGGCGTGGCCGCCGCGATGTCTTCCTCGGCGCTGTGCGGACGCGTTCCGGGCGCGGCGTAGGGGTTCACGGGTCTACCCCTCTTCTACCCGGCTTCGCGTCCGCGCGGCTAACGCGGTCCAGTCCCGGACACCTTGCCCGACGAGGGATTCGTGACGCTGACCGCCTTGGAGGGGTCGGTGGTGATCCCGTTGACGTAGTCGTGGTCGAAGGTGATGGGTCCGTTCGTGCCCTCGGCGTCGTACGCGTTCATCCCGTTCGCACCCTTGTCGTCGATGTTGGAGTAGCTGACGGTGAAGGGGCCGGCGCCGCTCGATCCGTAGAGCATGAAGCCGAACGCGTTGCTGTCGTCGTTCACGTACGAGATGTCGAACTCGCTCATCGCGCCGAAGTGGAAACCGCAGTGCATGCCCGTGATGTTCGTGTACGCGACGTGGAACTTCGCGGCGCCGGAGCCGGAGACCAGCATGTCGTGCAGCGGTCCATTCGGGCCGGGGCCGGTGAAGGTCGAGTCCTCGATCGACAGCGCCGCGCTGGCGCCGTTCGTCACGATGCCGTCGAAGAACCCGCTGCCGCCACCCGTGTAGGTCAGATACGAGGCCGTGAAGGAGCCGACGACGTTGCACGTCCCGGCCACGTCCGTGAGGCTCGAGTGCTTCATCCCGAGCGAGCCGCTGGCTTCCACGCCGAAGGGCGCGTTCGACGCGTCGATCGTCCCATCGTCGAACTCGCCCTTGCCACCGCTCTTGATGTCCAGGGCCGCCGAGGCGCCCGAGATGTCCACGCCGTCGAGGCTCAGCGTGCCGGAGACGACGAGGCCCACCCAGGACGAGCCGGAGGTGCTCGCGAGCTTCGCGTGCGAGGTCGCGCTGCTCGCCGTCAGGGTGCCGTCCACCGTGACGGTCACGCCCGAGCCCATCGTGATGATCGCCGCGGGATCGATCGTGACGGTCTCGCCCGCCGGAATCGTGATGCTGCTCCCGATGGTCATCCCGGTGTGCCACGCGACCTGCGTGCCTCCGCCGGAGCTGCTGCTGCTCCCACCGGAGCTGCTCGATCCGCTGCCGCCGCCGGAGCCTCCGCCACTGCTGCTACTCCCGCTGCCCCCGCCCGAGCTGCCGCCGCTCACACCACCGCTGCTGGTGCTGCCGCCTCCGCTTCCGCCGCTGCTCCCACCGGCGCCGCCCGGTCCCGACGTATCCGACGAGGAACAACCCGCTGCCGCCGCGAGGACCGAGGCGACGGCAACCACCAAGGAGGATCGAACGAGTACGGTCATGACGCTCGAAGCCTACCGTTCAGCCGCCGCCGCGCACGCGTTCGGCCAGGGAATCCGGGGAAATCAGATTGGCGCGAAAGGAAAGGTGCGAGACCAGAGCCGCGCGATCCGCCCGAGGGTGCGCGGCCAGGCGAGCCCCTTCTTCAGCGCGTACAGCAGACCCGCGAGCCCGACGCGCTTGAACGCCCGCTCCTCGACGGCGCGGTACTTCGCGACGGCGCGCTCCCACGTCGCGTCGTCGGGCGCGTAGCGGCGGCCGATCGCGCGGCAGTACAGCGTGTGCCGGCGCTCGTCCTCGGTCACCCGGTCGAACGTGTCCGCCGTCTCGTGGTCGCCGATGCGGCGGAACTCGGCGCCGATGAGGGGGAAGCGCTGCACGCCACGCTCTTCGATGGCGAGGAGCAGCGCGTAGGTGTTCATCACGTCCTCGCGTGTCGCGATGCCGTCGGCGGAGGTCGCGAACGCTCCGCCCGCCTCGCGGCCCACCTGCCGGATGATCATCAGCTCGTCGGGGACCGGCTGCGGCTGCAGGCCATTCCGGGCGAGGCACGCGCGGTACATGCCGGCGTGGCGCGCCTCGTCCTCCTTGTGTCGTCTCACCAGCTTCTCGAGCTCGGGGTCGTCCGCCTTGCGCGCGAGCTGGTCGAACACGCCGGCCTCGTCACCCTCCTCGGCGGCGACCATGAGGCTCAGGACGTGCGCGCGACCGGCCGGGTGCGACACGAGGCTCCGGAGGAACGAGCGTCCGATCGACATCTCGAGGGTCATGGGCGAGCTCCCTTCGTGGCTCTACTTACATCCTTGTAAGTAGGGCGCCTTACAATATTGTCAACACGCGCCGGACCGAACGCGCGACGATGGGCGTGATGAGACCCCGACGACGGCCCGAGCCCGGTCGCGCGCGCGACGCCATCCTGGACGCCGCGGAGAGGCGGCTGCGCGAAGCAGGCCCCGGGGCCATCCGCCTGCAGGACGTGGCGGCGGAGGTCGGCGTCTCTCACCCGGCGGTGCTGCACCACTTCGGCAGCCGTGAAGGACTGGTCCGCGCCGTGGTCGGCCGCGCGATCGCCAAGTTGCAGGACGACCTCGCACACGCCCTGGCCCGGCAGCTCGAGAAGGGTCGACCCGACGGCGCCGCCATGTTCGAGCGCGTCTTCGAGGTGCTCTTCGAAGAGGGCCACGCTCGCCTGCTGGCCTGGCTGCTGCTCTCCGGAGAGGACCCGTTCGCGAGCGACGAGGCGCGCGCAGGTTGGGCGCGCATCGCCGAGGTCACGCACGCGATGCGCGTGGCCGGGACCAAGGGCCGCCACAAGCCGTCCTACGACGACACGCGCTTCACGATCGTCCTCTCGGCGCTTGCGCTCTTCGGGCAGGCGATCGCCGGACGCGCGACGCTCGGGGTCGCCGGCTTCGACCCGACGGAGACCATCGAGCGCCGCTTTCGCCAGTGGCTGGCCGCGCTACTCGCGCGCCACCTGGAGAACGAGGACCTCAGCGGACGGCAGGCGGAGGCGGAGCGGATTTCACCTCACCGAGGCGCACGAACTCCTCGCTCTCCGGATCGAAGTCGAACACCTGGCCGGTCGCAATCTTGAAGACCCACCCGTTCATCTGCAGGCGCTGCTCCTCGAGCGCGCGGGCGAGGAACGGGTAGCCGCGCAGGTGTTCGAGCTGCACGAGCACGTTCTCCTCGGCGGCGGCCGTCAGCAGCCCGTCGCCCTCGAGGTGCGTGTAGCGGGTGGCGATGAGATCGCGCAGGCGCGCGGAGTGACGCAGCCAGCGGCTCACGTAGGGAAGCTCGCGGAGCCTGTCCGGGTCGAGCAGGGCGTTCATCGCGCCGCACTGGGTGTGGCCACACACGATGATGTTCGCGACGTTCAGGACGCAGACGGCGTACTCCAGGGCCGCCGTCGTCGCGCCGGCGTTGGCGGGGTCGTAGGGCGGGACGACGTTGCCCACGTTCCGGAGGATGAAGAGCTCCCCGGGCGCCGCGCTCGTGATGAGGTGCGGCACGACGCGCGAATCCGAGCAGGTGATGAAGAGCGTCTCCGGCGCCTGCCCACCCGTCGCGAGCTGATGGAAGAGCTCCTTGTGCTTCGCGAAGTAGTTCGCCTGGAACTTGTGGACGCCGCGGACGAGCTTTTGCACGCTCCCGGCTTAGCGCGGTCTAGTGATGCGCGCCCGTGCTCGGGCACTGGCCGTTCGCGGGCCGCGAGTCATCCGGGCACATCTGCGCGCACTGGCACGTCACCGAATCGACGAGCTGAGTTTCGCTGCAGTCGTCGTCCGTGAGCTCGCACGTGGGCGCGGGGTCGGGCGGGTTCGGGCCCGGCGGGTTCGGCGACGGCGGCGGGTTCGGTCGGATGGGCAAGATGTGCGGGTTGGGCGGATTGGGCTGCGGGCCCGGGCCCGGCTTGCCCTGCGCGACGACCACCTTCCACGCCCCCTGGAGATACTGGCCGATCATCGCCTCCGAGATGTACGCGAACCCGTGGTCGCCCCAGCTCGTGCCCCAGCTGTTGTGCACGAGGAACTGACGCTTGCCGTTGACGTGCCGGTAGCCCGCGAAGAGCACCGCGTGTCCACCGGCGACGTCGTCGGGACCCCAGTCGGCGATGGTGTCGCCGTTCGGGCTGAACCACGAGTTGCCGACCTGCATCGCGAACCACACGTCGGAGCCCGTGGCGAGCAGCGTGGCGATGCTGTCCGCGTCGCTGCCGATCTGGTCGTACTCCTTGATGGACCAGGCGCCCTCGCCGTCGGCTTGCTTGATCTTCGACTGCAACGCGCCGTCCTGGCTCGGGTCCTCACCGGGGACTGCAGGGTTGCCGTCGTAGGGGCCGCAGTCGCCCGTCGTGTCGAGCTCGCACGCGGTGCGCTCGTCGTAGACCCACTGCGGCCACGTCGCGATCGGCTTGCCCACGTTGCCGTCGCCCGCGGACTGCATGTCCGGCGTGCCGTAGTGCGACCAGATGTGGAGCGACGAGGTCGCGACGTTCTGGTTCTGCCGGAGGATCGCGTTGTCCATCGCGCTCGACAGCGAGAACGCCGTGCACGAGCCGACCTGCCCCTGGTCCTTGATGGGGCCCTCGGTGCCGTCCTTGCGGTGGTCGATCGAGTCGGGGAGGCTGCCGCGCACCGGCGTGTCCAGGTGCAGCTTGCCAGCCATCATGAGCGCCATCTTGCGGTGCATGTCGACGCGCACGACGCGCGTCGGCAGGCGATAGCGCCCGCAGTCGAGGTGGATCCAGTGGCCCGGCGACGTCTCGCGCGGACCGCACTGGCGCGGCGCCCGCTGCTTCATCTTGATCTCGAGCAGCTTGACGTCGAGCTGCCCCGAGTTCTGGTTCGGCAGCGGCAGCGGGTGGACGAGGCGCAGCGGGAAGCGAATCGAGACCGGCGCGGGCGGAGGCAGCGGCGCCTGGTGCACGACAGGGGGAGGCGGAGGCGGCGGGAGCGGCGCATGCGCCGGCGTCGGGGTGGCGGGCCGCGGCGCAGGAGCGGCGTTCGCGACCGGTCCCGGCGCCCGAGGAGGTGGCGGCGGCGGCGGAGCGGAGCCCCCGGACGTGGCCTCGACGACGCAGGCGCCGAGAAAGAGGGGCAATGCAAGCGACGAGAGAAGACGAACGCGAGCTTCCTTCATGGTCCTTCCGTGAGCGAGCTACCAGCTACCGTGACTTCCGTGGCTGCCGTGGCTGCCGTGGCTCCCATGGCTACCGTGCGACCCGTGGCTGCCGTGAGAGCCGTGGCTCCCGTGCGAGCAGTGCTGCGCGGGTGACGCGGGCGTCTCGGGATCGATGGGCGGCAGGTCGCCGGGCCCCTTCTCCGCGATGTCCTTCGCCGTGTCCGAGATCTTGCGCTGCTCCGGGGTCAGCTGACCCGCGCAGTCTTTCTTGAACTCGGGAATGTCCTCGTTGTCGGCGTCGGCTCCCATGGGGGGTGGCCTCCAGTTAGACGTTGCAGGTCTGAAGGAAGTGCACTCGGTCGCGCACGGTCGTCCACTGTGAGAAGACGCGCAGGATCTCGGGGTCGTCGGCCCCGATGCGTTCGAACAAGTAATCTTGGATCCCTTTGTGCACCGCGCACAAGGAGCTCTCGCGCATCCGGCCGAAGATCGACCCCTGGGTCTTGTGGTTGTGCACCGGGCAGACGCCGCAGTACGGCTGGTAGGTGCAGTTGACGCAGTCGGGCTGAGCGTCGAGGTTGCTGGCGATGGCCAGCGCCCGCACCGTCTCGTGGGACATGACGTCGCGGTAGCGCGTCTCTCCCACCTGCCCGAGCAGGAACGCGTCGTCCCCCATCTCGTGGAGCATGCGCCCTTCGTCGCAGGTGAAGATCTTGCCGTCGTAGTTGTAGGCGATCTGCCCGATGCCGGCGCCGCAGGGGGAGCGCACGTCGAGGAAGTTGGGGTCCTCGCCGGCGAGGATCTTGGTGAGGAAGATGGCGGCGAAGCGCTCGAGGATCTCCACGCCGCGCTTGTTGAGGTCGATCATGTAGTCGACGGCGCTGCGGTAGAAGTCGAGGTACTCGGCGCGCGGGTACTCGACGCGTGGGGCCGTCCTGTCGGCGAAGCCGAAGGGATCGACGGGGCGCAGGAAGAGCGCGCGGCAGCCGAGGTCGACGTACGTGTCGACGATCTCCTTCCAGCGCGGGAGGGCGTCGCGCGTCGTCGTGAGCAGCGCCTCCACGTGATACAGCGTCGGGTCGAGCCCCATCGCGACGTACGCCTCGTTGATGCGGCGGATCCACTTGGTGGCGGCCGCGTGCGCGCTTCCGCCGACGAGCTTGCGCTGCTTGTCGTGCAGGTGCTCGGGGCCGTCGACGCTCGTGCAGAGCTGCACCTTGTTCTCGACGAGCCAGGCGAGCTTCTCCTCGTCCATGAGCGAGAGGTTCGACACCATGGTGAACTCGAGGCGCTTGCCGGCCGTCTCGTTCTTCTGGCGGGCGCGCTCGACGATGCGCTTGACGGTGTCGAAGGCGACGAGCGGCTCGCCGCCCTGGAACTCGATGGTGACGTCGGGGCTGGTGGTGGCGAAGATCTGGTCGACGGTCGCGTCGGCGACCTCGGGCGTCATGTCGGTGTGGGTCGCGCCCATGTCGGCGCGCGAGGCGTGGCAGTAGACGCATGTCTCGTTGCAGCGGAGCGTCACGACCACGATGTGCAGGTTGGGCCCCCAGGAGAGGAACCGCTTGCGCGCGCGCAGGCGCTGGAGCATCCGATCGCTGCTGGCCTCGGCGCGCACGAAGTTGCGCTCGGCGAGCCGCGTGTAGAGAGGCGTGCCCTTGGCGACGTCTCCGCGTGCGAAGGACGCGAACTCGTCGGGGGTGAGCAGGAGGAACTCGCCCTCGGTGTTCGTGACGAGCACCTTGCCGCCGACGTCGCGATGCTTGAAGGGCATCGCGAAGCTCGACGAGAGCTGCTTGCGGAGCTGGACGAGCTGCGTCATCAGCCGGCTCCTCGCACGGTGATGCCGAGCGCGCGGTTGGCGATCTCGCCGGCGACGCGGCGCTCGCGCTCCGGGTTGCTCGCCGTGACGCGCAGGACCCAGTGCGCCGGCTCCTCGGCGCGATCGATGGTGGTCGCGTAGGGAGCGAGCGCCTTCGCGGCGGCGTCGACCGACTCCCCTCGGTATAGGTCGCGGTGGAAGCGCAGCTCGATCACTTGCCCGCCTCCTCCTTCTTCTCCTCCGCGGCCTTCTTGTTCTTGCCGTACTTCTCCTCCCAGCTCATCGCGATGCCGAGCGGATCCTCGAAGGCCTCGTCGCCGAACTCGAACTTCTCGAGGTCGTCGAGAGACGGCGCTCCCATGGCGCCCGAGAGGGCGCGCGCCGTCGTGGATTCGATGACCGCGCGGCTCTCCTCGGCGATCTTCGCGCGCCACGCGCACGAGAGGAGCTCGTTGGCGAACTCGCCCGCCATCGCGACGAGGGCGCCCTCGGGCGGCTCGCCCTTCTTCCAGGAGAGCGTGACCCGCACGTGCGCCGCGTCGGGCTTGTCGAGGAGCACGTAGCAGCGATCGAGGAAGACGTACGCCGCGCCGTAGACCGCCCCGAGCGGGTAGAGAGACGCATCGACGGTCAGGGCGACCGAGCGCTGCGCCGCGTCGACGGACGCGATTTCGGACAGGCTGGACATCGCAGCGAAGTGTACCTGCTCAGAGGAGCGGGGCGAAGTGCTGGTCCCAGCGGAAAAGCTCGTCGAGAAGGGCCTTTCCCACGGGGGTGGGCCGGGCGTGGGCCCGGAGCACCTCGGTGCCCTCACGGTTGATTCGGGCGATCTCGCGGAGCCGGCGATGGGGGGCGACAGAGGCGCGCGCGTCACCGGCGGCGATCATGCGCTCGTAGAGGAGGGCCACCGGGACGAACGCGTGCACGGCGAGGAGCACGCCGTGAAGGGGACGCGCGTCGGGCCGCACGGGAGACCGGTAGAGCGGCTCGTGGGCGTTCTCGAGGACGTCGTCGGTCTCGAGGAGCGCGTTGAGCTTGTTGTGCTGAAACTCGTGGACCAGCGCCTCCACCATCGTCATCGCGCTGGGGTGCAGCGACAGGTAGAGCGTGCCGATCGCCTCGCGGTAAGAGGCCGACAGGTGCTTGTCGGCGTAGAAGCCGACCGGGACGATCTGCTGGACATGAAGGTCCATCTCGGCGCGGACGTCGGGCAGGTGCGACCGAACGATGTGCAGCGCCTCGCGGAGAGCGACGACCCACTCGCCTGTGGGCCGCCCGCCCAGGTCGAGGGCGTTGCCCTGCTTGTCCGGGTGAGCCTCGTGCATCGCGAGCGGGTTGTTGTCGGCCAAGGCGAGGACGATGGGCTCCTCGATGGCGACGGTCTGGTGCGATCCGGATCCCGAGAGCTCCGCGAGCATGGTGGCGACGAGCTCCGAACGGATCGCCTCCACGTCCGCGGCGGAGCGGAGCGCTCGCACCAGGACTCCCACGCGCGCGCGTCGGACGAGGCTCGCGAGCGCCCCGGGCTCGATGCGCCCCAGCACCGGATGCCCCCGGACGGCGGCACGTGCCTCGCGCATCGCCCGGCCGAGGGCCGTCGAGAGCACGTCGCGCGCGGTCGTCGACCCGGGCTCGGGGACGGTCAGATCGCTGGGCGGAGCGAGCGCGACGGGCACGTTCGTACGATACTCCTCCGGCGATGCCCACGGCCCGCACGCTCGAGCTGGCGCTCGACTACCGGTGCAACCTGCGCTGCATAGGCTGCCGCGCGTGCGAGGACCGAGGGGAGCGCATCGCTCCCGAGCGTGCAGCGGCGCTGCTGCGCGAGGCACGCGAGGCCGGAGCGACGTGCGCGTGGCTCGGCGGCGGCGAGCCCACGCTGCGCGAGGACCTGCCGGCGCTGGTGCGGCGCGCCCGGGCCCTCGGTTTCGACGAGGTCGTCGTGCAGACCAACGCGATGCGTCTCGCCTACCCGGCCTACGCGGGCGCCCTGGTCAGCGCAGGCGTGACCGAGGTGCGCGTCAACGCCAAGAGCGCCCGAGCCGAGGTGCACGACCGCCTGAGCGGCGAGACCGGCGCCCACGCGCTGCTCTTGCGCGCCCTCGAGAACCTCGGGCCGCTCGGCGTGCGGGTCACGGCGGACGTGCTGCTGGCCCGATCGACCGCCCCGCATCTGGACGAGACGCTCGCGTTCTTCGCGGATCGCGGTGTGCGCCGCTTCGCCTTGTGGCTCCTCTACAGCAGCGACGTCCACGACGGCCGCGAGGGCGAGAGCGAGGTCCCGCGCATCGCAGACGTCGTTCCGGCGTTCGAGCGCGCCCACGCGATCGCCCGGTCGCGCGGGCTGGAGCTCGTCAGCTTCCACACGCCGCCGTGCACCTTGCCGCCGGCGCTCCGTACGACGTGGCAACCAGCGCGAGACCTGGGCATCGAAGTGGTCGACCCCGGGGGGCACCGCTTCGCGCTCCACGCTTCTCCCTTCGAGGGCGCCGGGCACGTCGAGGGGTGCGCGGGATGCGCTTTTCGTGATCGCTGCGGCGGTCCTCGCGCGGACTACCTGCGCCTGCACGGCGCCGGCGAGTTCCGGGCGCTATCCTCCGCTGAGGAAGGGCCATGAAGGCGCTCGTTAAGGTGGGCTATGGGTGCAACAACCACTGCACCTTCTGCCACACCTACGACGTGCGCCACATCGACGCCGAGGCCGACGAGGTCGACCGCAAGATCGATCGCGCCGCCCGCCTCGGGCACACGATGGTGGTGCTCTCCGGCGGCGAGGCCACGATGCGACGCGAGCTGCTCCGCTGGGCGGCGCGCACGGCGGCGCGCGGGATGGACTTCGGCCTCGTCACGAACGGCCGGATGCTGGCGTACCCGGAGCTGGTCGAGAAGCTGCTGAAGCAGCGCTTGCGCTACGTGTACCTCTCGCTCCACGGCGGCACGGCCAAGGTGCACAACGCCCTCGTGCGCGCCGACGCCTTCGAGCAGACCTACGCCGCCGTCGGCAACCTGGCAGGCCGCGGGCTCGACTTCACGGTGAACACCGTCATCACGCGCGCGAACCTCGAGCACCTGCGGGGCGTCGTCGACGCGCTGCTGCCCTGGCCCGACGTCATCGTGAAGTTCTCGATGGTGCAGCCCAAGGGCGGCGCCGACCGCCTCTTCGACCACGTCATCCCGCGCGTGTCCGACGTCGCCGCGCGCGTGAAGGCTGCCATCGAGTACGGCCTGGAGCGCAGCGGCGGCAAGCAGCGCTACGCGCACGACGGCATCCCCTTCTGCCTCCTGCCCGGGCACGAGGACCGCTACGACGACCTCAAGACGCACCGCTTCGCCACGATGATCGAGGTGGGCGAGCCGGACTTCTTCCCGGTCGATGATCTCGCCAAGGTGCAGCCCGAGGACGAGTGCGGCGCGTGTGCCCTTCGCGGCCCGTGCCCCGGGCTCTACGCCGGCTATCGCGAGGTGCACGGCGACGGCGAGGTCCACGCCGTCGCGAGGCAGACGCGCTCCAACTCGTTCACCTACGTGCACGAGGGGACGCATGGCCGGATGGGACCGGGCGGCGCTTGCCCGGTTCGCACCGACGGCGTCACGCCATGGGACCGTGGCCGCATCCTCTTCATGCGCGACGGGGACAGGGTCGAGCGCTACCGCACGGAGTCGCGCGACTTCACGGACGTCGAGATCGCGCACACGAAGCTGGCCCTCGGCCAGGTGTACGACGACGCCAGCGAGACCAAGCAAGCGCCCGACGACTTCGCGCGCGACCTCGTCTCCCTGCGGCGCAGCGCGACGTGCGACCCGTGCGACGCCCGCGAGAGATGCGGCGGGCTGTGGGAGCCGGCGCCCGAGCGAGACGCCTTCGCGCGGGACGACGCCCTGGTGCAGCACGTCGTGAGCGAGCTGCGTGGCGACGTCCTCGACGTGGGGTGCGGCGAGGGGCGCTACCACGACGTGATCGCGCCGCTCGCCCGAGACGGCATGGTGCACTGGACGGGGCTCGAGCCGGACGCCGCTCGCGCCGACGCCATGCGTGCGCGTTCGCCCTGGGCCGAAGTGCGCGTCGGCGAGGCCGAGGCCATCGACGACGTCGCCCGCTTCGACCATGTGGTGGTCCTGCGGAGCTGGAACCACCTCCGCGACCCCGATCGCGCGATCGAGGCGATCGTCCGCGCACTTCGCCCCGGAGGCACGCTCCTCGTCGTCGACGGTGTCGCCTTTGGCCTGTTGCGTCGTCGACCGGTCGCGCCCGGCGGTAGTTTCGAGCACTACCGCAACGACGAGGCCGGGCGAGCCCACCGGCTCCTCTCGGCCCACCCTTTGGCGCTCATACAACGCCGCGATGTCGCTGCGGGAACGAGCAGCGAATGGCTCCTCCAGTACCGGCGCGCTTGACGGCGGCTGGCAGGGCGCCCGATGCTGCAAGAAGATGCCCGCAGAGCCTCGTGACAACCCGAACCCCGAGGCGCGCGTCGGACAGCTGCTGAACGGCAAGTGGCAGGTCGACCGCCTGCTCGACGTCGGCGGCATGGGGGCGGTCTACGTCGCGACTCACCGCAACGGCCGGCGTGCGGCCATCAAGGTCCTCCACGGGCGGTTCGGCCGCGACCCGGAGGTGCGCAAGCGCTTCCTGCGCGAGGGCTACGTCGCCAACAAGCTGGGCCACCCGGGCGCCGTGGCGATCCTCGACGACGACATCTCCGAGGACGGGTCGCCGTACCTCGTCATGGAGCTGCTCGACGGGGAGTCGCTCTCGGCCTGGATCCACCGGGTCGGCGGACGCCTGCCGGTCTCCGAGGTGCTCGCGATCGCGGGGCAGGTGCTCGAAGTGCTGCGCGTGGCCCACGACGCGAGCATCGTGCACCGGGACATCAAGCCGGCGAACATCTTCGTCACGCGCGGCGGGTACGCCAAGCTGCTCGACTTCGGCCTGGCGCGCGTGCGCGACGGGAGCATCTCGCTCATCCCCACCGCCCAGGGCATCGTGATGGGAACGGCGGGGTACATGTCGCCCGAGCAGGCGCGCGGCAAGACGGACCTCGTGGATGCCCGGGCAGACCTCTTCTCCCTCGGCGCGGTCATGTTCCGCGCCCTGACGGGACGGCGCATCCACGAGAAGGCGACGCCGTTCGACACGACCATGGCGGGCATGACCGACCGCGCGCCCCCGCTCGGGTCGGTGATGCCCGAGGCGCGGCCCAAGCTCGCGAGCGCCGTCGACAAGGCGCTCGCATTCGAGCGCGAGGCTCGCTGGCAGACCGCCGCCGACATGTTCGAGGCGCTGCGCGAGGCGTACGACGAAGCGAAGCGGGCGCGCTCATCGTCGACCGTGCAGGCCGTCTCGGCGCCGAGCTCCATAGACGTCCCCATCACCGTCGAGGAGGAGCAGTCGAGCCTCGTCGTGGACGTGGCCTTCGGTCCGGAGCACGACGTGGCGATGGAGCGCGAGCGACAGCGCACCCGCGAGGTCATCGAGGGGCTGTCGAGCCTCTCTATCGTGGTGGCGGAGGGGGAGGATCCGTCACCGGCTGCAGCTGCGCGTAACCGTGAGCCCGGACGAAGTTGACGTGCACGCCCTCGCACCGTGAGGCGTGGGCGCACGACGAGCACCGCAGCGACCGGGTCATGTACCGCTCCTCGACGTAGCGGCGGGTCCAGCGGAAGATCTCGAGGCGACCACCGGGGTCCGCGGCGGCGAGGTCCAT